>Ga0102944_1002413_pt1 | contig 10964 bp, 10 predicted proteins | sample SalPonD_shore_MG_FD_78172 | JGI IMG/M metagenome (GOLD analysis project Ga0102944, IMG submission 78172) | Salt pond soil microbial communities from South San Francisco under conditions of wetland restoration - Salt Pond MetaG... | ecosystem: Environmental > Aquatic > Marine > Intertidal zone >... | reverse complement strand
TCCCCCGAACGGCAGCTGCGCACCTTCCAGCGCCGTCGCCGGATCGGTGGTCGGCTGGCCGTCCGGCCCCACGGCCCACCCCTCGGGCAACGGTTTCCCGGCGCGCAGATGAAGCTGGATCTCGCCGCGCGCACTCGCGCTCGACGCCTGGTCGAACACGAGCGGCGGCTGCCCCTCGCGCGGCCAGGCGAAGGCCATCGGGTTGGTGCCATAGAGGCGTTCCGTGCCGCCGGCCGGAGCGACATAGCTGATCGCCGCGGTATAGGCGAAGGCCACCAGGCCCTGCTCGGCGAGGCGCTCGACTTCCTGCCACAGCGCCGAGATGTGGAACACGTGATTCAGGCACAGCGCGGCGATGCCCTGGTTGCGCGCGCGCTCGGCCAGCGGCTCGGCCCCGACCTGCAGGGCGAGAGGCGCGAAGCCGTAGCCGCCGTCGACCCGGATCACGCTCGGGGCCAGCTCCGTGACCTCGGGCTCGGCGTCCGGCACCGCATCGCTGCCGGCGATGGCCTTGACGTAGAACGGAATCCGGAACAGGCCGTGTGAGCGCGCCTCGTCCCGTTCGGCCAGCGTGACGGAGTCCGCGATCGCGCGCGCCTGCGCCTCCGAACAGCCATGTGCACGACACGCCGTGAAAGCCAGCTCGTGCACCTCGTCGAGCGTCATGCGTACGCTATCGTTCATCGGCCTGCGCCCCCTCGGCTGTGGACTGTGACGGCCGTGCGGCGCGGGTGGGCACCGCACACGCGGATGGCCAGTCTAACGCGACCAGGAGCAGCTCACCTCCCCCGAGCCATTGTCGCTGGCCACGCAGCGGGTGCCGTCGGCGAGCTCGACGTACACCAGAGACGTACCGCGCAGGCGGCCGACGTCGCGCACCTCGACCTTCGCCTCGGACAGCACCGACACCGACTGGGCCTGTGCCGTGGCGATCCCCCCGAACGCCCCCATGGCGCCGAGTATCCAGCCCGCCGCAAGCGCCACCGCCACGAGCATTCCGATCCTGATTGCAGCCATGCTCTTCTCTCCCTGACTCCGGGCGGATGCCCGGTGCTCTCCGGCTGATTGTAGCGGGCGGTCCGCGCCGGGGAGGCGCCCGCGCCCACACGACGGGGTCCGGCGGGGGTCGGGACGGCGATGGCCGGCACGCCAGCGGCGTCCTACGCTGCGGTGCTAGCCCGCCTATCTCACCGATTTGCGCAGCGAGGCGGTGGAGATGCCGGTCAAGACAAGGCGCACGAACGCAGGACTGGCGGGCCAATTCAAGTGAGTGCAACGCAGCGGCATCTTCTTGCGATCGCTCAACTCACATGGCACACCATGCTCGTTTCACGATCGCGGGAATCTGCTCGCTGTGCCACGCGCTCGCTACGGCACAGATTTCTCGGACAGGCTCCTAGCGACGCCCGAGCATGCCGTCCTTGAGATCGTCGTCCGCCGGGTCGGGGCCGAGCCACACGTTGAGCAGTGCGTGGAAGAACTCCGCACCGGCGATGGTGCCCACCGGTTCCCCATTGATCCGCACCTCGGTGCCGTGGCCCGGCAGGTAATCGATCACGTAGACATCGTTCTCGTGGGCCGTGGGGAAGAGGTCGACGAAACGGGCCAGGCGGTCTTCCACCCTGTCGTACACCTCGGGCGCGTTGTTCGCGCGAAAGCCTTCGCGCCACGCGTCGGCGAGCTTGTCGTGCGAGACCTCGCTGTACTCGAAGTGCATGTCGACGCGCGCCGGCTGGTCGGTCTGCCGGATCCGCTCGAGTTCCTGCCCCGCCGCGGGCAGATAGAGCGCACCGACGTAGATGTCGAAGAAGAACTTGGTGCGCACGCCGGCACCATTGAGCACGGGCTCCGTATCGTCGCGCGCGCGGACGCGCTCGGGCAGATCGACCCCGCTCACCGAGCGGGCGGCGACGGGCAACGACACGAGGCAGATCGCCGCGGCGGCGAGGAGGTGGCGCATGGAACCATCCCGTGATCCGAGAGACCCGAGCATAGCGACCCCTGCGGCGCGCGTCAGCCGCCGAGCACCAGCCCCCAGACACTGGCCGCCAGGACGAGCGACAGCAGCACCGCCGCCGAGCCGACGTCCTTGGCCCGGCCGGAGAGCGGGTGCTCGCCGTCCCCGAGGCGATCGACCACGTTCTCGACGCCGGTGTTGAGCAGCTCGACGATCGGGACGAGCAGGATGCTTGCGACCAGCAGGGCGCGCTCGACGCCCGTATGGCCCAGCCACAGGCCGAGCGGAATGCAGATCAGCGCCAGCAGGCTTTCCTGGCGGAATGCGGATTCGTGGCGCCAGCAGGCACCCAGGCCCTGCAGCGAGAACTTCGTGGCGTAGATCAGCCGCCTGGCGCCGGTGTAGCCGGGTTTCACGCTGTCTCTTCCAGTTGGGCGCGATGGGATGTCCCGCCGAGCGCAGGGACCACGAGAGTTTGCGACAGCCGGGTTACCACCCTGTGACAGGCCGGACACCGCCCAGCGTTCAGCCGAACAGTACCGCCCCCCAGGTGACCGCGGCCAGCACCAGCGACAGCAGTACGGCCGCGCTGCCCAGGTCCTTTGCGCGCCCGGACAGCGGATGGCGCTCGGGGCCGATGCGGTCAATCGTGGCCTCGATGGCGGCGTTCACGACCTCGACGAGAGGGACGAGCAGGGAGACCGCCGCGAGCAATCCGCGCTCCGCCGGCGTCGATCCGAGCAGGAACGCGGCCGGCAGCGCAACCACGGCGGTCGCGACTTCCACGCGGAACGCGAGCTCGTGGCGCAGGGCCGCCGCCAGGCCGCGGCCGGCATGGCCGAATGCGAGCCACAGGCGCATGACCCCGGTTTGCCCGGGCTTGCCCATCGAGGCGAGTCCCCCGTTCGTGTAGCGTGCCCTAGGCCGCCGCGCTGTTCTGCCCGGCGGAATCCTCGGGCTGCCAGCGAAGGTGGAGCTCCTTGGCCGCCCGGACCTCATCGAGGCGCTTCAACGGCAGCGTGTGCGGGGCGGTGCGCAGCGTCTCCGGCTCGTTCTGCGCCTCTTCGCGGATCTTGACGAACACATCCACGAGGGCGTCGATGTCTTCCTTGCTCTCGGTCTCGGTCGGCTCGATCAGCAGGCACTCGGGTACGAGCAGCGGGAAGTACATGGTCGGCGCGTGAAAGCCGTAGTCCAGCATGCGCTTGGCGAAGTCCATTGCCGAGATGCCGTGACGGTCGTGCTCCTTCTTGAGCGTGACGATGAACTCGTGGCTCGCGCGCCGCTCCGGGTACGCGAGCTCGAAGCCCTCTTCCCGCAGGCGCGCCATGAGGTAGTTGGCGTTGAGCGTCGAGTACTCGCCGACACGGTTCATGCCCTCGCGCCCGAGCATCCTGATGTACACGTAGGCCCGCAGCAGCACGCCGGCGTTGCCGGCGAAAGCGGACATGCGGCCGATCGTGTCGGGACACTCCGTCTCCGTGCGCCAGACGTAGCGGTCGTCGTCGCGCGCGACCATCGGCACCGGCAGGTACGCCAGCAGCTCGTCGCGCACACCGACCGGCCCCGCACCGGGACCGCCGCCGCCGTGCGGCGTCGAGAACGTCTTGTGCAGGTTCAGGTGGATGACGTCGAAGCCCATGTCCCCGGGCCGTACCTTGCCGAGGATCGCGTTGAGATTGGCGCCGTCGTAGTACAACAGGCCGCCGGCCTCGTGGACGATGTCGGCAATCTCCTTGATGTGGCGCTCGAACACGCCGAGAGTCGACGGGTTCGTGAGCATGATACCCGCCGTGTGCGGCCCCACGGCGTCGCGCAGCGCGTCGATGTCGACGTCGCCCTGGTCGTCCGTCGGGATCTCGCGCGCCTTGTAGCCGGCCATGGCCGCGGACGCCGGATTGGTGCCGTGTGCCGCATCCGGGACCAGGATCTCGGTGCGCCCGGTGTCGCCGCGGGCGTCGTGGTAGGCCCGGATCATGGTCACGCCGGCGAGCTCGCCCTGGGCGCCGGCGGCCGGCGCGAGCGAGACCTGCTTCATGCCGGTGACGTCGGCCAGGATCTCCTGCAGATCGTGCATGCACCGGAGGAAGCCCTGCCCGGCCTCGGGCGGCGCCAGCGGATGGCGCTCGAGGAAACCCGGCAGCAGCGCGAGCGAGTTACACGCGCGCGGGTTGTGCTTCATCGTGCAGGAACCGAGCGGATAGACGTGCGTGTCGATCGAGAAGTTGAGCTGTGACAGGCGCGTGTAATGGCGCACGGCCTGGAGCTCGGAGACCTCGGGCAGCAGCGGCCGCTCGCGGCGGCGCAGAGTCGCGGGAATATCGTCCGCCTCCGGCGCCGGCGGCGACATCTGCGCGCCGTTGGTTCGCCCCTCGCGGGCATCGTCGAAGATCAGCTTCGTCATTTCGTGTTCCTCCGGTGCGGCCGCCGGGCCTGCAACTGTGGTGCGAGCCCGACACATTCCGGGTTCGATCGATCCCTGTGCATGGGTCTCACGCCAAGGCGCCACGCCCGCCAGCAGACGAAGGCATGCCATGGCGTGATCCCGATTGCGTCTTCATTTCCTTCGCGCGCCTGGCGCCCTGGCGTGAGTCATCCAGCGCGTCGGCGCGCAGCGCGCCGGATGCCCGATCCTACGCGGCCAGCGCCCTTTTCATCTCCTCGACGAAACGATTGTGTTCTTCCTCGCCATGGAGCTCGGTGGCGCAGACGAGCAGCGCGTTGCCGAGTTCGGGGTAGTACGGCTCCAGCGCGAGGCCGCCGAGGATGCCGTTGTCGGCCAGGTCGCCCAGGACCTCGCTCGCCGGCCGGCCGTCGATGCGCAACACAAACTCATGGAAGAACGGGCCGTCGCAGGCCGCTTCGACGCCGTCGAGTGCCGTCAGCGCGTCGCGCAGCGCGCGTGCGTTCGCGTGGCAGTGGCGTGCGACACGCTCAAGGCCCTCGGGGCCCATCAACGCCATGTAGATCGTGGCCGCGGTGACCATCAGGCCCTGGTTGGTGCAGATGTTCGACGTGGCCTTCGAGCGGCGGATGTCCTGCTCGCGGGCCCGCAGCGTCATGACGTAGCCGACGCGCCCGTCCGTGTCGTAGGTGCGACCGACGACGCGGCCCGGCATCTGGCGGGCGAGGTTCCTGCGCGTACACAGGATGCCGAAGTACGGGCCGCCGGCGGACATCGGTATGCCCAGCGGCTGGCCTTCGCCGACGACGATGTCGGCACCGGCGTCGCCCCATTCACCCGGCGGCGTCAGCAGCGCCAGCGAGGTCGGGTTGATCACGCCGATCACCTGCGCGCCGAGCGCGTGCGCCTTGTCGGTCAGCGCGTCGACATCCTCCAGCCGCCCGAGGAAGTTCGGCTGCGGCACGACCACCGCGGCGATCGGGTCGTCGCCGGCGGCGCGCTCGATGGCCTCGACTGGCGTGAGACCGCTGTCGCCATCGAGGTCGACGTCGACCAGCTCGATGGCCTGATTGCGCACGATGGTATGGGTCGCGGCGCGATAGTGCGGGTGCACCGAGCGCGGCACGAGCACGCGCTTCGACTTCGCCTTGCGGTTGCCGCGCACCGCCATCAGCACGGCTTCCGCGAGCGCGGAGCCCCCGTCGTACAGCGACGCGTTGGACACCTCCATGCCCGTGAGCTCCGATATCATCGACTGGAACTCGTAGGTAACCTGGAGCGTGCCCTGGCTGGCCTCGGCCTGGTACGGCGTGTAGGCGCTGTAGAATTCGCCCCGCGTGGTGAGCTGCCAGATGGCCTGCGGGATGTGGTGCGCATAGGCCCCGGCGCCGAGGAAGCACAGGGGGCGGCCCTCGTCGGCGGCCCGTGCCTCCATCAAGCGGGTGACGGCCATCTCGGACAGCCCCTCGGGCACGCCCGTCAATTCGCCGGCGCGCAGTTCCGGGGCGATCTCGTCGAACAGCCCCTCGATGTCTTCGACGCCGATGCGCTCGAGCATTTCGCGAACGTCGGCATCCGTGTGCGGGATGAACGGCACGTTGCCTCCCGGGTTCAGGATCGGGTCCCGGCCGGCCCGCGCGGGGCCGGCCGGCACGGGGAATCAGTCTTCCTCGGACTCGGCGAAGGCCTGGTAGTCGTCCGCGCTCATGAGCTCCTCGAGCGCATCCTCGTTCTCAAGCTTGATCTTGTAGATCCAGCCCTCGCCGAACGGATCGTTGTTGATCAGTTCGGGGCTGTCGGCCAGGGCCTCGTTGGCCTCGACCACCTCACCGGCCACTGGCGCGTAGACGTCGGAGGCGGCCTTGACGGACTCGACCACGCCAGCCGCGTCGCCCGCACCGAACGAGGTGCCCACCTCGGGCGCCTCGACGAACACCAGGTCACCCAGCTGCGCCTGGGCATGATCGGTGATGCCGATCGTGACCGTGGCATCGTCCTCGAGCCGTACCCACTCGTGGTCACGGGTGTACTTCAGATCGCTCGGTACTTCGCTCATCGCTGTGCTCCCCCTCGCCAGTACGGTGGCGCCCTGAGCCGGGCGCCCGGTCAGATGCGTGGCCGGCCGTTGCGCACGAATGGATAGTTGACGATCCGGGCCTTGACGCTCCGGTTCCGAATGACCACCTCGCACTCGCCGCTGGCCCCGACCGGGACCCGGGCGAGCGCGATCGAACGTTCCAGCGTCGGCGCGAAGCCGCCGCTGGTGACCTCGCCGTCACCGGCATCGGTGACCACGCGGTAGTGTGCACGGGCAACGCCCCTGCCCTCCAGCACCAGACCCACCAGGCCCCGCTCGGCGCCCTCGCGCCGTTGCCGCTCCAGGGCCTCGCGCCCGATGAATGCCCGGTCGGCGGGCTCCCACGCCACGGTCCAGCCGAGGCCGGCCTCCAGCGGCGAGACGTCCTCGTCCATGTCCTGGCCGTATAGCGCCATGCCGGCCTCCAGGCGCAGCGTGTCGCGGGCACCGAGGCCGCAGGGCTTCACGCCGGCCTCCAGCAGGGCATCCCACAGGCGCCCCGCGTCGTCCCCCGGCAGCATGATCTCGTAGCCGTCCTCGCCCGTGTAACCGGTACGGCCGACGAGCATCTCGCCGGCGCCGGCACCGTGGAAGCGTTTGATCCCGGCGGCGGCTGCCGCGAGCTGCTCCGGCAGCACGCCGTGCACGCGCTCGCGCGCCTGCGGCCCCTGCACCGCGATCATGGCGAGATCGTCGCGCTCGGTCAGCTCGACTTCGAAGGCATCGACGTGATCGTGCAGCCACGCCATGTCCTTGTCGCGGGTGCCGGCATTGATGACGAAGCGGTAGCGATCGGCGGCCAGACGGTAGACGATGCCGTCGTCGATGACGCCGCCGGACTCGTTCAGCAGGCAGGTGTACAGCGCCGCCCCGTCGTCCAGCTTGGCGACGTCGTTGGCACAGACGGTGCGCAGATAGGCCTCGGCCCCGGGGCCGACGAGGTCCACCTGGGTCATGTGGGAGACGTCGAACATGCCCGCGTCGCTGCGCACGGCATGGTGCTCGGCGAGCTGGGAGCCGAAGTTCACCGGCATGTCCCAGCCGGCGAAGTCGACCAGGCGGGCACCGGCTTCCCGGTGACGGTCGTACAATGGTGTGCGTTTTGTCATGGACTGCTCCAGGGCGCGGCCAGAGACGCGTTTACGCGGCCCTGCCGCGCCGCCGCCCTCGCGGGCAGCCGTGTGTCTCGAGATCCGAGCCCCTCTGTCCATGCACCTGAGAGAGCCAGGGCCGTGTCGCGCCCCTTCCCCCTTCGGTGGGCGATCCGATGCGATCGCCACTCTCCAGAGCCGGTGCCGGCCCTTTCGGGCCGGTGCCGCCACGGTCCGGTTGCCTGAGCGTTTCCGGGCCGTTACGCCTTCGGCGACCCCGTCGTTACCGGGGTCTCTCCCGCGGCGGCGTGCGAGGGACCGGTCCGGTGCTCGCGGCGCTGGGCCGCCCGGCGACCGGCTGCTCCTCATCACCGGGCCCCGAACTATAGAGGATCGTCGGCGCCGGGTCCAAGCGCCAGCGGGAGAGCCAGTGGTGGCAGATCGCCGGCGAGGCCGGTGCCGAAGCGCGTGAACAGGCGTTTCGCCGGGCCCGAGCGCTCGGCCAGCATCATGCCGAGATTGCGCGCCCAGGCGCGCGGGGCGCCGCCCTGCGAGAAGCCGTAGTGGAAGAAATCCATCGCGCGCATCACGGCCTCGTTGTGCCCGCGGCGCCAGCGCGCATAGTGGCGCAGTGCGCGTCGTGCGCCGGCGTCCCCGCGGGCCGGCAGGCTGTCGGCAAGGGCGGCGGCGTCGAGCAGCCCAATGTTCATCCCCTGGCCCGCCTGCGGGTGAATGGTATGCGCGGCGTCGCCGACCAGGGCGATGCGATCACCGACGTAGCGTTGCGCGTGGCGCCGCACGATCGGGAAGGCGCGCCGGCGCGTCGCACCCGTCACGGCACCGAGGACGTAGTCCGTCGCCTCGGACAACTCGGCACAGAAGTCCGTGTCGTCGAGCGCGAGCAGGCGCTGCGCCTCTTCCTCGGGCCGGAACCACGCCAGCGAGCAGCGGCCATCGGCCAGCGGCAGCATGGCGACCGGTCCGCCGGGCAGGAAGCGCTGGCGGGCGGTGGCGCCGTGATCCGCCTCGGTCGAGAAGTTGCACACGAGGGCGCGCTGGCCGTAGTCGAAGCGATCGACGTCGATGCCGGCGAGCTGGCGCAGGCCCGAGCGCGCGCCGTCCGCCGCGGCCGCCAGCCGCGCCTCCACCGTGCCGCCGCCCTCGAGCGTCACGCGCGCGCGGTCGTGCAGCGGCACGAACGCCTCGGCCCGGGCCCCCCAGTGGAGCGTGACGCCGGGATGCTCCTCGAGGTGGCGATGCAGCACGGCCTCGACCAGCGCCGCCTCGACGAAGTAACCGAGCACGGGCTCGCCGATGTCGGCGCTGTCGAAGCGGGTCAAACCGCTGCCGCCCGCATCCCTGACTTCCATCGCCCCGTACGGACTGATGCGCGCATCGCGAATGCCCGGCCAGGCCCCAATCCGCGTGAGGAACGCGACGCTGGCCAGGTTCAGCGAGACGACGAACTCGCCGTACTCGTCACCGGGCGCCTCGCTCGGGCCCGGGCGCCCGTCGACGAGCGCGACGCGCCGGTTGCGTTGCGCCAGTGCGAGCGCCAGGGCGGCACCGACCGCACCCGCACCAACGACGATCACGTCATGCGCGCTACGCGTACTCATCGCCGTGCCCCGAGCCGCCAGGAGCCCACCCGCGGCAATCCGCCCACGAGGCCCATCGTCTGGGCCGCCAGGCCGTGCCGCCCGGGCCCGCAGAGGTCGAGGCCCACGAGCGCCCCGGCGCGGACGGCCTCGGCCGGAGGCCCGCCACCGTGGAAACCGCGCGCGAGCAGATCGGTGAAACCGCGCGTGCGCCACTGGTCGCCACGCCGTTGCCGACTCCATGTCTGCAGCATGGCGGGGTCCCCGGCGTCGGCCGCGGTGGCGACGGCGGCGGCGAGCGCGCAGACGTCGCGCAGCGCGAGGTTGAAGCCCTGGGCCGCGACCGGATGCAGCGTGCGTACCGCGTTGCCGACCAGCGCCGCGCGTTCGCCAGTGCTGGCCAGGGCCTCGGTCCGGCGCAGTGGATAGCTCGCCGGCGCGCCGTGAATACGCAGCGGCGCGAGACCTCGCCCGAGCCGCCGGGCGGCCGCGGCTGCGAAGGCCCCGGGCTCCAGTGCCGCGAAGCGCGGCGCCTCGGCCGTGGGAACGGTCCACACGAGGGTGCGCCGGCCGCGCAGGCCCGGCAGCAGCGCCATCGGGCCATCGGCCGTGAAGCGCTCGTGCGCAGTATGCGGGTCGCCGCCCGCCTCCACCTGGGCCAGCAAGGCGGTCTGCTCGTAGTCGTGGACGCGGGTGCCGATGCCGAGGGCTTCGCGCAGCGGCGAGCCCGTCCCGTCAGCGCCGACGGCCAGCCGGGCGTGATACACCCGCTCGCCACTGTCGCGTTCCACGGACACGAGTATCGTCTCCTCGGCCGGTTCGGCCGCGACGACGCGCGCCGGCGCGATCCACTCCACACCCGGCGCCGCGGCCGCGGCCTCCGCGAGCACCCGCGCCAGGCTGTCGTAGGCGACCACCTGCCCGAGCGCGGCGACCCCCTCCTCGCGCGCGTCGATGCGCGCGCGCCCGAAATGGCCGGACTGGGACACCTCGACGCGCCGGATCGCAACGGCCTCCGGCGCAAGACCGGCCCAGGCGCCGAGCGCGTCGAGCAGACGCACCGACCCTTCCGCCAGCGCCGTGGCGCGCGCATCGCCGGTCGGGATCGCGGCGCGGGCCTCCACGACGCCGATGCGACGCCGGCCGTCGGCCAGCGCCAGCGCGAGTGCGCTGCCGGCCGGGCCGCCGCCCGAGATCAGCACGTCGTGGTCGCCAGCGGTCATGCCGTCCTGCCCGTCAGCCGCGCATCAGCATGAGGGACTCGATCTCCTCGACCGTCTTGGGCACATCCTCGGTCAGGTTCTCGCAACCGTCCTTCGTGATGTGGATGTCGTCCTCGATGCGCACGCCGATGTTGCGCAAGTGGTCGGGCACGTCGTCCGCCCCACCGATGTACAGTCCCGGCTCGATGGTCAGACACATGCCGGGCTCCAGCTCGCGCCAGCCGCCATCCACCTTGTAGTCGCCGACGTCGTGCACGTCCATGCCGAGCCAGTGGCCGACGCGGTGCATGAAGAAGCGCTTGTACGACTCATCCTCGATGCGCCCGTCCGCGTCGCCCTGCAGCAGCCCGAGGTCGATCATGCCGCGGGTCAGGATCCGCAGGGCCGCCTCGTGGGCCTCGTTCCAGTGGGCGCCGGGGCGCGCCTGCGCGATCGCCTCGGCCTGGGCCGCGAGCACGATCTCGTAGACATCGCGTTGCGCCGCCGAGAAACGGCCGTTGACCGGGAATGTGCGCGTGATGTCCGCGGCGTAGCCATCGCACTCGGCGCCGGCGTCGATCAGGACCAGGTCGCCGTCGTTGAGGACGTCGCTGTTCTCCACGTAATGCAGGATG
>Ga0102944_1002412_pt1 | contig 10968 bp, 12 predicted proteins | sample SalPonD_shore_MG_FD_78172 | JGI IMG/M metagenome (GOLD analysis project Ga0102944, IMG submission 78172) | Salt pond soil microbial communities from South San Francisco under conditions of wetland restoration - Salt Pond MetaG... | ecosystem: Environmental > Aquatic > Marine > Intertidal zone >... | reverse complement strand
CGCGACTCAAGACGCACATACCATGACTATTTTTGGGAAGGTTCAACTTTCTTAATTACATTCATTTTTGATTATTTGAGCCTTGCAACTAAAATTAAACAAAGGATTATGAAACGGTCGGGATCAACGCAGCATTATATTATTATTTTATTGGCATTTTTCGGGCTTTTTTCCAATTCGTATGCCCAGGAAAGTGCTAACCATTCCTTTAAAATTACCTTCACCAAAAAAGCTCATGAAGAGCCCATAACAGGTCGCGTCATATTGGTCTTGTCAAGGCATAAGCAGCCGGAGCCGCGCTACCAGGCGGGATCGTATTTTTTAAGCGCTCCTTTTTGGGGAAAGGATGTCAGCCAGTTACAGCCGGGAGAATCGGCCGTAATAGATACCACACAGTTGGGATATCCGGTTAATAATATTCGGGATCTTCCTGCCGGTAATTATTATGTACAGGCTGTGATGAATGTATATACACATTTCCACCGTGCGGATGGACACGATGTATGGTTGCCGATGGATCACTGGGAAGGCCAGCATTTCAATCGATCCCCGGGTAATCTAATCAGCAAGGTGAAACAAATTCAATTCGATCCGTCCAAAGATCAGACATTCTCGGTGAATATGGACAGCGTATTGCCTTCCATCGATTTGCCGGCAGATACCAAGCAGGTGAAGCATATCAAAATTAAGAGCGAATTACTTACAAAGTTCTGGGGTCACCCGATGTACCTGGGAGCGACCATTCTACTTCCGAAAGGTTACGATTCCCATCCCGATACACAGTACCCGGTGGTTTATGACCAGGGACATTTCAGTCTGCGGGCACCGTTTGGGTTCACGACAAAGAAATCTAACATTTCAGATGCGATGCGCGCCCGATTGGATAATTACAATCGCGAAACCGGTTACGAATTTCAGCAGGAATATAATGGAGCCAATTTCCCGCGAATGATTGCGGTTACTTTCCAGCATCCTACGCCATATTATGATGATTCTTATGCAGTAAACTCTGCAAATAATGGTCCTTATGGGGATGCCGTCATGAAGGAGCTTATTCCGTACATCGAAAGCCATTATCGCATCATTTCTAAACCTTATGCCCGTGTACTCACAGGGGGGTCGACCGGCGGATGGGAATCGCTGGCACTGCAACTTTATCATCCCGATTTTTTTGGCGGCACGTGGACGCTCTACCCGGATCCGCTTGACTTCCACCGGTTCCAGCTTATTGATTTGTATAACGATGAAAATGCATTTTATGCCCCTGAAATTTCCATGGCTCCCTATCGTAGTCCGATAGGCGGTAATGCCGAATGGCAGCCGACGAAGCGGTTTATGATGCGCGATAATGAAGGCCAGCCGGTGCGTACTGTTAAGGATATGAGTCAGATGGAAGCCGTGTTGGGTACACACAGCCGCTCGGGGCAGCAGTTTAATATTTTTGATGCTGTATTTGGTCCCGTCGGCAAAGACGGGTATCCCGTGCCGCTCTGGAATAAAAAGACGGGCAAGATCGATAGTAATGCCGTGGCATATGCTCGTGAGCACGGTTTCGATCTCACCGCTTATCTAAAGCAACATTGGTCGGAAGTTGGCCCCAAATTAAAAGATAAAATTCATGTGTATGTCGGGGATGCCGATAATTTCTACTTAAACCTGGGGGTTTATAAGTTTCGTGACTTTTTGAAGCAGACGAAAGATCCCCACTACGAGGGTACCTTTGAGTTCGGCCGTCCTATGAAAGGGCATGGCTGGCAGCCGGTAAAGACAGGCGAATTACTGAAGATGATGGCTCGCCATATTACCGAACATGCCCCTGAAGGTGCTGATACACAGATGTGGAAATATTGAAATAGTCAGTCATGAGTATTGAGTAGTGAGTTATGAGTGTTCTCTCACTACTCAAGCCTCACGACTATTACATTACTTGCCGCCGTTGGCCTGCAGGTCGGCAATACAATTGGCATCCAGATCCGGGATAGGACTATTTATCAGTACTGAGGTATAATCTGTGGTCTCAACAGAATAATACATCAGACAGTTTTGATTATTGCAATGATGTCCATGGCCGGCATCTTGGTGATCCTGTTGCATCGGACTGCCATTGGCTACCAAACCCATGTTATGCCCAAATTCGTGATCGAAAACCGTGCCTTCCAGCTTGGTGCGACTAACCTGGCCAATGCCACCGCTGTTATTAAAAATCGTCGGACCAAAGAAAGTCATAGAAGTATTCAGGTAAGTTAACCCGAGCACATTATTTTGAGTCGCAAATTTCCCGTCCAGTATTGAAAAATAGACCCATAATGTATCGCTCCCCGCTTTTTGAAGTGTTGTATAGTGATCGCGGTTTTGTTGTTCGATATTAATAATATCCTGTGCACTATACGAGTCCTTACCTCCCGATGGAATTTGAGTGGGAGTTTCGATATTAATAATTGACTTATGAAGTCTTCGTTGCAAAAAAGTTTTAAGGCTATCCAATGCATCCGAGTTGGGTTTATACCCCGGCATATAATCAATTTCCAGATTTAATTGGTTAAATTGATCACTGCTTAAATAGGCGTGAGCAGAATCGCCCGGGGCAGCAGAGCTCGAGAATACCCCAAGAGGTTTAGAATCATTCGGTCCGGTACCGCATGCACTTACAAGAAATCCTAAAAATAATATACTGATACAAAGTAATGTGTAACGTTTTATCAAATTCATGAATGATTTTTGTTTATTAAGGGTAATATGCACCATAAAAACATTTTTATATCTAATTTGTTCCAATAAATATTTATTTGACTCCAAAAGTGGATATACAAAAAATTATTAATCATTTAAATCTATCCCTTCATCCCGAAGGCGGATACTATCGGGAGATCTATCGAAGCACCGAAAAGATACAACGAGAGAATTCACAAACCAGACATGCTGCTACCGGAATATATTTTTTGATTCCGTATGGTGTTTGTACCGACTGGCATCGCGTAAACTCTGATGAGCTCTGGCACTTTTACACGGGGGCCCCGCTGGTTCTGGAGATTATTGATGCGGATGGTAACTTTAGTCAGCTTCTGTTGCATGATAAGCTGGATACGGAGGCTGAATTCCAGGGCGTTGTCCAAAAAAACTGTTGGCAGCGGGCCTATAGCCGGGGAGAGTATTCTTTGGTGGGTTGCACCGTTGCCCCGGGATTTGAATTTGAGGATTTCGAGATGATAGAGCCTGAAAGACTGGCAAAACGTTTTTCGAAAATAGGCGCTGAGATTGTCAGAAATCCATTTTCTTAAATCTAATTATTTTCTTAAATCTAATTGAGGATGGCTGCTTGTGATCCGTTTTTTGAAGAAAGACAGATAATTTGAAATCGCAATAAAAGTCCTCCCCTTATCCGGGGTAATGTCAGGAGGCTTTTTACCAATCATTTTAGGATATTCTTTAAAAAGCTAGCCTCAAACTCATTAAATTAATTACTATATGAATCAGGGAGTTCAAGTTGTAGAAATGGATTACAAGGATGAACGTCAGTCTAAGGATTTTCTCTTTTTGATGGATCAGTATGCCCGTGATCCGATGGGACTTGAAGATCCGCTTCCGATCGACGTGAAAAACTTATTATGCCTTAAGCTTCAGGAATTACCGGGGGCCGCTACCTTTTTGGCTTATAAGGATAAAGGTCCCGTAGGATTAGCAACCTGTCTCACCTCTTTTTCAACTTTTGATGCGCGGAAGGCAATCAATATTCATGATTTATTTGTGATAAGTGAAGAACGCGGTCTTGGTATAGGAGATCGGCTTTTACAAGCTATACAAAAGAGAGCGAGACAAATGGATTGTTGTCAACTTACGATTGAAGTCCGGGATGACAATCACTCGGCACGTAAACTCTACGAGCGATTTGGATTTGAGGAGGGCGATCCACCGCTTCGTTTTATGAAAAAGGGCTTTTATTAAAGATGCCAGAGATACAAAAGAAAATTTTATAAACCAGTGGGTTTATATCTCTCATCTAGAATCCTTAAATTAGAGCGCTCTAAAATTGTTGATTTATTGATTTCCCGATTGGCTGAATTAATAATTGCTTTCGTTGTGTTTAAGCAATAATACAGCCATCTAATGGAGCTAAATCAAGAAATCAGGAATTTAATAACTTAACCAAATATATATTTATCATGGCTAAAGAATTTGACGTGTGCGTAATCGGATCCGGTCCCGGTGGTTATGTGGCTGCGATTCGAGCATCCCAACTCGGTTTCAAAACAGCAATTGTAGAAAAACGTCATCTCGGAGGTGTCTGCCTGAATATTGGGTGCATACCCACGAAAGCTCTGCTCCGTTCTGCGGAAGTGTTTGAAAGCATTGAGCATGCCGGCGATTATGGCATAAATGTGAAAGATTATTCCGCTGATTTTGGGGGAATGGTCAAGCGCAGCCGTAACGTGGCCAATAAAATGAGCAAGGGCGTGCAGTTTCTGATGAAGGCTAACAAAATCGAGGTTTTCGAAGGCAAGGGGGTCTTTGAATCAAAAGATCAGATTAAGGTGGTTAACGAGAAGGATAAGACCAAAGAGCAGGTCAAAGCCAAGAATTTTATTATCGCCACCGGCGCGCATCCACGCGAATTGCCCAATATCCCAATTGACGGTAAAATGGTGATTGATTCCGAGCGAGCCATGCAACTGGATGAGCAGCCGGAAAAGCTTGTTGTGATTGGTGCCGGAGCTATTGGCGTTGAGTTTGCCTATTTCTACAATACAATTGGTACCGAAGTAACGCTCGTTGAGCTCCAGGATACGCTGGTTCCGATCGAAGATAAAGATATCGGTAAGGAGCTGGGCAAAATCTACAAGAAAAAAGGTATTGATGTCCGAACCGGAAGCACCGTCGAAAAAGTGGAGAAAAAAGGCGATGGGGTGAAGGTAACTATCAAGACGGGAGATAAGAAAGAAACTGTTGAAGCCGACGTAGTGCTGTCTGCCGTTGGAGTGGCCGGTAATGTAGATGGTATCGGTCTTGATGAAATCGGTGTTGAATATGAAAAAGGTCAAATTAAAGTGGACCGAGATACATACAAGACGAATGTTGACGGCGTTTACGCTATCGGTGACGTAATCGGGGCCCCGTGGCTGGCTCATAAGGCTTCACATGAAGGTATTGTTTGCGTGGAGAAGCTGGCAGGTGAAGATCCTCTGCCCATTAATTACAATAACATTCCCGGCTGTACCTACTGTGAACCGCAGGTGGCATCGGTGGGATATACCGAACAACAAGCCAAGGATGAAGGCTATGATATCAAAGTCGGGAAGTTCCCATTTTCGGCCAGCGGTAAGGCTACGGGACTCGGACACGAAGAAGGTTTCGTAAAAGTAGTCTTCGACGAAAAATACGGGGAATGGCTGGGATGCCATATGATTGGCGCCCATGTCACGGAATTGATTGCCGAAGTGGTGGTTGCCCGCGATCTGGAAACCACCGGACACGAAATTATTAGCGCGGTACATCCGCACCCAACGATGTCCGAAGCAGTCATGGAAGCTGCTGCCGAAGCTTACGGTGAAGGGGTACATCTCGGTACGCAGCCGAAAAAGAAAAAGCAGAAAGCCTAATTGATTCTCGCAGAGTCGCAAAGCCGCGGAGATAATTCTTTTATAAACCATGAGAAGAAGAAATAAGTCAAGAGAGCTAAAGTATGAAACCGGAAAACCGTATTTCAGGTATAATTGTAGATATTTGCTATAAAATACATACAAAATTAGGTCCTGGTCTTAGAATCGGTTTATGAAGAAATATTGTTCTATGAATTACGAAAAAAGCGATTAGCGGTAGAAAGCTATACCTGTTATCTGGAATAGTCTGGAAATGGAGTTGGGCTTTCGTTCGGATCTAATCGTTGAGGATAAAGTTCTTGTTGAATTGAAGTCAGTAGAAAATTTGGCGGGCGTACATTACAAGCAGGTTTAACCTATTTGAATTTGACGGACTTAAAATTAGGTCTTTTGATCAATTTCAATGAGAAGCTGATTAAGAACGGCATAAAACGTATTGTAAATAATTTGTAATACTGCGCCTTTGCGGCTCTGCGAGATAATCTTTTTGATATGATAACGGTTGATTTATACGATCTGGGGCATGCGCCTTACCGTCCGGTTTGGGACTTGCAAGCTGCTATACAACAGCGTTTGGTGGATGAAAAGCTGAAGCGACGCAAGGAGCAAACGCTCTATAAACCCGGCGAAGAAAGCAACGATGTTTTGTTGTTTGTAGAGCATCCCCATGTGTACACGCTGGGCAAAAGCGGGGATAAGGCTCATCTGCTTAAAGGTTTGGGCGAACTTGCTGAAATCGATGCCGAATTCATCGAGATAGATCGTGGAGGGGACATTACCTATCATGGTCCCGGACAAATCGTGGGCTATCCTATTTTTGACCTGGGGCGCCACTTCACGGATATTCACAAATACCTGCGCGACCTCGAAGAAGTAATCATTCGCACCTGCGGTGATTATGGTATTGAAGCGGGACGTATCGAGGGGCTGACCGGTGTTTGGGTTGGTGAACAAAAGATCTGTGCAATGGGCATTCGCTGCTCTCGCTGGGTGACGATGCATGGTTTCGCTTTCAATATCAATGCCGATTTGAGTTACTTCGATAATATCATTCCGTGCGGTATCACTGATAAAGAAGTGACGAGTTTACAGGCGCTGCTCGGGCACGAAGTTGACGAAACAGACGTTAAAGAACACTTGGTAAATCATTTTGAGGAAGTATTTGATATAAGCATCAAAAAGGTTGATTCACTGCCTGAACTGGACGAGCAATTTTCGTATCTTAAAAGAACTGATTCGCAGGAAGCACCCCATTAATATTTTGATTTTAGTTTCATGATTAAAGAACTCAACGTTGTCGATAGAAACGAACAAACCAAGCGCCGTCCCGACTGGCTTCGGGTCAAATTGCCGTCGGGTGAAAAATTCAAAGAAGTTGCGGATACGATTCAGAAGAATTCCCTGAATACGGTTTGTTCCGAAGCCCGCTGCCCGAACATGGGCGAATGCTGGGGTAATGGAACCGCTACCTTTATGATTCTCGGGGATGTTTGCACCCGGTCATGCTCATTCTGTGCTGTCAAGACGGGCCGTCCCGTACAGGGACTTGACTGGGACGAGCCCCGACGCGTGACCGATGCGGCCGCAAAAATGGGGCTCAAGCATGTGGTTCTCACATCCGTAAACCGAGATGAACGTGATGACGGGGGAGCACCTATTTTTGCCGAATGTCACCGACAGCTGCGCGAGGCTATCGATAATGTAACCATCGAATCCTTGATACCCGATTTCCGGGGCGTCTGGGATGCTCTTCAAATAGTAATTGATACGCCTCCCGATGTGTTAAGTCACAATCTGGAAACTGTGCCGGATTTGTATCGCACCATTCGTCCCCAGGCTAAATATGAGCGCTCCCTTGAGCTGTTGAAGCGTTGCAAGGATCAGGGGCTAAGAACAAAGACCGGTATCATGGTTGGGTTTGGAGAAAAACGCGAACAAGTTATAGAACTCATGAAAGACTGCGTTGACCATGGGGTAGATGTGTTAACAATCGGTCAATACATGCAACCCACCAAGATGCACCAACCGGTTGAAGAATGGGTTCATCCCGATCAGTTTGCTGAATACAAAGAAATTGGCGAAGAACTGGGTATTGAACATGTAGAAAGCGGCCCGCTGGTTCGATCTTCCTACCATGCAGAAAAGCATGTTTAGACCCTTTACGGTCTAAAAGAAATTTTCCTCGAGATTTATCTCTGATCTTTTATATTTCAGCGGAACAGCATTTCGTAACTAAACTATTTCTATGCTATCACTTGGTGTTGTCATACTATTGAGTTACCTGGTAGGGTCTATTCCTTCTTCAATATGGGTAGGCAAGCTATTCAAAGGGGTAGATATCCGCCAGCACGGCAGCGGCAATGCCGGGGCTACGAACACTTTCCGCCTTTTAGGCTGGAAGCCCGGTGTTGTTGTTCTGGCTATTGATTTTTTCAAGGGATATTGTAGCTCATTTTGGATTAGTCAGCTTGCCTATCATATCGGATCCGGTCCCGTAAGTTTATTCGAATTCTGGGATGTACACCCTTTCCTCAAAATTGTTTGTGGTATCGTAGCTATCATTGGTCACATGTTTCCCCTGTATGCCAACTTTGAGGGGGGTAAAGGCATGGCAACGGCCGCAGGTATGCTGTGCGGTATTGAGCCGGTATCCGTTGGCATTACCGCCGGCGTCTTTCTTGTGGTGATGTTAGTGAGCCATTATGTGTCGCTGGCTTCGCTGGTGGCAGCATTTATCTACCCGTTGGTATTGGTGATGCTGCGATATGCCTTTGGCTGGAATCTGGACGGCAGCATTTTAATTTTTGGGGCCTTGGCTGGTATCGGTATCATCATAAAACACCGGGGCAACATTAAGCGACTTTTGAACGGAACAGAGAACAAGGTAAGCTCGTTTAAACCGGCTGTAGGATGGCTGAACAAAGACAAGAAACCGCAATCATAGTATAGTGAAGAGAATAACCATCATTGGAGCGGGTAGCTTTGGCACCGCGTTGTCGGTTGTTTTGGCTCGCGCCGGTAATAAAGTACAGCTTTGGGCACGAGAAGCCGAAATAGCCTACGGTATCAACAAGCAACACCGAAATCCCGCATATATTTCGGACGTTACCTTGCCGGATGCGATTGTATGTTATACCGATTTAAGCGAATGCCTTAACAATCCCGATATGGTGGTTTTTGCCACGCCTTCTCATGTGATGCGGGAAGTAGCCACCAAGCTTAAGCCCTATTTTAATGGGGATGAGATTGTTGTCAGTGTAGCCAAGGGGATTGAGAATGACACTTTCCAAACAATGTCGCAGGTGCTGGGCGAAGTGTTGGAGGGCACTATTATTGATGATCATATCGGGGTGATTTCCGGGCCAAGCCACGCGGAAGAAGTTTGCAAGTTCAAGCCTACGACTGTAGTGGCCAGTTCATATTCCAAGCGAACAACGCAGATCATACAGGATACATTTTTGACGCCTATGTTTCGTGTGTACCGGAATTACGATATTATTGGGGTGGAAATCGGTGGTGCCGTTAAAAACATTATGGCTATCGCAGCGGGTATTATTGACGGTTCCCAACTGGGCGATAATGCGAAAGCAGCCCTGATGACACGCGGACTTCACGAAATGAAGCGGCTGGGAATGCAATTGGGAGCATCGCAGGATACGTTTTCGGGCCTGGCCGGAATGGGCGACCTGATAGTGACTTGTACCAGTGAGTATAGCCGCAATCGTTATGTGGGATACAATATAGGCAAGGGCAAAAGCCTGGATGATATTGTATCGAAAATGAATATGGTGGCTGAAGGCGTTAAGACAACGCGTTCGGTTCGGGAATGGAGCAAAAAATTGGGCGTGGAAATGCCTATTACAGCAGCTGTTTACCGTGTGCTTTTTGAAGGGGAAGACCCCAAAGACATGCTCTATGATCTGATGACACGGAATCCGAAAGAAGAGATCGTGATTTAATTGCCGCGTTATCCTGCACCTGTTCCGGGTACTTAAAGTCCGGCTATAAGTTTAGAGATTAAGGGGATAATATATGGTTAGAACACGTGGAAGGATTATTAGCATCAAGTAATTTGGATTCTGATTATTTATTGAGACTTAATATCTTGTTGTTATCTTCGTTTATTTACTGAACCCAAGACAGAGTGGCTATGTATTCCAACAATCACAGCACAGCCTCGCTTTCACAGATGGACTATCTGGATGTGAAGAATCTCGCACAAACCGGAGAAGGCACCTATCTTGAATTTAAGCGAACGATCCCATCCGCATACAAAATAGCCCGCGAAATCGCGGCTTTTGCAAATACGAAGGGCGGGACTCTGCTAATCGGGGTAGATGATGACAAATCCCTGGTAGGAGTGCTTGGCTACCAGGAAGAGGAGTTCTTACTTGCCAAAGCGGCCAACGAACTGTGCCATCCCAAAGTGGATATCAAAATAGAGATCGTGCATTTTGGCGATAGGGACCTGCTTGTTATTAAGGTTCTGGAGGCGCATAACAAGCCGATTTATGTACATGGCAAGAAGGAAGATATCGTATTTATGCGCGAGAAAGATCAGAATAAGGTAGCCAGTAAAGAGCTTATTGAAATTATTAAGAAGCGGAATTCCGACGAAGGTGTCACCTTTGAGTATGGTCCAGACGAACAAAAACTGTTTCGCTATCTGAATGAATACGGTGAAATTACTGTTCAAAAATTTGCTGATTTAGTGGATATTCCGCGAGCAAAGGCTTCAAGTACGCTTGTAAATTTAGTGACGGCGGATATACTAAACCTGTTTCGAAAGGATAATATTGATTATTTTACGTATTCACAGAAATGTGAGTCATAATGTTAAGGATTTATTGTAATGTCAGTTGAAGAAGAAAATTTAGATTCTGTAATCGCCGATCTTGTTGACGATGAGCAAGAGGAAACCTCACAAGAACAAGCGGCTACTCCGTTAGAGCAGATGGATACCCCGGAAGATGTTTCTTTCGAAGGTCCGCCGGTTCAGCTTACCGAGCGAGCTGCCAAGCAGGTTCGCAAGATCAGGTCGGATGAAGACCTTGAGGATTCGCTATGCTTGCGAGTTGCCGTTGAGGGCGGAGGTTGTTCCGGACTTAGCTACAAGCTTGGCTTTGACTATAAATCTGAAGATGATGAAGTGCTCGTGAGCCATGGAATCGAGATTATCGTAGATCCCAAACACCTGATGTATCTGAAAGGCATTTCTATTGATTACCCGGATGGGTTGGATGCGCGTGGATTCACATTCGACAATCCCAATGCTACGGAGACCTGCGGTTGCGGAAGTTCTTTTGCTACCTAACCTGAGTTCGATATAAGAAATGGCCTGCATAAGTCTCCCCTTTAAGGGGAGTACTCTCGT
>Ga0102944_1002411_pt1 | contig 10973 bp, 7 predicted proteins | sample SalPonD_shore_MG_FD_78172 | JGI IMG/M metagenome (GOLD analysis project Ga0102944, IMG submission 78172) | Salt pond soil microbial communities from South San Francisco under conditions of wetland restoration - Salt Pond MetaG... | ecosystem: Environmental > Aquatic > Marine > Intertidal zone >... | reverse complement strand
TGCTTCTGGCATTGTATAAGCTACCCATACACCAGCCGTTTCAAGTACTACAAAAATAGCTAACAACATTTTAACCCCATATATATCTGCTATTACTCCCAATACCATAGACATTATTAAAATTATACCAATAATAGTATTGCTCAGTGCCACATACAAAGGACGTTCTTTTTCCGGAGCACCATCCACCAGGTATGTTTTACGGCCAAGCCTGACTCCTGATTGGGCCAACCCGATTAGCATGAAAAGAATAGCATACACATAAACATTTTGAATCATATCAGTAGAAAAACTTACAACTACAGTCACTAAACTTACCAGAGCTGCAAAAATTCCTGCCGACATCATTACCCTACGGCTCGATTTATCGGCAAATTTCCCCCAAAATGGACTGCTTATGATTTTAGATATTGCAACGGCAATAATAAATATACCCAAATTACCCATCACATCACCTACTTGCTGCCTGGCATAAATAGCGAAAAACGGGATGGATAATTTCACACTCAGTAAAAGTGAACGTGCTGCAATAAATTTTGCAAAACCTCTGTTATCTCTCAGTAATGAAATACCTGCTTTAGCTTCCTGAAGGGCACTGCGTCCACCACCGGTTGCACCGTTCGTTTCATCAATAGCCATAAAGAATAGAGTACCCATCAACCATAACAAAGCCGCGGTACCAATTAATATCAGATAGAGGTTGATAGAATTTGTCCCGCTAACATAAAAACGTATCAGTACACCGGCTGCCAGGGAGAGAATACCACCAATCGTAGCTCGTACAGCAAGTAATCTACCTCTCCTTCCTTTGGGAATCGTCTTAGCTAATACATCCTTGAAGGCCACAGATCCAACACCACTGGCGACACTGAAGATGACCAATAGTAATACTACCACCCATCCAGTGGTTTTTGGCGGAAGTAAAAACCCACTAAGCAACATAAGAAATAACATCAATGCTTGTGTTGTACCTGCCACCACCCAAAACCACTTACGTTTTTTATATTGCCGGATATGCCCTGCAATGGCCAATTGAGGAAGCATGGAACCGCCACGACGTATAGGAACCAATAATCCTGTTAAAAATGCCGGAGCTCCTAATGCCGACAAAAACCATGGTAGAACCAGTTCGGGACTGACTATCTGCTCAGCAATTTTGGTAGCACTTCCGTTTAAAGCATTTAACAAAAAATTTCTCGGAACTTCTTTGCAAGCTTCGTCCGGAATGGCTTCACAAATTCTGCCATCCTCCTCTTCTGTGATAAAATCATAAATCTGTTCAGTAAAATCTTTATTAGCCATAGTGTTTTTTTGATATACCAATTCAGACTATTGAACAGGACATAAATAATAATCGTTTTATAGGCTTTTTGAACCAATAAACAATTAAACAGTGATCCAAAACAGATATACCAGAATGTTTTGGACACTAATGAATGGTAGAAAGCAGTTTACATGTTATAGCAAGCAAGTTTAGTAAACGAAATTATTCACTAAAAAAAATTTTGATGAAGGCATCAGATTTATTAGTAAAAGCACTGGAAAATGAAGGGGTTCAATATGTGTTCGCACTTCCCGGTGAGGAAAATCTTGATATCCTCGATTCCCTTAGCAGATCAGATATCGAATTGGTTATCACCAGACATGAACAGGCCGCCGGATTCATGGCTGCAACCTATGGGAGGTTAATGGAAAAAACCGGCGTTTGTATGTCAACACTTGGACCGGGAGCCACAAACCTTGTTACAGCTGCTGCATATGCCCAATTGGGAGGTTATCCTGTTTTAATGCTGACCGGACAGAAACCTATCAAAAAACATAAACAAGGTAAATTCCAGGTTTTAAATGTTGTCGAAATGATGAGTCCGCTTGTTAAATACAGTGAACAGATAAAACACGGCTCGCTAATACCGGCAACCATCCGGCAGGCCTTTCGGGACACTGAAGCAGAACGGCCGGGAGCCGTGCACCTGGAAATACCGGAAGATATTGCAAAAGAAGATGCCGAGCCTCAAAGTTATCCCGTTGATACCCTCAGTAACACTATTGCTGACCGGGAGTCTATTGATGAAGCCGTTGATTTAATTCATAAAGCAAAAAATCCGCTCATTTTGATAGGTGCCGGAGCGAATCGAATGAATATTTATGACCATCTTACACATTTGATTGATCAAACCGGTATCCCCTTTTTTACAACCCAAATGGGTAAAGGTGTTGTTGATGAACGTCATGCACTGTGGATGGGAACAGCAGCGATATCCGAACACGATTATGTTCATGCAGCTATCAAAAAAGCCGATCTGATTATCAACTTCGGACACGATATTGTAGAGAAACCACCTTTCTTCATGCATCAGGGAGACAGCCTTAAAGTCATTCATATACATCACTTGCCGGCTAATATAGATGAAGTTTATTTCCCCCAATGTGAGATAATAGGTGACATAGCTTACACTGTTGATCAGTTAACCAAGAAGATAACCTCGCAAGATCATTGGGATTTTAAAGATTACGCGCATATACGGCAGGAATTCGAAAAACATTTAGCCAAACACGCCAATGACAAACACTATCCTATCAGGCCACAAAGACTGGTTTCTGATATACGAAAAGCATTACCATATGATGGCATCCTGGCATTGGATAATGGTATGTATAAGATCTGGGTGGCACGTAATTTCAAGGCATATCATCCGGCTACCTTACTGTTAGATAATGCATTAGCTTCCATGGGGGCGGGACTCCCATCTGCAATTGCAGCCGCTCTTGTACATCCCGAAAGAAAAGTAATAGCAATGTGCGGAGACGGGGGATTTATGATGAACTCACAAGAACTTGAGACTGCGATCCGCCTGGGTATAAATTTGGTTGTATTAGTCTTGCGGGATAATGCTTATGGCATGATCAAATGGAAACAGCAAACGGAAGAGTTTACTGATTTCGGCCTCGATTTTGGAAATCCGGACTTTGTCTCATACGCTAATAGTTTCAACGCCCGGGGCCATAGAATTGAACAAACCGAAGATTTCAGAAATACATTGGAACAATGCCTTGAAACCGAAGGAGTAGATGTTATTGACATACCTGTCGATTACTCGGAAAATGTTGAATTCTTTAAAAAAGATATTGAAGAATTAACCAGCAGTTTATAAAATAATCAGGGTACGATGTTATCGTACCCTGTACCTTTTTCTCATTTATTAACTAACAACATTATTGTTTTTGTTCCTTTGAAAGCAGACAGGTGTAATACTTCCATATGCTTTTTAGCATTAAATGTGAGAGGTAAATTATATCCCATATTGCGCATTTTCTGATACATAAAATGAACTTCAACCGGCCGCTTTTTATCATTAGTTATTGTTAATGTATACTCACTTCCATGCTTTTCATAATTTGCGGCAATACCATTTGGGTTAATGATATGACCGTTATCCCCAGGCCAAATTTGCAGGATTCTTTTAGGTTCATCACTGATACTGATAATGTCTTTTTTCATTTCCGAATTACGTGGTACCAACGTTTGAATATTCTCCGGAAGCATCGGTATGATCGAGCCATATCGAACAAATAAGGGAATTTGTGAAAGAGGTACATGGTCCTCAATATTAACCGGCCCATGAACAACGTTTCCTGTCCAATAATTTACCCACTTGCCTTTTGGAATATAAACGGATCGCCAGGTTCCGCTTCTGTACATCGGAGCTACCAGTAAATCAGGACCGAACATATACTGATAACGATGTCGACCGGCTTCAGGATCGTTTTGAAAAGCCAGTCCCATTGCCCGAATAATGGGCATCCCGTTCTGTTGTGCAGTTAATGCGGCATTATAGATATAAGGAAGTAAATCGGTATGTAGCATAGCATATCTTCTGAAGATAGACAGAACTTGCCGACCGAAATTCCAGGGCCCCAAATTGGAAGTCATATGTACCTGCATGAAAGGTGATAATGCACCGAATTGTGTCCACCTTACGAATAATTCCCGGGAAGGTTTTTTACTGTTCAAATAACCGGAAATATCTGATCCCCAAAATGGGATACCGGACAATCCTGCATTTTGTCCAGCTACAATAACGGTGGGCAATCCATCAGAAAAGGAAAAATTACTGCTGTTATCACCGGCCCAAAGAAATGGAAAACGTTGTGCTCCCGTAAAACCGGATCGATTTAGTAAAACCCCATCGCCGTCAAATACACTATCGATATACATCTGTACTGCTTTATGATATAAAGCCGCATACTCATTGGGCATGTGCCATGGCTCCGTATGGTTATAATAGTCTGCATTCGGTATATAATTGCCTTCGCCATCATCAAGTTTAAATGCCCGAACCCCGTCAAGTTTCCGGGTTTTACCAATTTGGCCGAGCCACCATTTCACCGCTTTAGGATTGGTAAAATCAATAACTCCACCAGTCCCCTTCCACCAGTTAACCTTCAATATTTTCCCGGTAGAATCATGAATGAGATACCCGTTTTGAGCCGCTTCTCTATAATTACCTGAAACAGAATCAACTCCATGCATATCGATATTATCCCGTGAATTGATCATTGGAGTAAACCACAAAGCACTATAAAATCCGTTTGCTTTTATCGTTTTAAATAACTGTTCCGGTTGACTGAACTGTTGTTTATTAATTTCGAAATTATTGTAGCCTGTTTCCCAGGGACTATCAAAAACAATTACTGAAGCCGGGATATTATATTTTCTGAGTTTATGTACATCCTCCAACACTGAATCCCTGTTTTGAAAGACGTCGCGGCTCTTCCAAAAACCAAAAGCCCATTTGGGCGGAATATGAGGTTTACCTGTTAAACGGACATATTCTTTCAAGATATTTTTCAATTTTGGTCCGCCAATAAACACAATTCTTATTTTCGAGTCATTATAAGTAATGTCTATGCGATTGCGGTCTGTCCCACCAATATCAAATTTCCCTCGTGAAGTATTATCTACCCATAAACCATATCCCTGACTGCTCATTAGAAATGGGATTGTGGCATATGAACCCACTCCTTTTTCCAATACATGGTCATCATTAGCAACAGGTAATATATATCCGCGCTGATTTACACTATTAAACCGTTCACCACTTCCATAAAATGCAGAACCCGTCGGGTCGATTATACGCATTGTCATTTTATTTCTTTTATGATCCAATGCATCCCATGTTATACTGACTGATCGTTTACCAGAAGGACTCAAGACAACGCGAAATTTTTTATTCTGTAGGACCCTCTTAGCATCGGAATTAATTACACTAAAACCTTTTTGAACCTTTCCATTTAACAAAAATTCAAGATGTTTGACTTGAATGGCATTTATTTGATTTTCATTAGGAATGGTAAGTGATAATATGCCGGTTTGATTATGATATCTCACCACTAAATGGGGAGTTTTTACTTCTTCAGTTTGAGATTTCTTCAAAGTACCGGCATTCGCATAAACCGCCATCAATAGGACGGAAATAAATGTTGTAATGTATCGGTTCATTTTACTCTTTCCAGTTAATCTATATTTGTGTACATGGTGATCACTAATGGAAATCTGCCTCCTCTAAGATGTTTACCTGATTTAATAATGTAATATTATTATTTGAAGTTGCTAATCCATTGTTATAAGGAGTCATAATTTCATTAAAATTTTCTCTTTACGTTTGGTAAATTTCTTGATTCTATAAATACTCATTGAAAACCAATTGTTTATTAAGTACTATAGTTGTTACCGGTAACATATAATTTTGCAAAAGATCCTAAATATTTAATAAAAATTGTTACCCATATTTTTGTTCTCAATATCCACCACTAAAATCAAGCAAAAAATGAATATGAACCAATTGTTACATACTCTCTTCATTGATCGATGTTTGTATAGATATAAATCAATAATGAATAAACCGGGTCACTTTCTACCCGTTATGCCCATAATAGTTCTTTTATTGTTAGCACCTGCCACCATTACTGTGGCAAAATCCAATGGTAAAAAAGGCACATTCAGCGCAGCCGTAAAATCTCCATTATCTGGAATCGTTTACAATGTAAAAGATTACGGCGCAACTGGAAAAGGAACCACGCTTGATTCTCCGGCAATAAACAAAGCTATTGAAGATGCAGCTAAACACGGTGGTGGCACGGTCCTTTTTCCTTCCGGAACTTATCTTTCCGGTTCCATTCGATTGAAAAGCAACATTACCCTGTATTTGAGTCATGGTGCCGAAATAGTAGCTTCTTCCAATCCTTCCGCATATGATAAAGCTCAACCCAATAAATGGAGTCAATATCAGGATTACGGGCACAGTCATTGGCGTAATAGCCTGATTTGGGGAATTAATTTAAAGAACATCTCCATTTTGGGTCCCGGTTTGATTTATGGAAAAGGATTAACCCGTTTACGTAATAAAAAAGGTATTGGAGATAAGACGATCGCCTTAAGAACCTGCCATAATGTAATCATGCGTGATTTTAAAATTCTCTATGGCGGACATTTCGGAATTCTCCTAAATGGAGACAATAATGTAACGATCGATAATCTGATCATAGATACCAATCGGGATGGTATGGATATCGGTTGTACACAAAACGTTCATATCTCAAATTGTACGGTTAATTCCCCTTATGATGATGCTATCGTCTTAAAAAGTTCTTATACGCTTGGTTACAACAAACCGACTACAGATGTTACAATATCAGATTGTATTGTTTCTGGTGGTTACAAAATTGGTACCGTTCTTGATGGAACATATAAACTACGAAATCGAAAAAAACATTATGGATATGGAACAGGCCGTATCAAGCTGGGAACGGAATCGAATGGAGGTTTTAAGAATATATCCATTACCAATTGCGTTTTTGACCGTTGTATGGGATTGGCTATTGAAGAAGTGGATGGAGGTTCTCTTCAGGATTTAACTATTTCGAATATTACTATGCGGCATGTTTTGAGTACTCCAATTTTCATTCGCTTAGGCAGGCGTCAACGTGCCCCAAAAGGAACCCTTGTCGGAAATATTAAACGAGTCGATATCAGCAATATTAATGTTTATGATGCTGATCCTAAAAATGCGTCTATCATTAGCGGTATACCCAGTCATGATATTCAGAATGTAAAAATCAGTAATGTTAGTATTGTATATAAAGGTGGCGGAACAAAAAAAGAAGCCAAAATCGTACCTCCTGAAAAAGCAGCGGGTTACCCAGAACCCACAAGATTCGGTGCTATTCCATCCTATGGATTTTATATTCGTCACGTAAAAGGCATTGAGTTTAATAATATCAATCTGCGTTATGAAAAAAGAGATGAACGTCCTGCATTTATTTTGAATGATGTGCAAAATGCTCGTTTTTATAATATTCATGCTGAAGTGGCACCTGGCGTTGCTCACTTCATCTTAAAAAACGTGCGAAAATTTTCCATTGATCAATCCGGACCAATCGAAAATACCAGGGTATTAAATACTTCACATAAGGTTATTCAATAATCAAAAGTAAATAAGAAAATACCCGTCTGATGGCCCATGATAATCTGATGTTTTGACAAAAGTCCGGATTTTTAGCCATCAGGCGGATATTGTATTTATTGGGATTTTTCTGATTAGCCTATCCAAATGATATTTTAGTTAAATTTTTAAAAAGGGACCCGATTGACATCCTCATCTTCACGAAATTGCAAATCATGCAATCGCTTATATGTCCCCCCCTGTCGTAGTAAATCCACATGCGTTCCATCCTGTACTATTCTTCCATTATCAAGGACGATAATCCTATCGGCGTGTTTAACCGTTGATAAGCGGTGCGCGATGATAAAACTCGTGCGCTTATGCATAATACGATCCAGTGCTTCCTGTACGAGACTCTCGGATTCAGAATCGAGTGATGAAGTGGCTTCATCAAGTAATAGTATCCGGGGATCTTTCAATATAGCTCTTGCGAGGGCTATCCGTTGACGTTGCCCGCCACTTAATTTTACTCCTCGTTCACCTATCCGGGCATCGTAACCACCAGGTATAACTGAAATAAACGTATCTGCATTTGCGGATTTTGCAGCTTCAACAACTTCATCATCGGTAGCGGATATCTTGCCATACCTGATGTTATCGCGGATACTGCTACTAAATAATTGCACATCCTGAGGCACAAGGGCAATCTGCTCGCGCAGCGATTGAGTCGTTACATTTGTTATCGGATAACCGTCAATTGTTATTTGTCCTGATACCGGATCAAAAAAACGAGGAATCAAATGCATTAGAGTTGTCTTGCCGGCACCACTTGGGCCGACAATTGCAACGGTCTCACCAGGATTAACTGTAAATGATATATCATAGAGAACACTCCGGCCTTTCTCATAGGCAAATTCCACACGGTTAAAATCTACCCTTCCTTCAATACGAGGTAAATTTTCAGCCCCGGGTTCATCAACAATTTCCGGTGATTTTAGCAACAATTCAAATATGCGATCCGTGGCACCTGCAGCGGTATTAAATGTGGTATATAGCCTTGACAACATACCAACCGAACGAGATATATTGAATGCATAAAAGATAAAAGCAACCAAATCTCCCGTTGTCAGACGTCCGGCCAATACCTCAAACCCACCAAACCAGAATATGATCACAAGTACCGTCATAAACATAAGGCCAATACCCGACCAAAATAAGGTTGTCACGAGTATTTTACGCCGTGCGGTTTGGAAAAGAGACTCTACCGATTCATTATAACGTTTAATTTCATAGGGTTCCCGGGCAAATGCTTTGACAATCCGTACAGCGCCTAATGCTTCTTCAGCCACCGAAGTAGTATCCGCTAAACGATCCTGCACACGCCGTGCCAACACCCGAATCCGATTTCCAAAATAACGGGTAGCCAGGGTTACCGCAGGTACCGTAAGAAAAATGACAGCACTTAACCTCCAATTTAAATATATCATCAAAGCTAACGAGCCTATTAAAGAAAAGATCGTGGTTAACATCTCTGGCATAGAATCGGTAACCGCCGTTCTGATTGATGAGACATCATTGGTAAGCCGGGATGTTATTTCACCAAGACGTGTATTGGCAAAAAACATAAATCCCATATGCTGTAAATGCTCATAAAGACGTTTTCTCAGATCTGTTATAACACGTTCACCCACCCATTCCAGCCAATAGTTACCTACGAACGATAATACTGCTTGCAATAAAAATAACCCCAATAAACCAACAGTCAGCATATTTAGCATGTGTTTATTGGTATTTTGAAAAACGGCATCCAATAACGCACGTAAACCTAACGGTACCGTAAGCCAGACGGCCGATGCCAAAACAGTTAACAAAATGCCGGTATAAAAAAGCTTTCTATAAGGCTTGCTGAGTACAAAAATTCGCTTAAATGCCACCCTTAAGGTAACCGCCGAATTCTTTTCTTTTTCTTCTTTCATCAAACTCTGATCATTTTAATCCGATATACTTACGAATAATACGAAAAATCACCGTTTAGAGTTTGAAGTATTACGACTAAGGGTTTAGAAGTAAATATTATTATTAAATTTAAAGACTTAAAAAAAGGCAGCCAGATTTTAACATCTGGCTGCCTTTTTCTGAACATTTATTTAACTGAAGCTTTTTCTCTTTGGGATTTACGAATATAGTCACTGGCCCTGTTTATTTCTGACGTGAATTGATCGAAATCTATCTGTAAGCCATTAATATAGGTGCTCCAACCGGACGTATGCTTGGCATAATGCAAAGCATTCTCAATCTCTTCCTCTGTGGCGCCATGCAGCTTTGCTAATTCTGTGTGAAACAGTTCACAGTAACGACATTTGGTGGCAGCGGATACAGCCACTCCCATGAGTTCCCTATACTTTTGTGGAATCGGACCGTCATCCAGTTCAAGCATTTTAAACAATTCCCACTCTTGTTCCAATGATTGATCGGGTACAGATTTAAACATACTCGGTATTAATCCGAATATCTCTTCTATCTGATGATATATTTCATTGCGGTTCATATAGATATCTCCATTTTTTAGTTTGATCACTTTATAATGCCACCATTCATTTTTAATATATTCAGTAACATTATACTGTGCTTTTTGCAGCAGTTTGTAGAAATAAACCTGACTTAAAATTATATTATATATTATTGTTTTTACTTCATTTACTAACATAACTAACTCATAGGATAATATTTACTATTTCGAAGTGATCAGAATAACAACAGTGGAAGAATTCGAAGGTATTCGATACCAGTTTAGTTGAAATTCTTTATTGTTTTATTCAACTGTAAGCAATAGGGTTAATGGATAACCTCTTTACTATGTTACTGATTACATACAGATACTGTAATTGCATCTATATTTAATACATTAAGATTTTAAAATTGAATATTTATTAATAATTAAAGAGGTCAATGATTTGTCTTATTCAGATTATTTAGTAAGATGTCTTTTTTATTACAATAAGTATTCTTGTGAATAACCAGCATTCTGTTAACTTTCCCATTATTGAACTTTCATAATCACTTCAACCTGGCAGGTTTAGGATATTAATGAAGTGATTGATACATATAATACTAGTGGAGGTGGTATGTTTCGCTTAAAAAAAATTGACCTTTTATCGGTCGCTATTTATTCCTTTATAATGTATTTCATTTTAAGCCTTTTATTCATCATACCCATGAGTATGGTTTTTACAATGATTAATCGCTTAATGCCAGGCATGATGGGACAGGAACAACCGACATTGTTTCCATTTTTCAGTGGGATATTTCTCGTGATATTGCCTGTCATTTATTCGTTTTTCGGAACTATTATGAATGTGATAATAGCACTGGCCTATAACCTGATTTCAATAAAGCTGGGTGGATTGAAATTCAGTATCGAGAAAATTTCAGAATATGATGATTCAGATAAAAATAATAATGATGAAGGCAGAAACATGTTTTGATAAAACCAGTGGAGTCATTCTTTGATAGATGGTGCAATATTTTGAT
>Ga0102944_1002410_pt1 | contig 10976 bp, 10 predicted proteins | sample SalPonD_shore_MG_FD_78172 | JGI IMG/M metagenome (GOLD analysis project Ga0102944, IMG submission 78172) | Salt pond soil microbial communities from South San Francisco under conditions of wetland restoration - Salt Pond MetaG... | ecosystem: Environmental > Aquatic > Marine > Intertidal zone >... | reverse complement strand
CCCGTATCAACATGTTGGGCCGGCAGTTTTTCCAGCGCCCCATCCGGCTGCCGGTTAAACTGGATAAACACGAGATTCCAAATTTCCATCACGCGGGGATCGTCCATATTAACAAGATCAGCCCCATCCCTTTTTTTTCGCTCTTCATCAGGGCGAATATCAATATGCACTTCCGAACACGGGCCACAGGGACCGGTATCCCCCATCTCCCAGAAATTATCTTTCTTGCCGAATTTAAGTATATGATCGGAATCGATTGCCGTTTCGGATTTCCAGAGATCAATCGATTCCTGATCCACCGGCAGGCCGTCTTCTTCGTCCCCTTCAAAAACTGTCGCATACAGGCGATCGGGTTCCAGCCCCCACCGATCTACCAACAGCTCCCAAGCCCAGCGAATAGCCTCACGTTTAAAATAATCACCAAACGACCAGTTGCCGAGCATTTCAAACAGCGTGTGATGGTAAGTGTCATAACCGACTTCCTCGAGGTCATTATGCTTGCCGCTTACCCTGATACAACGCTGGCTGTCTACTGCTCGCTTCCATGTTTTACCATCCTTTTCGTAGCCTTCCTGTTCACCCAGAAAAATGGGCTTAAACTGATTCATCCCCGCATTGGTAAACAGCAAGGTTGGATCGTTTTGAGGGACCACCGGTGCACTCTGCACCGTTACATGATCCTTCTCTTCAAAAAAATCCAGGAACTCCCGGCGAATTTCAACAGAACTCTTGTGCGACATCGATTGTGAACTTTTCGTGTATTCTAATTCTTAAGAGCGTGGAAAATAGCAAAAATTAGCATTGAACTCACCTTCAATAAGTTCCTAATAAAAACTTTGCTTAGATGACATTTTGCGGTATTCATTTATCTTACAGTATAAATCTCTAAATAACGGTATCATCATGCGCTCTATTTTCAATAATTTTTTACGCGGACTCTTGCTCGTCTTTCCCATTGGAGCTACCATTTACATCATCTTTGCAGCCATACGGTGGTCGAATAACATTTTGAACCAATTGTTATTTAACTGGTGGGGAATGGACATTCCAGGATTGGGAATAATCACAGTCTTCTTTGGGATCGCCTTTATCGGATACGTATTTTCCCGTGCTTTTACCAAACCACTTGTTGCCTATTTTGAGCGTTTCCTGATGCGGATGCCCATCATCAAAATTATCTACACATCGCTTAAAGAACTTACCGAAGCCTTTGTCGGAGATAAGAAAAAATTCAACAAGCCGGTGCTCGTTGATCTTGGAGGAATGGAAGTCAAACGGATTGGATTTATCACTCAGAAAGATTTATCAGAACTGGGAATAGAAAATATGGTTGCCGTGTATTGTCCCCACTCCTACAATTTTTCGGGCAATCTGTTTCTGGTACCCATTAAAAATATCACTCCATTGAATTTAAATTCCACAGAGATTATGAAATATATCGTCTCCGGCGGAGTTACAAATATTAATGGTTCCGTGTCGGAACACACGCATTAATTGGAAGTTAGAAATTAAAGAAACCAAAAAATAATGGTCGTCTGGTTGTAAAAAAACAATTAATTGATTTTATTCAACGTTAAATATTAGAAATTTTTAATGTTATAGATGTCTCCTTCACCTGTCAATGCTACCCCAAAGCTTGAAGCATCAACCGTTCATGAAAAGGTATTGCTGGAAAAGCACCTGCCTTATAATCCCAAGGATAACAATGGGCCAATAATCGAACTTTTTTTTCATGAATTGCCATCCCAAAAAAATATTATCCAGAAGGTAATTCAATTTTGGGCGATTCTTCCTTTGGGATTATTGTTTCTGATCACACTTCCTTTTTTCGCGCTTGGGATAAAATTATTTACTAAAAAACCGTTATTCCAAAAAACACTTGTCCCCGGTAGAAACGGTATTTTATTCCCTCTTTATTCCTATCCCATACAAAATGTCGAACTATCAAAATTGCCTTCAATCATTAATATTTTAAAAGGACAGCTTAATTTGATTGGCCCTCTGGCATATCCGGGTGAGATGTGCAAAAAATGGAATAAAGAATTAAGTCACTACTATAAACGATTTGCATTAAAACCGGGCTATTGGGGAGTGGCTCCTGTGATTACAAAAAACGATGACATTGAGACGGTAGCCAACTCACTTGAAAAGGAATTGAAGTATGTTTGTAACCCTACCCTAAAAAAGGATTTAGAGTATTTATTTCGCTTCCATTAACCTTCTTTAAAGAGTATGATTGCCGGACACGATGGCAATATAACTAATAAACTTCGACAAAAGTCCTGGAAGAAGGTTTAACATACCGTTTCAAATCTTTTTCATCCCATTCTGTCGGTTTCTTACCGGCCGCCGGTTCCCGTATATCCAGATATTGATCCAGTCTTTTTTTTCCCAATGCTTCGTAAATACCTTTCTCCATCCCCTTGAGTCCGCAGATATACATCAGGGTGTTATCCTTTTTCAGGATCGGATCCAGCAGGTCCGACTGATCCCACAGGCAAGTTTGAACATATTTTTTCGTGCCATCTTTTCTGCGTGCTTCCCTGGAGACATGCGGCAGATAATGAAAATTGGAATACTCTTCCTGAAGCGGTTCAAAATAATCCGCATAAAGCAAATCGGTACGATAAGCACAGCCGAAAACAAGAACAATATCATTTTCGACTCCGGCTTCCAGCAATTCCATGATCATGCCTCGATACGGAGCTATGCCCGTTCCCGTAGCAAACAATATATAATTGAAGTCTTTGGCATTTTCCGGCAGCAGAAACCTTCGGCCGCTGGGACCTGTCATTTTCACTTTGTCACCGGGTCGTAAATCTGCCAAATAATTAGAACAAACCCCGAGATAAAGCCTATTGTCCTCCAATTCCTCAATTGTTCTCTTGACCGTGGTAGATACCAAGTTGGATTTGCCATCCTCCCCTTTTGTTGGCGATGAAACAGAATACAATCGTAATTTATGATCGCGCCCGTTCTCATCTTTGCCCGGCGGCAATATCCCAATGGATTGCCCTACCCTGACGTGCCCTTCCAAATCAGTTCCCGAAATATCAAATGTAACATGACGAACAAAATTCGGGCTAATCTCCTTGGTACAAATCCAATTCTCCACAATCGGTACTTCAACCGGATCCTTAGGCGTATAGATATTTAATTCTACTTCGGGGAGCTTTATTTCGGGCATAACAGTAACCAAAACAGGCTTTATCTGGGTCTAATTTAAACGGCTTTGAAATTGTAAAGCTTACAATTAATAAACAAGTATTTTTTATCGTCTGTAATTCACAAAACAAGAAAAGCCCGCCAATGATTTGGCGGGCTCCGCAACTAATCAGAGTTTTGTTTATAAATAAAACATCAATCCAGCCGTAAACACATTACCGCTATAATCGGCATTAGCCGTATTGGTTTGATTTTCATTCGGATTTAAGAATAGATATCGGTAATCAAAATTAAGGGCGGAATGCGAATTGATGGGCAATTCCAAGCCAAATCCCAGATGATAACCAAAATTAAAGCTGTCGTTTGTCTTATTAGAAAACGTACCTTCATAATCATGAATGGTATAATAAGCTCCCAGCCCGGCAATCCCGTAAGGGGCAAAATGATTGCTCACCGGGATAAAGATAAGGGCTGAGGCCGTGATCGGGACAAACTTGGTTTTCATTTTTTGTCCTGCAAAATTATACTCCTGACCTCCGCGATACTCAATGGATCCTTCAAAACCCAGTACCGGACCTACCCGAATACGTGTTTGAAGTCCCCCGTAGAAGCTTCCATTCTCGGCATCGTTGGCTTTATAATATCCCAAGCGGGGACCAATACCGATCGTATTTTTTATGGCTGCTCCACTTGAATTATCCTGTGCGTGACTAGTAATTGGCGTACTCAAAAGTACAAATAATGGTAATAGTAACAATTTTTTCATACCGGATGAATTTTGTGAGTTAAAATTCATCTGTTTCTATGGAAAAGCTACAGTTATTGTTCCAAATTATTGATGGCTGATATGATATCGTATGATCTCATCAATCGAAGGGCGCGTTTTATTATCGTTTACAAGCTTCTTGACTTCCGTAATGCTTACCCCCGTATCTTTTAGTCGAATAAGCTCTTCCTTGGTAATATCTTTATATCCCAGATCGTGGAGATTGCTGGTATAGTATGCGGTAACATCATGCTGGCGAAGTTCGATAAGGTCATCAATAGACAAATCGTATCCCAGCTCCTTCATCATTGCGGCGAAAGTAGACGAAACATCATTTTGACGTAGCTTTACCAGTTGATCAAGTGTAAGATTGGCATAACCCAAATCATGCATGCGGGAGGTAAATGTAGCCGTCACCCCTTCTTTACGAAGATCAATCAGATCTTGCCGGCTCAAATTCTTATACCCCATGTCGTTCATCCAGTTGCCCATCCCGGTTAATAGATCTTCATCGGGCTGATTAACCCAATTTTCAACCGAAGAAACGGAGTGATCCAATGATTGACTGGAGCCGATATAATTAAAACCGGCATATAAAAGAAAAGCTGCCAAAAATCCGGCGAAAAGAATACCTTTTAACCATTTGGGAGATGAAAGACCGGCACGAAATAAGCCTCCGGATCTTTTTTTGCTAATAACAGGGCCGGAAATAAGTTCATCCCGCTCCAGCGACTTCAATTCCTCTTTTAGCTTATTAAATTTTGCACCCATAACATATATGTTTAATTCAGTTATGGCTACGAAATAGCAGCGGAAAAGATTCAGTATAATTTATGAGGCGAGACCAAATGAGCGATCTAACTCCGAAATAGTTATAGGCTTGGAAAGAAAATCAATATAATCCGTCTTTTTTATTTTCTCTTGATAGATCATATCGGTATTCCCGGAGATATAAATAACCGGTATATTCTTTTTTTCACGGATTTTCAACATGGCCTCGATGCCATCCATTTCTCCCTGCAATCGAATATCCATAAGAATAATATCAGGCTCTTGCTCTTCGGCTATTTTTACCGCTGCCTCACCTGATGCTACTTTATCGATCACCTGATGACCAAGATTAGTAACCATGCGCTCAATAAGCAAAGCGATGATCATCTCATCTTCTACCACTAAAACCTTTTTAGAGCTCATATTTCCGTATAACATTTAACAAATGTTCTGTTTTATACAGTAGTCTGTTTACAAGAGAACGATCTAAGCAAGGTGTTACAAATTCGTCCTAAATAATTTCTACTTTTACTCGGAATTTTCGTTCCATTAAAATTCCTTAATATTTTTTAGAAAAAATCTTGGGGGTTCCCTATCCTTTGTGGGTATTACCAATAAGATGGAAAACAAAAAATAAGTATCCATACTAGTCTACAGACAATCACAAACAAAATATCATATTATGAAATTGCTACAACGTTACTTATCGGCCATGCTGATACCCGCTTTATTTTTAATACTTTTCTCAGGTTGCAATGTTACAAATACAAGTTCTCGGCAAAGTCCGGTAGCTGTTAAAATGAAAGTGCAATCTACAACCATGCCCAAACAAAAAGCAGGGGCCCCAACAACACAAGCAATGGATTCGCTGACCGGAGTTAAATTTTTGGTCAAGAAGCTTGAGCTAAAGAATTCGGCGGAAGAGGATTCGCTGAATTTTGAAGTACATGATTTTGTTGCAGATCTCCCTCTAGATGGTAGTAATTACAATATTACCTCTAAACAGGTACCAACGGGATCCTATGATGAGTTTAAACTCAAAATTGATACTCCGGAAGACGCATCCTCTGTTCAGGACTCTTCTTTTTATAATAATTCCGGGAGCGGAGAGCAGGATGGCTATTCCATAGTAATAAATGGGATATATAACGGTAGCCAATTTACTTATCGTACTGATGAAGACTTTGAGCTGGAGATGGCATTAAATCCTCCTCTTGAGGTAACTGATACAACCGCTTCTGCCTCAGTTGCAATTAATGTTGACCCGTCTTCATGGTTTAAGGATTCCTCAGGAAATGCATTGGATCCGACTAATCCTGATAACAAAGAGATAATTGATGAAAATATCAGTAGGTCGTTTCATGCAGAACATGAAGAACACGGTGAACACGAAAATCCTGAAAATGGTACTGACAGCGGTGAGAGCGGAAATAATGAAGACAGTTAAATCTTAGTTGTTCCCTCCAAAACGAAGCCTTAAGCAAGCTTCGGGCAAGCAGGCCCTTGAATGGGCCTGCTTTTTTTCTTATTGACCATGAGATTTTTTACTATCATAATTTGAAAGGTTATTGGGTGCCAAATTATTGTAACATCCAACATTCAGAGTAATAATTTACAGATACCCATGACAGAACCGGCATTTTTACCAATTTTGCTTTTTGCTTTGGCTACTTCCCCCAGCCGGGAAGTAGATAGGGTTGAGCTGGCTCAGCAGATAAAAAATGGGAACCACAACGCCTTCCACACATTTTACGATCTGCATTACAACATGCTTTATCGTTTTCTGCTATCAAAAGGAATACGTGACGAAGTGGCAAAAGACCTGTTACAGCAGGCGTTTCTGTATATTTGGGAAAATAGGTCGAACATTAAACCGAAAAAATCACTTAGGGCCTACCTGTTTTCCATTGCATACAGTAGAATGCTGAATAATATCCGAGACAACAAGAAATTTGATGATTCGGGATATGATGATCGGGACAAAAGTGTTGAAATTAGTCCGCAGGAAAAAATGCAACACCGGGAATTGCTGCAGGCTGTAAAAAAAGCCATTGCAGAAATGCCTGAAAAACGGAGCCTTGTTTTTGATATGTGTTTTATGCAAGAGTTTACCTATAAAGAAACAGCGGGTGCAATGGGAGTAAGCGTTAAAACGGTTGAGAATCATATGGGCCTGGCCTTTAAAGATTTGAGAGCGGCACTTAAAACGTTCGACTCCAAATAATCTGAAACAATTAGGGGTAACCCATCTCTTAATGTGTACAACTGATGAACCATATTCATTTCAAACGACAACACATAATGGAGTCATTATGAGGATGTTTAATTTAAAAATAATATCATCTCTGCGTACCACTCTTGCCCTTCTTCTATTGCTTGTTGTTACGAGTTGTACATTAAGTGGTATTGACAAAACAAATAATAACGAAATAACAGACGCCGATCTCCAGGCAGCCAGCCAAATTCTGGGAGAATCATTATCCGATCAAAACGACGGTATTATGTCAAGTCTCAATGATGCCGTCACAACAATCTCGCAGAATGGATTTATAAGAACTTCAGCTAAAAGCGTCGCCAGTAACACAACTCAGGGTGAGGATTCGAATAGCGGTCGCGGTAGCGAGACAAATATCAACTATACCTATGATCCCGCGACCGGCACCCATACACTGACTTTCGACCGAAACGTAAATCATACAGATTTCACCAAAAGTGTTTCCGATACCTTAAAATATATATTTACTGATATTAACGGCGATTTTATATCAGCACCACGCCAGCAGCGAGATCGTATTGAAACCATCGATTTCAAAGGCAAACGGGAAGGTACCATCGTATCTCCCAAAAAGAACTCAAACTTTAGTCGAGTGGATACATTTTTAATTGACGGCGTCTCTAATGCCACCGCAATTATGAGTATCGACGGCGTCCATCACGGACAGGGAAGTATGGAAGTTAAGAAGGATAATGGCGACCAACTTTCCCGAAACTATCAGGTAGATATCAACTTCCTCAATATTAAAATTGACAAACGAATTGTGAAAGCCAATAACAGCCTTGAGCAAGGCGTAACCGGTACGCTAAGCTGGCAAATGGTAATTGAGAAAAAAAATAATGGTAATAATGCCGTTAAAACGATCCGGGGAACTGTAGAAATGAACGGTGATGGTTCAGCCCTACTTCGGTTTAAGAAATTTGAAAAACTTTTCAGAATTCGCCTGAATGACGGGAATGTCAGCGATCAGGATAGCGAATTCGAAGGCAGTATTGAATCCGTCAATATCGATCATCATACACTGCAGCTTAATAGCGGACGTACCATAAAATTGACTGAAAATACAGTCATTGACCCGGAAAGCGATCTTACCACTCTCAAACAAGCAGCTGCCGTATTAGAAAATGGCGGCCGCGTAAAAGCTGTTGGTAAAGGGCATGTCGATGGGGATGTTTTTGTAGCATCGAATATTAAATTCGTAACAGAAACAGATCATCAGAACGTAAATGAGATTGGTTTTGAGGCTATTATTCATAATGTATTCCCCGACAAAGGTCAGATCCTTCTGCAGGATGAGCGGACGATCCTTGTAACGGATACTACTGAAATTGATGACAGCGGTGATTATCTATCACTTGTCGGTGTCAAAGAAGCTTTAAATTCAGGATATCATGTTATTGTTGACGGTAAAGGAATCAAAACGGACAGAGACGGCATTGATTTAATTGCTACCCGTATACGCTTCAAGAAAGACAATATTGATGTCATAGCATTCGAAAGTCCCATTTTGGAAGTAAATGTTGATGCCAATACCCTGACGCTTGATAACGGTGACAGTACTGTGATTGCACTTGATGATACAACAGTAGTCGATGAAAGCGGAGATTACCAGACACTGGCCGGTATTAATGAAGCTATGAATGCCGATCAACCGGTTAAAACAATTGGGAAAGGCGTCGAATCGGATCAGGAAGGTATAGACCTTGTTGCCAGAAAAATCCGTTTTGAAAAGCAATAAGAATAACAAATGGGACCGGCAATCCAACCGGTCCCATTTTAATTCAAAATTATGTCCTCAGAAATCCTTTCAAATAACGATCCGGACCTTCAACTGGCCCGACAGCTAAAAATCTTTTTAGAGCAGGAGCAGCCCTTGTCCTCAATTGAAGACGAACTGATTCAATCACTGCTTTATTACAGACAGGCTTTAGATCAACAAAACCGGAATAGTAAAATTGATGGACAAGCTATCTGGAGAGATATTGCCCGACGAACCGGTGCATCCAATCGTTCTGAAAGAAGGATTCTCAGTTTAAACAAACTCACAAAGTGGGCCATAGCTGCCAGCATTATTCTTGCGGCACTTTTAAGCTTCTACTACATTAATTTCTCTCAAAAACCCCAACTTGTTGCCCAGGCAGACACAGCTATTAAATCAGTACAACTTGAAGACGGAAGTAAAGTGACATTACGGCCGCATAGCAAGCTTTTTGAAACCTTTAGCGATAGCCGATCTGAGCGCTATAAATTGGAGGGAGAAGCCTATTTTGAGGTCGTACATAATCCGGAACGGTTGTTCTCCGTGCAAGCTGCAAATGGAAGCGTAAGTGTACTTGGTACTCGTTTTATGTTGAGCAGCTGGGGCGAGAAAATGCGGGTTTATCTGGAAGAGGGATCTGTTAAGATTGAAACCCAAAAACGGGATAGTACGGTCATCTTAAGTCCGGGACAATCAACAATTATCAATAAAAAAGGAATGATCTCACCTATACAAAATTCAGCTGATGCAAAAGAATTTATCGACTGGCTACAACAACAACTTATCTTTAAGTCTAAACCTGCCGAATTCATAGCAGAAGAACTGGAGCAACAGTTCAATATTTCTATTATACTACCCAAGCAAACGAAAAAAATCACACTCAGCGGCAGTCTTTCACTGAAAAATTTGCAAATCTCCCTGGATGATCTCGGTTTGGTAATGGGAGGCAAATTTATCAAAAAAAGTGATCGGGTATACGTATTCAAATCTAACTAATGAGTTGCTTTGCTTATTATGGGGAACAAAAAGCTTATTTTTAAGGCTATACTTCTGTCAGCCTTCCTGATAACCGGGTATTCGAATAAAGCTTTATGCCAGTACGAATACCATGACGCTCCCATGAATAAAGTAATAAAGAATATTGCGGGGCAAACAAGCTTCCGGTTTCTATATCGCGACGCGCTCATTTCAGATATTCATCTTTCGTTTACTTCCTCGAAAAAACAACTTTGGAAAGATTTTCGCAGGTCCCTTAAATCACATAATCTCAGCCTAAAAATTGACAGTGCCCGTAAGCAGGTAATTATATTTCAGAAACTGTCCTCTCCAGAGTCAGGTAATAGAATAACTGTAAAAGGACAGGTAGTTGATGCTGCAACGGGCGAACGCCTGCCATTTGCAACCATCACCTGGGAACAGGAAAACACGATAAAAGGCCTCAGCTCTAATGAAAGTGGAGCCTTTCAAATAAATCGAGTTTTTAAGCAGGATTCATTAAATATCAAATGTTCTTACATCGGTTATTCATCCAAGACCGTGCAACTGGATTTATCTGAAACCGGAAATATTCAGGAATTGACTTTTCGTCTTGACCCTATACGCATCAATGGAAATCAAATAGTTGTCACCGGAACCAATTTTTATAAAAGTATCGATAAAGAAAACGCAGATCTGGTTAATATCGGTGCCTTCAGTCCCATGGGCGCTACCAATACAATTCGTGCACTGCAGGTCCTTCCTTCGGTTTCTCTCACTCCTGCGATGAGCGACGGGCTACATGTGAGAGGCAGTCCTACTGATGGATTCCAGGTTCTCATCGACAACATTACTATTTATAACCAAAGCCATCTTTTTGGACTGGTTGATAGTTTTAATGCGGATGTTCTGAAAAGAAGCGGTTTTTTCTATGACGTCGCTCCTGCCCAGTACCAGGCGCCACCCGGTGGGACGTTATCATTGTTTACCAAAACAGGATCACTCAAAAAATTTTCTACCACCGTTGGCATAACCAATTCTTCGGTACGATTAACACTGGAAGGACCAATTAAAAAAGGTTCCAGCAGTTGGCTTATTTCCGGCAGACGGTCTTATATGAATACGATCAACTGGTTCAACAATTCGAAGATGGTCAAGTGGGGACTTGACGTAGACCGTAATCGAGAAGTACTGGGCGACAGTCTTATTGATGTTCAATCACGGTTGGTTAAGCCCGGACAAACAGATGCTTCTTTCTTCGATCT
>Ga0102944_1002409_pt1 | contig 10976 bp, 11 predicted proteins | sample SalPonD_shore_MG_FD_78172 | JGI IMG/M metagenome (GOLD analysis project Ga0102944, IMG submission 78172) | Salt pond soil microbial communities from South San Francisco under conditions of wetland restoration - Salt Pond MetaG... | ecosystem: Environmental > Aquatic > Marine > Intertidal zone >... | reverse complement strand
GTCGGTGGTCCGCCGCAGAACTTGTACGCTATACGACGATTCCAGGGCGAGAGACGATATCCAGTAGAAAGAGATCCTGAGCGGCGTTCATTGTGGATGCCCCACAGGGGTCGCATTCCGGCATTTTCACCATCGCTAGGGGAGGCTCATCGTTACTACTTACCACCAAAACCGTTGGGCGTAGTGATGACCGCGGCGCGCACGACAGTCACTTTGTGGTTTCGGTCTCACCGGGCCAATAGGTCCTGTTAAGGGACGCTGGATGCGCAAAGAGTGCCGAGTCCGTGGCTTGCCCCGCGCCGGGGCGATTCATCTTGGCGACCAGATCGTCAAATACCCGCGCGATGGCCTCGGTGATCTCATCGGGTGTTTGCTCAGGTTCCTGGGTCAAAGTCGATTCCTCATCGTTTGTCACGCTCGAGTGTCTGCGAATGCGGGCCGTGGTCGAACACATGGCCCGAGCTTTCGATCTTCTCGCCCGGCCTTGTCTGCGTGGCAGCATGGTTAGCCCGGAGTTTATGCCCGTACGCCCAAGGTGGCCCGACCAGGCGAATATAGGCCAGGAAACTAGGGGTTATAACAAGGTGTTGATGCCCTAGCGGCTCATTGATACTAGCCCCCTACAATCCAATGGGTTGTAGGGGGTCGTTTTTGAAGAAGAACTCTTCCGCAGGACGAAAGCGCCACCCTCGTATCCCGTCCCCGCAAAGCCTCATGTGGCTTTGAACCAGCCCTCAGGTCTTATAGGGTGGTTCAAACGACCCTGTCCGTTCTATAAACGGACCATTAAGGTAACTATGCTTGATTTATGGACCACTCGCTTGTTGACGCCGATCCAGATTTGCCCCCCCGGGAGGCAATATTCCAATATTTGGCCTGACCGTCTGTTTCCCCCGTAAGAGGTTGCTGGGTATGACATTACGGTCACGCGGGCGGGTCATCATCAGACCGGCACGGTGCTCAAATTTCAACCGGCGCGAACAGCTAGGGGCCAATTTAGGTGCTGATGACAATTTGTTTCTTTTTATGAGAAATATTCGTATAGGGAGTGTGCGCCCTATATATATTTCTCGTTTCTGGGAAACTATTGGCAACTGGCACGCCGGCCGCCCATAACTTCTCAAATAGGAGAAATTATGGCGCGCAAGATCACTCCAACGCCTCTGCCCGAGAAACCGACGGTCACGACGGTCGCCGAATTCGGTGCGTTCGTTCGTAGCCTGCGGACCCAGCAGGGGCTACGCATCGATGATGCCGCTTCCCTGTGCGGAGTCTCGGTCGCGTTGCTATCGGCGCTGGAGAACGGCAAGCCGCGAGGCGTCGGTCTGGACAAGGCCTTGCAGATTGCCCACCAACCGGGACTGTCGCTGCTCGCGATCCCCCGGGCCGACTTGCCGCCGGTGCTCACTTGCCTGGAACCCCATGAATGAGTACCCATCGCCTGGATGCCTGGGTGGGTGGAAGGCGCCTCGGGACCCTGTCCTATCACGACGACACGGGACGATGCGCGTTCGACTATAACCTCCAGTGGGTGAGGTTCGGATCCGCTTTTCCCTTGTCACCGGCCCTTCCGTTCGAGCGTTCGCCGGACATCACCGACGAACGCCATTCGGTCAGCGTGCGCCGCTTCTTCGAAAATCTCCTGCCGGAAGGCAAGGCGCTCGGTGACGCCGTTGCCGTACACCGGCTCTCCAAGGCCAACCTCTACGGTTTGCTGCTCGCTCTCGGTCGCGAGCGCGCGGGGGCCGTCAGCCTGCTGGCGGAAGGCACCCGGCCCGAGCAGGTCCCGGACTCACGGCGCGAGATCACTCGTGAGGCGCTGGCCGGCCGAATCCGGCGCCGCGCCCACGAGCCCTTTAACGTCCGGGATGGGCAGATGCGGAGGTCCCCAGTGGTCGGTCTGGCCCGTTGGTGATCATGGTGATGATGGCCATGGCCACCCTGGGCGTTATGCCTCTTAGGGCCTGGGCGGCTTTGGTGGTCGCGGATTGCCCGCGCGCTGACGGTTGCGTTCCGCTTCTCTCAGCTGTGTATACGCTTTGGCGTATACTGTTGAAATATACGGGATAACGGATATATTGACAATATACGGAATATCGTATAATATTGCTTTATACGGTTTACCGTATAGGGAAAGGACCGGACATCATGGCGATACGCAACCACAAAGAGCTTGGCGAGGCCATTCGCGCGGCGCGCCTCAAAAAAGACCTGCGCCAGGTTGATGTGGCGCGCAAGGCTTCCTTGCGCCAGGCGCTGATTTCCGAGCTGGAGAACGGGGCGACGAGCGCGCGCGTGGATACCGTGCTCAAGGTTCTTGCCGCGCTCGATCTGGATCTGGCGATCGTTCCGCGCCGCAGTGCCGCTTTCGAGCCCACGGAGTACTAACCATGGGGCGCAAGCGTCGATCCCGCAATCTGGATGTTTATATCGGCACGAGCAAGGTCGGCGTCTATCGGCGCGCGCCGGACGGTTCGACGGCCTTTCGCTATGATCCGGTCTGGCTCGGTTCGGAGAAGGCCTTTCCGGTTTCCCTGTCGATGCCGCTTTCCGATCGCATCTGGTCCGGCGCGCAGGTGAGCAGTTTTTTTGACGGTCTCTTGCCTGATGATCAGATGGTGCGGGACAAGATTGCCGCGCGCGAGCATGCCGAGAGTGGTACCACCTTTGATTTGCTGGCGGCGATCGGGCGCGACTGCGTCGGCGCGTTACGCTTTGTGCCCGAAGGAGACAATCCCGGCGATCCGGCGGCGATGGAGGCGCGGGCGATTAGCGATGAGGAGATCGCGCAGCGGCTCACCGCGCTTGGCACATCGCCGCTGGGCATACAGGGCGAGGAGGACGATTTTCGGATTTCGCTGGCCGGCGTGCAGGAGAAGACCGCTTTTTTGCGGCTGAATGATGCGTGGCATCTGCCCCTTGGCCCGACGCCGACCTCGCATATCTTCAAGCCGGCCCTCAAGGAAGGGCCAGACGGCGCGGACTTTTCAGATACGCCGTGGAACGAATGGATCTGTCTGGAACTTTGCCGCGCCTTCGGCCTCGATGCTGCGCGCGCCGAAGTATTGATGTTTGCAGACGAGCCCGTGCTCGTGGTGGAGCGTTTTGATCGGAGCTGGCGGGACGGGGTCTTGTACCGCTTGCCGCAGGAAGATCTTTGTCAGGCGCTCGGCGTGCCGCCCGTTCGTAAATACCAGAGTGACGGCGGTCCCGGCATTGTCGATGTCATGCAGCTTCTGAATGGTGCCATTGCGCCCTACGAAGACCGTTTGCGTTTTATGAAAGCGCAGCTCGTCCTCTGGCTGCTCGCGGCCATTGACGGTCATGCCAAGAATTTTTCACTGTTTTTGTCGCCCGGTGGTTTTGAACTGACACCGCTTTACGATGTGATGAGCTCCGCGCCTTATCCGGAGCTCGACGATCACAAAGTCAAGCTGGCTATGGCCATTGGTGATAACCGTCATTACCGGCTCAAGGAGATCATGCCGCGGCATTTCTATCAGACCGGGCGCAAGGCGGGTTTGCGCGATGCGGACATCGGTGATCTGTTTGCGGACGTGCACGGCCGGATGGATGATGCGCTTGGCGCGGTGGAAGCGTCAGCACGGCAAGCGGGCGCACCCGATCCCACGCTTGATGTGATCCTGCAGGGCATTCACGATCGGGCCAAAAGGATCGCATAGCCCGGTACCGGTACCATGGCCCCCATGGGCATTACAGGCCCGGCGGCTTTGGTGACCGCGGCGGTGCCGCCCTGGAGCTGCGCCGGTGGCGCAGGGTCCGGGCGATCCGGCGCAGCGAGGCGGCGTGGCAGGCCCGTTCGGCGCTGCCGGGCTCGCTCTGGCGAGTTTGTCCGCGACTTGCCGGAACAGGGCGCTGAGCGCTCCATCGCTCAGCTTGTCCAGCTCGCTTTCCGTGATAACGCGTTCCATGATTTTCCTCCTTTGCTTTTCAGGGCCGCGCCCATCGCGGCCTTTTCTGCGCGCAGGAGGACTCGCGCAGCGCTTGGGCCCGCCTGGCATCGCCCGCGTGCGGGCGGCCGCAACGATCAGAGGAGGAGCTTTACGCTTGCTTGCACCGGGCCTTCGCTGCGCTTGCATGAGCTATGAAAGGCCGCCGGGCGGCGGCTGGAGTGCAATTGGAGGGAAATCGGGAGTCGAGTCGCTGTCATGCAGCAGTTCCAATAACGACAAGACGGCCCTTGGCTCGCCACTTGCGAGCAGGCCCAGAGCGCAGGTGCAGCGTACGTCGACGGCGCTGTCGACCGGCACGCCGTATCCAGGGTCCAGTTGGCGGAAATTCAGGTAGCGGTGCCAAAAGGCGGCACTGTCATAGTCTAAATCGTACAAGGTACGGGCGATGGCCCGTTTCGCTGCGCAGTTCCTATCGACTTCCGGGCCGTCTTCCAGGAACCGCTCGAAGGCAGCGCAGAGATCGGGAATCAATTCCTAGGCCAGCTGGTGCGAGCTGAATTCAGCGGCCTTCGCCACCAGGAAATTGCTCTTCTCTGCCAGGGCCTTCTTCAGGTGCTCGATTGCCTGTGACTTCGGGCCCTGCTCGACAGGCTTGGCCCAGGATTTCGATCTTCTCGTCAGTCTTGAGTTTGCGTGGAGGCATGGCTGGGCCGTCTGAATCGGGTATGAGCCGAGTCTATATGCCGCTCTGCCCGCGAAACCACCTCTGTCAGGTCGGTTTCGGCCCTGAAATCAAAGCTCCGTAAGATGCTGATTTGCTGAGAAGTATATCGCTGACCCAGCCCGTTGCAATATTTAGGTTGTAATCGGGCCTCTCGTTGCATCGCTTAGGTTGTAATCCGGCGCCAAGGGGTCCGTAAGTCACTGATTATAGGGACCTGCTGTTGGCAGGATCAGCTAGCATCAACAGCTGTTTGTTGATACAACCTAAGGTTGCCAACGTGACAACCTAACCCTACCAACCGTGACAACTTAAGGCTGCTAACGCCCACTCCGTAAAATCAGTAGCTTAGGGATTTATTTTGCGTGAGATTATTGGCCGGTTCTTCAGAGACAGGTAAACCACGGGCGCTTGTGGCGAAGCCATCGCGAACGGCTGTGGACGTTAGCCCTCATCGACCCGGAAATCGGGTGTCCATCGCAGAGTGTCTATTGCTTTCTTAATCGATACCGTGCCTCCGCTTTCCGAGATGTTATAGATACCACTTCTCCCGTATTCCACAGCCAAGCGAGCCGCGTGAGCGGCAGCGTCAACATGTACTGGACAGTCGATTGGCGCCTGCTCAAAGCCCGTCCCCGGACCATAAAGCTTTCCGTAACGCAAGATGACACCTTCAACCGGCGCTTCGAGCACTTGCCGTTCCAGGCTGGCCACAGCCTGTGCTGTTGCAGCGAAACTCGGGTCATCCAGGTTCAGTGGTGCCTCCTCGTTGTAAGGTGTTGGACCAGGGGCATACGCGAAGGCGATACTCTGGGCAACGATCCGCTGAGCACCGGCCGCAGTTGCGGCGGCAACCAAGTTACGGGTGCCGACTTCGCGGATTCTAGCGTTGCGAATTCGCGCTTCAGCCATTCTCGACGGATCCAGTGCGGGCGGAAGGTCGGTAAGCTGATGAATGACTACTCTCGCTTGCGCCTTCCTGAATGCCGCGAGCAATGACGGCTCGTCAAACACATCCACGATTACCGGTTCGACGCCCATCTGCACAAGCATCGACTCCTTTTCATGAAAACGGCTCGTGCCGATTACCGACCAGCCATCATCCACCAGCAAACGGCATAACCGTCGGCCGATAGCGCCGCTCGCGCCCGCAACAAGGATCTTGTCGGTGCGTTCATTTATCATAATCGTTCCCTACAATTGTTCGCAGCCGCTAGTGATACTCGGTTTCAAAACGGAGCGTCGATCTTGACTGTTTGAATTGATCGAGTGCTGATGGGACTTTATGGTGCTTCAGAATCCCGCCAATCGACGTTGGGGCTTCGACACCATGCTCAGCGTTTCCGGATTCCGTCCAGGAAGATTGTCACTGCATTGGCCACAACACGATCGCGTTCTTTGATCGACACCTTGAGGCTTTCACCCAAGAGTCCGCGCATGTAGAAGTCCCCCTTGATCATCTCCAGAAACTGAGTAGCGGCCAGTTGGCTGTCGCGCACCGCGAGCATACCCCTGCGCGTCTGGGCGTCGAAGTACTCGGCCAGTGCATGCTTGACGCGGTCCGGGGCAAGTTCCATAAAGATCTCCCGCAGGCGAGGGTTGTGCCCGCCCTCGGCAATGAGCAGACGATGCACGCCGATAGCGTCCTTGGAGAGAATCAGATCCAGGAGTTGCCGGCCGATCGTCGACAGCACGTCCACAGGCTCCCGGCCGGCCAGCTCCGGAAGCTCGAGCTTGCCGTAGACCGCGCGGGATTTGCGCTCGATCACCGCGTAGAACAGCCCTTCCTTGTCGCCAAACAGCCGATACAGTGTTGCCAGCGACCCCCCGGCCTCCGCCACGATTTGCTGCAGACTGGCTGCTTCGAACCCCCGTTCCAGAAACACCCGGCTAGCCACGTCAAGAAACTTGTCACGACGTTTCAGGCCCCGTTCCCGGGGCGTGTAATCGAGTTCGCCCGTCTCGTCGGCGACTTTCTGCTTACTCATCGCGAAACAAACTCCCGTGCTGAGCCTCCTTGGCGTTAGCCGCATGTGGCGTCTTGGAGGCTGGACCCAGAGCCCAAAAAAGGGCATTGGCGAAAAAGCGCCGGCGTCCCTTGACATGAGGAAACCGTAGTGTAAGCTTCGTTACATGTCAAGCGTAATGTGAGTTACACTACACGGACCCCTGGCTTTCCCAGACGCGGACATTGAATTCGATTCTGCCCCCTGAGGCGGTTACCCGCGGCCCGCCACCGCAAGGAGGAACTGTCATGACTGCCAGACCCAAACGCCTCGTCGTACTGACCGTCGTCGCTACCGCGCTCATCTTCGGTGCGGCCTATGGCTGGCACTGGTACAGGCACAACCGTTATCTGGAGAGCACAGACGATGCCTACGTCCGCGCCGACGCGGTAGCGATCCAACCCCAGATCCGCGCCCGCATAGCCAAGGTCGGGGTCCGCGAGAACCAGGACGTCCACAAGGGCCAGATCCTCATCGAGCTCAACTCCACCGATGCCCGCGCGCGTCTGGAAAAGGCAGGGGCCGAGTCCGCGGCGGCGCGGGCTACGCTCTCCGACGTGTCTGCCCGCATGGAGCTGCAACACCGCAAAATCGACAAGGTGCAAGCCAGCCTGGACGCGGCCCGGGCGGAATTGCACCGGGCTGGCCTGGAGCTGCGCCGCTCGGAGGCCCTGGCCCACAAGTCCTTCGGTTCGCGGCAACGCCTGCAGAATGCCCACGCTGCCCAGGAGGTCGCTCGGGCACGCCTGGCTCAGGCCAAGGCTGAACTGGCCTCCAGCCAACAGATGCTGGCCGTGCTCGCTGCTAAACGCGCCCGCGCCAAAGCCCACGTCGCGGCGGCACAGGCCGACGCGGACTTTGCGAAGAATCAGCTGGCCAAGACCACGGTCGTCGCTCCCGGGGATGGCGTGGTCGGCGATCTCGGTGCCCGGGTGGGTGCCATGGCCGAACCAGGTACCACCCTGCTGCATCTTGTCCCGGTGCCCGACGTCTACGTGGTCGCCAACTTCAAGGAGACCCAGATCTCCCGCATGGGCATCGGCGAGCCGGTTGCCGTACGGGCGGATGCGTACCCGGGGGTCGTGTTCAAGGGCGTCGTAGCGTCCCTTGCGCCTGCCACAGGCACCGAGTTCAGCCTTCTACCCCGGGACAATGCCACCGGCAACTTCAACAAGATCGTGCAGCGCGTGCCGGTTCGGATACGGGTCACCGGCCCGGCGGGCCCCGTGGCGCGGCTGCGGCCGGGCCTGTCGGTGGTGGCGCAGGTCGATACCTCACGACCCGGCCCGGGCCTCAGCTACATCGACGACAACGACGCCACCCTGGCGGTCCGCTGAACCGAACCCGGGGACATGGCCATGGAACACCCCACCGAACTGCCACCGATCCACCAGCGAATCGGCTTTCTCGCCGCCCTGCTGGGGATGTTCATGGCGATCCTCGATATCCAGATCGTCGCCAGCTCGTTGAACGAGATCCAAGCCGGCGTGTCGGCCACCGCGGACGAGGTCTCCTGGATCCAGACAGCGTACCTGATCGCCGAAGTGATCATGATCCCCCTCTCCGGTCTACTGACCCGGGCCCTGTCCACCCGCCTCGCCTTCGTGGTCTCCTGCACGGGCTTCACGCTGGCGAGCCTTGGCTGCGCGCTGGCCCACAGTCTGGGGGAACTGGTCGCACTGCGTGCCCTGCAGGGTTTCATCGGCGGCGCCATGATTCCCATCGCCTATGCAGTCAGCTTCGGTATCTTTCCGAAGCGGGTGATGGGGGTTGTGCAGGCGGTGATGGGTCTGACCGCTACGATGGCGCCGTCCATCGGACCGACCCTGGGTGGTTACATCACCGAACATATGAACTGGCATTGGTTGTTCCTGGTCAACCTGCTTCCGGGCTTCGTCGCTTCCATTGGCGTGTGGTGGTGTCTCGATATCGACCGGCCGGACTTCGCGCACCTGCGTCGCATTGACTTCGTCGGTCTGGCCTCGATGGCCGTGTTTCTCGGGGCGCTGGAGTATGTTCTAGAGGAGGGCCCCCAGGACTATTGGTTCGACAGCCATCTGATCGTCATCATGGCGACTGTTTCGGCGTTGGCCGGCATCGGTTTCTTCTGGCGCACCCTCCGGGCAGCACATCCGATTGTCGACCTCGGGGCTTTCCGCAACGCCAACTTCGCCATCGGCTGCACCCTGGGCCTCATGCTGGGTGTGGCGCTGTACGGGCTGGTGTATCTGATGCCCTTGTATTTCGGCGAAGTGCGCCACTTCAACAGCTTGCAGATCGGTGAAGTGATGTTCGTCACCGGCGCGGCCATGTTCCTGACCGCCCCCATCGCCGGGCGTGCCTCCGACAAAGTGGACCCGCGTATCCTGCTAGCAGTAGGTCTGACGCTGGTCGGTGTCGGGTCCGCCATGAACGCCCAGCTGACCATTCAGTCCGGATTTCCCCAATTCTTATGGCCCCAGGTGGTGCGCGGTGCGGGACTGGTATTGTGCATGATTCCCATCACACGCATTGCACTGGGCACGCTGCCGCCCGACGAACTCAGCAATGCCAGCGGTCTGTTCAATGTGTTGCGCAACCTGGGCGGGGCGCTCGGTCTAGCGGGCATGAACACGGTTCTGGACATGCGGTTCGATTACCACTGGACGCAGATCATTCCCGCGATCGATACCACACGGACGGTCGTTGTGCAGCGCCTGCACGCCATTGCCCACACAGTCGCAGGTGTAGCAGAGAATCCGCATCAGGCCGCCCTGCAGGTGCTCGCCCATCGTGTCGGCCTGCAGGCCCGCACTCTGGCCTTTAATGACATTTTTCTGTGGCTGGGGATCGGCTACCTGATCGCGATACCCCTCATCGTATTCATGCGCAGGCCGATCGGTACCGTCGTCAGCGAACATTAGCGAAAGAGGACTCCGTCATGCGCCCCTTGCTTGTCCTGATCCTGTGCAGTATCTTCCCGAGCTCCGTCTGTGGTGCCCCGGTTAGCGATCTGCAGGCGGTCATCGAATCCGCACTGCACCACGACCCGCGCCTGGCAGCCGCCCGCGCGCGGATCGAGCACTCCCGGGCAGGCCTGTTGCGGGCCGGCGCGGGCAAACGCCCCGAAGTGGCACTACTGGCATCCACCGGAAAAGCCCGCTACAACGCCGACGGCTACATCACCCCGGACAGAAGCCCCGAAGCGCTGGTACTCACCGTCGACCAGAGTCTCTACGACTTTGGCCGCACGGCCGCGAGCACCGGCGCGGCCGCCGAACGCGTGGACGCGGCCCAGGCAGCCCGTCAGGCGACGGTCGTTGCCGTGATCCTGGGCGCCGCCAAAGCGGCGTTGCATCTCGACCTCGCCCACAAGCGCCTCGCTACAGAGCGCGAGAATGTGGAAGTACTTCGGCAACAGCTGGCCTACACTCGCACTAAACGCCGACATGGCGATTTCACCGCTACCGACGTGGCGCAGGCGCGCTCACGCTATGCCGCGGCGATGGCCCAGCGGCGCGCCGCCCAAGCGACACTGTCGCGCGCGAAGGCCCGACTTCAGCGTTTCACCGGCGTACCCATGGACGTGCGCCTCGAACGCCTGCCCGATATTCCTGCACCGGCATCCCTGGCCGCCGCCCTGAAAAAGGCCGAGTCCCAGCCGGCTCTGCATGCGCGCCGCGATGAGCTCGATGCCGCGTATGCCGAGGTGCGCCGGGCGCAGGTTGAATACCACCCGAGTCTTGATCTTGTGACCACAGTGGGCACAGACAGGGGTACCCGCTTTTCCAATGAGAGGACTGACTACTGGTCTGCGCAAGTGCGCTTGTCCATCCCGCTGTACGCTCGCGGCACACGGCGGGCGGACGTGGCCGGCGCGCAGGCCCGGGTTGACGACAGCGCGGCCCGCCTGACGAAGACTCGGCGGGAGCTGACCCAGAGGGTGCGCGACGCGTGGGCCGCCATGGATGCCGACGACGACGAGCTCAAGGCGGCCCGCGAACAGCGCCGCGCCGCTTATATCGCATTGCAAGGAGTCCAGTCCGAGCTGACCGCAGGTACCCGGACCGTCGTGGATCTGCTGAATGCCCAACAGGAATTGCGCAACGCCAATCTGGCTGTCCTGGGTGCGCGCTATCGTCGCGCCATTGGCGGCCTGCGCATGCTGGCCGCTACCGGGGAACTGAAACTCTTTGCCTCAGGGCCGTACTAACACCGGAGTCTCATCCGATCTCCGTTCCCGCCGGGATAAGTTCGCGTGCACCCACTGTCCCCCGGAGACGGACTACCAGGCCGAGCGGCCAGAGGTCGAGGCGAACCCGTTGTTTCAACACTATTGGTGTTACCGGCTGACCC
>Ga0102944_1002407_pt1 | contig 10984 bp, 8 predicted proteins | sample SalPonD_shore_MG_FD_78172 | JGI IMG/M metagenome (GOLD analysis project Ga0102944, IMG submission 78172) | Salt pond soil microbial communities from South San Francisco under conditions of wetland restoration - Salt Pond MetaG... | ecosystem: Environmental > Aquatic > Marine > Intertidal zone >... | reverse complement strand
GTTCACACTCAACGCAGCAGGATTGTATGCCGACTCCTATTCCTCAACAACAGGACCAAGCAATAGCTCATCTTTAATCGCCAATGCTCAGTATCTATCGCATATCGCAACACAAGCAAATTCACCTACTGGAATAACTTCAATCGGATCAACACCTGCAGATTACCGCAATGTGATGACAGCAGTCTCTGAAAATATACTCCGTGTATTTGCAGATGATGATGACAATACCAATCTGCTGATCTCACAGGTAAATCGGACCAGTTATTCTGACTCATCAAAGACTATCTCGGTAATGGATAATACTGCCATGATCTTTGCGCTCAATAGATTGAGTGTGGTTTACGAACAGACGTATACCCAGAGTGATGCTGAAATGCTGAAATCTGCATGGAGAAGAAGAAGTTTGGTAGGTGCCTCAGACCTCATCGATTTGATGTACCAACCACAGTTTCAGCTCTTCTATCCAACATATAACCAGAAATCCGGGTTATATAGTGTGGAAGAGGCGAATAGGACTACGAATTTATTTATTGCAAATATGTATATCCGAGCAGTAGTTTCTGATATGCTTCCCGTAGAGATCAGTTCGATTGCCCAGAACAAGGCAATTGTTGGAGACCAGGCTGCAATTGATCTTGGATTGGTTGGTATACCAACAGGTCAAACCTGGGTTTTCTACGATCCATTCAAGGGGTTGGAAGTGGATGTTAAGGTATCAATTCCTAAATTTGGCTACAGTGATTTTACCACGGTCAATTTGGCAGATACCTTTTTTCAGGAAAATAGCGATTCGAATCTACTAACATTCCTGTATGATATTGAGAGCAGGGGTTCATATAATCTCATTGTTGATATTTCGTCCGAAGGGTTGATTCTATTGAGTCAAACCATCCATCTTACAGCATTGGGTGAGACGAATCTTGAATACGGGTTGCAAACTTTTGATCTGACAGATGAAACTTTCACTACTGATATCTCCTATATTGATGAGACTGGATCAATCCTCTCAGCTTTACAAGTACAGGGTTCACTCGGAGCGATTTATGATAACAGCCTACAACAATTTGGTAATAAATACATCAGAACAACTCGTACAGACTCTAGCGGTAAATTAGAGCTGACATTTAATGTTCAGGATCTGGTCTCAGATGGAATAATCAATACCACTGAATTGTTTAATCTGAATCCAACTCCGATTTTTACCAATATCAAACTCTACCTGAATGCAACCAATGCAGCTTCATTCAATTTGGAAACCGATCTGCTGGTTGTTGATATCCAAGTACGGTTATCGAAGGTGAGTATGCGAACCTCACCATCCAATCTTCAACTCACTCAAGGTACAACTGATTCCTTCACTTTCACTGTTACTGCACTCGATCAAGATCAATCACCTGTAGCCAACGCCAAAATGAGTTACAAAATATTGGAAATCCCTTCAGTTCAGAACGAGGTATTCACCGATGCAGATGGTGAAGGTACAATCACCTTAAGAGATTCTTCATTATTTGCATTAAGTGACTTGGCTATTTATCTGAATCGGAATAATGCGGAGAATCAGGAGGTTAATGCAACACTCGAGATCACATTTACTGCAAACAAATATCCCTCAAAGACGATTACCCGTTCAATATCGATTTTACCAAATGACCTAATTATCTCTGCCAATCCCGTGCAAGTTTCAATCCGGGAGGCCAATATTCTGCAAAAGTCCTCAGATATTCAACCACTGGAGGTAGAAGTAGCGACTGAGGATCTGTTCTCACGAGTGGTCAATTCTTTTGTTTCAATCAGATGGGCTAATCCTGAATGGAACCAGTACATTGATCTGTCAGAACAGGGTAGACATCTAACACCATATACCTTCTCGCTTGATCCCTCGGGACTTGATGCTGGAGTATATACGATGGTGATCTCGGCGATTAAAGATGGCATTACCTCCACGGTTAATGTTGAGGCAGTTGCCAATGGCAATTCTGGTTTGGGTCTGTCGCAAATGGATCAGATAATTATTCCACAGGAAGAGATCCGTACGATACATGTTGAGGCATCAACTATTCAGGATGTGATTATCACTGCTATTTCGCTCGTATTGGCATTGGTAGTTGCTCAAGGTGGACGATTATTTGCAGATTATGCCCAAAAACGTATTTTCGAGCGAAGATGTCCCTCATGTCAAGAATTCATCGATAAAGATACTCCTGTCTGCAAATACTGTGGTCGTGATACCAATTTTGGGAAATCCAAGAAGGAAACCTCTTCGGATCATGAAGAACAAGCCAAGGAAATGTAATCTGGTAGTAAATTGGCGTATTAATTTACAGATATTTCGCTTTTAATTCTTCTACGAGATCCTCATCCAATTCTTTTTCCAACCTATCCATGACCATATAATAGTACAATTTTGTTGTAGGTAAATACTGATTATTATTATTGGTCTTGATAATGCCATCTGCATGTAATTTAGAGCACATCCGGCTCACGACTACGGGTAGGGCATTATCAACTAATTGTTTGATTTTCTCAGATTCTATCGGTTGTTGTTCGAGAATAATATACAGGACTTCAACTTCAGGGGATTTTACCTGATATTGGGTAAAATTTCTACCAGGTTTGTCAATGTAATTAAGATGAAGACAGGCGTTGATGAGTTGTTCCTGCGGTTTGGTTACGAATTTTTTAAGAATTGCCATATCCTCATCAATACTCTCCTCCTGACTCCCACCTGAGGTGAAATCCTTGAGTACCTTATAAGTCTTCTTGGAGATGGTATAGCGATAATCATTCGTTTGGGTAATGAGATCATCTGCTTTGAGATTAGATAACATGAGTGATAATGAATCAATATTTTCCAATCGTGATTCTATATCCTCAGTCCTAATAGGATAGTTCTCTAGAATTAATTGCATAACCTGGTATTCCGCAGAATTCTCTGCTGCTTGTTGATCAGGAATATAATCATATTCAATCAGCAGATCTGCAAGGGGTTCGATTAGTCCAGATGCGGCTTTGGTATCCTCTATCTCAAGATCAGCAAAATCAGATACAAAATCCTCAATAGATTCTCCTAGTGCATCATCAAATAATGAGTCTATATCATCATCCTTTGTTGTTGTAGATTCAGTTTCAGTCTGATTGAATGCTTCCTGCCGCAATCTTTTTCGTCGATCAGCATTACCTTTAAAATCTGGAATAGGTGTTTCTACTGATTTTGCCCTAGTTTTACGGGTTTGGGGAACAGGTTCCGCTTGTTTTGCTTGGTCCTGATCAGGTGGTTGCACTTTTTTTGTTTGTCCTGATTGTATCGATGGTGAAACCTCTGGCGGTTCGTCTTCCTTAACCTGTTCTGAAGAGGAATCACTACGTAATGCACTTTCCAATTTGGCTTTTAGTCCAGGAATAGATGCGGTATCCACCTTATTTGTTCCCAATCCCGTTGGTAGTACCTTATCATCCTGTAGAGTAATTAATTCTGCAGATTCCAGTAGGTAGAGGGTATCATTCATAATTTTGTTGAAATCAATTTTAGTCTTGAGTTCATCAATAGATATTATCCCGTTTGAAATAATTGAGAAGATTTGATACTCGAGGGTTTTTGATAGATCAGCACGGGCGGTAGCGAGTGCTCTGAATACTTCTCGGAGACTTTGTTCGGACGAATCTTGCATCCATTCATGAGTCCTTATTTGATCCAATTAAACCTCTTTGTATTGGTATGTAATTTCTCTTTGAAGCAGGTAAATTATTCACTCAGACCAATTTGATGAGTTGATGAATTAACAACTTTAGCCTCCGTAAATGATGATTTGAATATCGATAGGATGATGAACAGATAAGCAATTAGGCCCACAATAATATAAGTAATGACGGAGACGAGTAGGGATTCTAGACCAGCATCAAGCGTTCGACGAATGATGAAATAACCTCCGATAATTATGGAAGGTAGCAACACCAAGATATATTTCATCCGAATGGTTTTCTTCGAGCGGATGAACAGATCAACCTGCTCATCACAGTGAGCACAACTTACCTGTTCTTCACTGGATTCGTTATCATACTGCCGAACTTTAACTTCGGTTTTTTTCGGATTCTCCGTTCCCGTTTTATGCTCTAAAATAAGTGAAATTTCTCTGGAGTAGGAGTTCATCAAATGAAAAAAATGTATTTAGCTTATTAAGACCTTTATCTTTGAATTTATTATTGCATTAATTCTATGAGAATTACGTAAATTGAAAGGATTAACTGATTTACTCAATATCTGGTCTGATTGGCACTAACACCGACTTTGATTTTTACTCCATTCTCTAAGAAGGAATGATATTCTGTGGTAGCACCCAGGGACACGCTGATCTGAGTGTCTATGAGTTTGTCATCCTTTCCTGCATCCTGATCATAAACTTTGAAAGGGATCTCAAATGATCCACCACTCTTATTACTGACAAATGCAGAATAGAGGGTTAAACGCTCATTTGAGGAAAAGCTCTCATTGAGGTCCAAATTTATTGTTCCTTCGGCAGGAGTTCGTTGATCAAATTTGAAGATACCCTTGCCTCCTGCTTTCATGTAGATCTCAGATCCACGACCAATAGCATCAGCAGTATCTTCCATTTTCAAAGAGACCAGTTCCATTCTAACGAAATATCGATCGCCTTCGATTGGTGTACGGTCCCCAGATGCAGAGGTATCGTTGTATGATTTGACTATCCTTTTGCGTCCCATGGATTATGAATATAGATCAATCATAAATAATTACCTCAATACAGTTGGAATATCCATTGATTAGTATCTACAAATTCAACCCGTAATAAACTTGAGCTATTGATATTGATAAACTATATTAGTTGCTAAAGACTATGGAGTGGGGGCATATAACGTTAAAATTATTTAACTGTCGCATTCGAAATTATTTCTGTGAAACGGATAATAATTATTATCATATTAATCGTAAAGCTTTTCTCATCTTCAGTGCAGGCAGATGATTCCAAGATGTATTGTAGAATTATTGAGGTGAATGATCTTGGTCACTCCCTTCAGTAACCATCAGTCTATTAATATTTATTTTTGAATTATGAGGAGTGGAATTCATCTAATCAGACCATATCCATTCAACTTCCTTCAATACCTAATCAGTCTACTGCCAAGGTAATAATTAGCATCTCATTTCAAGAATATCATGTTTAGGACTATCCTTAGGCGTCTAATTTCTGTTTATCCGAGAATCAAGATGAATTTATTGTTTGAACCGGGAATATCAAGCATTTCATTGATAACAGATGTAAAATTAGTAAAAAATGTAACTGCTGATTCCGAGCAGACAAATCAATTTGAAGATGGGTTTGGAAATGTTACTAATTCTTCAAATTCAGATTTCGAACAATATTTTACAGAAACCTACGGATTTGACTGGGTGGTATATGTTACAAATAAGCTAATAATTTTCAAGTTATCGATGCTTTAGTTCCATCAAATTATGGTGAGGTCAATACAACTGGACAGTATACACTTCATATCAGAGCAGATTTTCTCCAGGCGAACGATGATACAATATCACTACAACATACAGAAGGATATCAGACGATGCTTTAGATGAATATAACTTCACAACAGCTGAATACAGGTGAAGCCTTTGAAGAAGGAATTGTAGCCGATTGTGAATCATATTAATGGATGATATTGCACTACTAGTTGACATGTTAGGATTAGAAGGAGGATGTTATCCAGGTGCTGGCTCAAGAATGGTGTCTGCTGGATTAATCCAGAATACAATTACAATCACGTTACGGAATTATTCATCAACTCCAATTAATTTGTTGTCATTAACTGGTGAGGAGGCTTACCAAAGAAAAAGTAATTTTATCCCATTAGAACACCAATATAAAACAGAGATAACGCTCGTAAATGGAATAATTACCAAAATTTATCATGAACACAATAATATTTCTTGGAATGAGTATCCCCTTACTACTGATCCTAACACCAGAACAATGAATTTCCCTGATATTTCGAGTATACTGGTACTGCGACGCTATCTTCGTAAACGCAGATCAGATAGGTAATTCATTAAATCTGAAATCTTTTAGGTCATTAAAATTCCTTAAACCCCGCAAAATCACATCTATAATTCACTTTGTTAAGTCAGAAAATAGGATGATTTAAAACAAGTACTTCTTTCATGATTTATACTACATCAGGAATTATATCTATGGATTGGTTACTTGTTTTTGCATCATTTCTATTTTTATTTCCATTAATAGTTCAATTCCGTATTTACCAGTTTATTGAAGCGAGAAGTTACTTGCGATTTAGTCTCTTATTTGGGTTCATTTTTATCGATACCATACTTACAGCAATTGAAATTGACTCGTTGGCAATTGATATATTTGCCACCGTCACGTTTATTTCAATTCATGTCATTCTTAGTCTGATTGCTCTTGATGTCATTGATAATAAATTTCCTCTGAAGGAAAAAGGGTGGATGCTATTTGGAACCGTTATTTTTGTAGGGACAGTGATTTTGAAATATTTGATATATAATGAACAGTTACCAGAATATTACACTTCCTTAAGGATCGCATATGGTCAAATCCTGGCATTATCTACAGGATTAATTCTGCTTTATGCTTTCGCAAATATCAACATGACCATGAAAAATAATCGAACTAGACTGATCAGACGTATCTGGTTACTCTGTGGTCTGATTATTACGGTAGATGGCATATTGAGTTTATTTACGAACCTCTCTTCATTTATCTCAATCTATCTCTATAATATGGAATGGCAGTTAATCAGTCAAGTATCTGCTTTTGTTGTTGCATTGATTAGAGTGAATACCGTTCTGATTGCACTGATCGTGATGACTTCAGCACTACTCTATCCAGAAGCACTTCTACTGTCCATGTATCAGATATACAATGCATCTATCCTCTACAAACTTCTTGAAGAAAATGAGAAATTATCTTCTAAAGAATTCAATTATCCCAAGGATATAGTTCTTGATTATTTAGATTCAATTCCAAAAGATTTGTTACGAAAGAATTAACTAAACCAAATTTCTATGATCTAGTAATTAAACCAAAGGGACTAATAATTTCAGTACATCATTTGATCTATGCCCTGGATGAAAGAATTGTCTGATCATTTTAAGCAGATGCGTCAGCAATATCCTGAGGATAATTTGATGATTGTCTTTGATATTGACGATACCATCGTTGATGTACGAATTCCCCTTCTCTATGTCCTAAAAAAATACGATGCAATCCATGATACACGTTATTTCGAACATTTCACTATTGATGATATCGTTTTTGAAGAATGGAAAATCCAGAATTGGCTGAAAGATGGATCTCCAATTGATGATCCTGAGGAACAACAGAAAGTTCTAAAATTTGTTCGAGATGAGATGTGGCAGGATAAAACAATCTTACTTAGCCATCGACCATTTCATGGGGTGTTGGAGATTATTCGGTGGTTCCAACTTCAGAATAATGTTGAAGTAGGACTGAATACCGGACGGTCAGAAGAACTTCGCGAGATAACACTGAAATCATTAAATACACTAGGTAGAGAATTTCGCGTAGAATTTTCACCTGATCTTTTATATATGAATCCATTGCCCAATGAGGAGGGTAAAGATGTCACTTCCTACAAAGCAAGAGGTATCAAATATTTCGAGAATAAAGGATACCGGGTCATTGCCTTCATCGATAACGAACCAGCTAATCTATCAGCAGTATCTCATGAGTTAGAAGATGATGAATTGATGCTTCTGCATGCTGACACCATGTTTACTTCATCCCGTGAACTGAGACCCGAACAAGCTATCTCTGGAGATCAATTTGAGATTACTGAAATTATTGATCCTGATGAGCTACCAGAACATATAGAATTTGTATGGAATGGTGTCAACTCTTTTGATATCTTGAAAAAATACAAACAGTCAAATGTTCACTGGGGTGAGGTTGATGTTAGATTTAATCCTCTGGATCAAAGTATAATTTTGAAACATGGGTCCTTTGATGGAACATCATTCAATAGTCAAGGTTTGATTACATTTCAGGATATGTTACAGGAATTGAAACAACTAGACCGAGGTATCAAAATCGTCATGAAAGAAGATGATGGACTTCTTGACGCAGTAATCTCAGTATTAGAGAAGGAACAGGTAACCAATCACCTCTGGTTTGATATTATCTTTGAAATATTTGATAACGAAGGACTAGAGAAAATAAAATCGCATTTTCCCGATGCCATAATCTCTACCCGTGTCGATTTTCTTGTACCGTTACTTTCTCAATTTCCTGAATTTGTCGAGCAGATAATCACCGAACTTGTTAAACATAACATTACGGTTTTTTCCATCAGCCTTAAGACATACAATAAGGATAAATTCATTCAGTTTATTGACGAGGATATGGGATATGATATCAATATTCGAGACGTATATTCATTTGAGCAATTTCTCCGAGCATCTATTCTCCTACCAAAATCTATTGTCTCAAATTTTGATTATTAACCTTTTGAGTTGATTTCACCTGAATTGATCCAAAAGATAGCCTCAATGGGTATAATTAATCCTCAAATTTTACCTACGGAGAAAACCACCATTTGACTTATTAGGAATAATAGAATAACAGGTTGTTATGTCTCTTTTTAAGACTGAATTACTCGAACAAGAGGTGAAAAATTACTCCCGATTAGAATTATCTAGCGAGCAGCGACCTATGATGGATGGTATTGCCAAAATCATTGGCCAATTCTTAGAGATTAACCATTTAGCCCTAAAAGGATTCATCTGGAGATCACTGAAAGATCTTCAGGTAGAACATAACGTAACGACCAAAGATATTGGAGCGATGGAACCTCAAGAGCGTGGTAAGTTTGCTTTGGAGGCTTTTGATAATCTAAAAGGTTATCTGAAAAAAGTTCTGAGAGATGAAGCCAATTACTCAGTTATTGATAATAGTATTGATCAGGGTATTGAATTCTATAAAGAAAATTTCATGTTCAGATAATTGATTAATACTTCTTTAGACTGATTTACTTTTGAATTACTCCAAATCAGATTATGAAGATATATCAGAATACTCTTCCATAATTATTACCACGACCCTGCGTTCTGAAGATTGCTATTAAGAGAGCAATCATTGCCAGAATAAGTAGAATCAACTGTCCGGTTGAGACATTATCAAAGAAATTGTTATTGGCATCTGAGAGGATAACTACAGTAAAATCATAGCTGATCTGCTGTCCAGCAGTGTTATTCAGAGTAATACTTATCCGAATCATGGTGGCATTTGCGAAATCAGCAAGATTAAACAGGTATTTAGAACCATTTACCCAATTACCTTGATCCCAAATTGAACCATTGATAATTATTTGATACGTATCAGGAATATGACTAGCTCCAATCCAATAATAGGAAGAATTAGTTACTTCGGTTCGAGATAATATACTGTCAGTTGGCGTTTCAACAAATTGAAGATCATCAATTTTTACCTCAATCCAGATTGACGTTCTATTTGTATTACCAGAAGAGTCTGTCACTGTCAGGGTAAACTTATAGAGTCCATTAGTCAAACTATCAGAATAGTTGAACAAGATGGATCTAGAATCGGTATAATTGGCAATTACAACCCCGTCAAGTGTGAGCTCAGCAGAAAAATTAGCTCGTTCAGTAATATTGAAGCTAAACGGACCTGGAACCTGACCGATATAGATAGTCTGATTTGCTCCAGCAGATATTACCGGAGCTGTAGTATCAATAACAGCCAACCAAACCAGTTGACTTACTGAATTTTGCACGGAATCGGTAACGACAACTGTGAGATTATAGGTACCAAGATCGGTAATCAATGGAGAATAGGTAATCAAGGAACCAGAATCACCCGTGGATATGCGATTACCATCAAGATAAATAGAATAATTCGTAGCACTCACATCCTGTACCGTCCAATTCAGAATACCAAATGTATTTCCAAACTCAATAGTGAGATCATTTACATCACTCAGAATTGGAGCAGTCTGGTCAACTACTTCCATACTGAGTTGTGTTCTTGATCGCTGGATGGAATAATCAACCAAGTTTATAGTGATATTATGTAGTCCCAATGATTGTTCACCTAGCACGAAATAGAATGACCCCGTAATTGCACTCGTATTCTCTAACAAGGAATTATCTACCCAGATCTCATAAAATGCGGGATTATTATCCGTGATGTTGTAACCAATCTGAACCTGACCATAACCATATGGAATGGTAAAATCAGGATCTAATTCAAGTATAGGAATAGGATCAGCACCTACAGTAACAATTATTGTATCCTGGGTTGATCGGTTCAATTGATCCTCAATTATCAATGTGAAATTATAAGTTCCTTCCAGATAGTTATTGACGAAGGCAAATATTGAACCATTCGCCCACTGACCAGAGGAGAATAGCTGGTGATTGAGTAAAATAGTGAAATTATCACCGATACTAGATTTTACCTGCCATTCTATTACGGTTGACCCGTTAAATGCTATTTCTCTATCCTGCAGATCCTCAACAAATGGAGCTGCGGGTGAGATTACATTTACAGTAAGATCATCAAAATTATAGTACTGATATTGATCGAAGACATAAATTCTGACGTTATAAGAACCGACATCCAAACCTGTGAAATTCACGGTGATCGAATTACCCATCCAGACGCCTCCATCAAAGAGTATACCATCTAAGGTTACATTGTAACTGGCTGGGTTATTATCACTGAATTCCCAGGTCACTGTTTGATTAGTCTCACCAAAGAAATAGGTCAGAGTCTGAGGGTTATTATTCAGATCAGGTACTTCAGACCCGAGAACTTGAGTTTTACCACCATATGATGTACCATAGAGAATGATATCTACCGTAAGATCGACAACAAATTGATAATCTCCCGGTGCCAAGAAAAAGGTAATCAACCCATCTCCATAGGTTCGTCCCGACGTAACCGAATCTCCT
>Ga0102944_1002406_pt1 | contig 10984 bp, 6 predicted proteins | sample SalPonD_shore_MG_FD_78172 | JGI IMG/M metagenome (GOLD analysis project Ga0102944, IMG submission 78172) | Salt pond soil microbial communities from South San Francisco under conditions of wetland restoration - Salt Pond MetaG... | ecosystem: Environmental > Aquatic > Marine > Intertidal zone >... | reverse complement strand
TGTCCGAACTCCCTCAGTTTATTTCCCTCCGTTCGTCCCCCGGAGTTCCGCCGGAGCGTCCTGCAGCAAAAAGGTGATCATCCGTTGTGTCAGTTCGGCAAACGCCGCTTCTCCCAGTGACGTTTTGTCGATCATGAGGTGGTGATACATCTTCTCCCGCACCTGCGGATCTTTCGCCACCGGTATCATCCGCCAGTGTCTGAAGTCCGGCCGGGTAATCATACGCTCCAGATTTCGATAGGAAACGAACTCATCCTGCGGATCCATCAAAATCATCGTGGGGATATCCAGAGCCGGATTAATTTGCTCATCGAATGCCTGTATCCCCTGAAACATGGCATGATAGGCCGCAACCGGAGTTCCCCGGTTCGCCCGGTACCGGGCCGGAGATTTACTGGGGATCACCAGCCGGGGAAACCAGAACAGGGCCCGGACCAGATAGGAACGGGCCCGCAGACGGATCGCCGGGGCCAGTAACACCATCTTTTCCCATCGTACCGAGTGTTCGCTCACCAGCATCAGCGGCCCTAATAATCCGCCCATGGAAAATCCCACGTAATACAACGGAACCTGTTCGGAGCGGGCCCGGTCCTGCGCACGCTGATAGGCAGCCTGCAGCTCTGCCATCCACCGGGCGAGGGTTACCGTCCGAAAGGCTTCCATCCGGGCCGGCGGCTCCTGCGACTCCGCGTCCGGTCCATCGTGTCCGGCCAGGTAAACCTGCAAGACGTCCATTCCCACAGCCCGTAAAGCATTCCCCAGGGGCTCCATCCGCGCCGGATTCAGGTTTAAGCCGTGCACAACAAGGCACACTCCCCGCAGTGGTTCGGCAGCGGTGGTATGATGCCACACGGAACCTCCGGCTTCCGCAATACCGCTTCCGGTCCCGGCCGTCTTACTCCCCGCACATCCGATTACCACAAACACGAGTAGTATACATCCATTGCTGATCTTCATTCATTATCCGTTGATCCCATGGTGGTTTCGGGCCCGTTCGTTCCCGCGCCGGCCTTCAAGGCAGCCCGTTTTCCCCCGCGGCGCCGCCTCGTTCCACCCGGAACTACGGGTATTATTCGGCCTCCTCAGGATATGTCACAATGAGTGGTCAGTTTAATCGACCGGAACGCTCGCGTTCCCCTCCACCCGGAACCTGGCGGTCAGCACCTGGGTAGTGGCGGCGTCCGCCCTCCCGGAAAACCCGGGCTGCTTGCCACCGACTGCGATCTCGAACTCTCCCGGCTCCACTACCCGATTATCATTCGCATCGATCAGCGAAAACTGGCGGGGCGTCAACGTAAATTCAACATCCTGCGATTCCCCGGGGGCCAGCGTGATCCGATTGAATCCCTCCAGCGATCGGATAGCCACCGGTACGCTGGCTTTCAGATCCGTGACGTACAATTGGACAACCTCGTCCCCCTGCCGTGGGCCGCTGTTGGTCACATGCACCGAGACGGAGACATTTTCCTGCGGCTGCACGCTCTTCGGGACCTGCAGATTGCTGTACGCGAACCGGGTATAACTCAAACCGTACCCGAACGGATAGAGCGGTTCGCCGTGAAAATACCGGTACGTATGGCCCTCCATGGTATAATTTTCAAACGGAGGCAGCTGATACACCGATTGGTAAAAAGTGACCGGAAGCCGGCCCCCGGGATTATAGTCGCCGAACAGCACGTCCGCAATCGCGGCGCCGGCGGCTTGTCCGGGATACCAGGCCTCCACAATCGCCGGGATGTGTTCGTTTGCCCAGTTGATGGCCACGGCGCTGCCGTTCAGGAGCACCAGCACCACCGGTTTGTTCAGTGCTGCGATGGACCGCATGAGATCTTCCTGGAGGGCGGGAAGGCCCAGGGTGACACGGTCCCCTCCCTTGAATCCCTTCACGTCCACCTTCATCTCCTCCCCTTCCAGCCGGGGAGAGAGCCCCATACACAGCACGACGGCATCCGACTGCCGGGCTGCCCGGAGGGCTTCCTGTTTCAAATCTTGATCCGGAACATCCCATAGTAACTGCATCATGGCATACCGCTCGGATTCCTCGAATTCCACCCGGATGGGATACGATTTGCCCGCCTCCAGCGTCACCTGTTCATACGTTTTCCGGGGATGGTGCGTCCCGTGAAATTCCACCAACAGGGAATCCCCCAAATAGAGGCGAAAGCCGTTGAATCCTTCGCCGCCCAGCACATAAGTGCCGGACACCGGCGGGACCAGTTCGCCGGTCCAGCGCACCCCGAAATTGTCATCATCGAAACGGGCATCCGGGGCGCCGTCCCACCACTGGAAATCCACCTGCGGGTCGACCCGGGTAAAGGCGGGTTTTCCTGTCATCTCCCGGTTATCAAAATATTCTCCTGTCAGGCCCTGGCGGCGTTCCCCGTTCACCTCGGTGTACAGAGCCGAAGACGGAATCACGTCAAACACCGGCAGGTTCTCCGCCCATTCGGAGCCCAGGGCGTATCGCACTGTGACATCCCTGCCCACTTTGTCTTTGATGCCCTGTAACGGCGTGATCGGGTGAGAGGGGAATCCGTTGTAATTCCCCAGGAGCACCTCCGAATCATTGGCGTTCGGGCCGATGACCGCGATGGAACGGATGTCCTTTCCCAAGGGCAGGGTGTTCTTCTGGTTTTTCAGAAGAACAATGGACTTCCGGGCGGTCTGTAACGCCAGCTTCCGGTGCTGCTCGGAGTCCACCACATCCATGGGAATACTGGCGTACGGAACCAGTTCCGGCGGATCGAACATCCCCAGTTTAAACCGGGCCCGGAACAGCCGCTTTACAGCCACATCGATGGCCTCTTCCGAAATCAGGTTTGTCCTGGACGCTTCCAGCAAGCTCTGGAAGGTATTTCCGCAGTTCAGGTCGGTACCGGATTGGACGGCCAGCGCCGCCGCTTCCGGAGAGGTCTGTACCACTTTGTGGCTGGCATAGATGTCGCGGACCGCCCCGCAATCGGACACCACGTACCCCTGAAATCCCCATTCGTCCCGGAGAATGGATTGTAACAACCTATTGCTCCCGCAGCAGGCATCCCCGTCCATCCGGTTATACGCACACATTACCGAGAAGGCGCCGGCCTCCTCCACCGTCATCCGGAACTGGGGCAGATAGGTTTCCCGCAGATCCCGCTCGCTGGGTGTTACGTTAATGGTGTGCCGGGCCGGTTCCGGTCCGCTGTGCACCGCAAAGTGTTTCGGGGTGGCCACCACCTTGAGATATTTGGGATTATCGCCCTGTAACCCGCGGACAAATTGCACGCCCATCCGGCCGGTGAGGTACGGGTCTTCCCCGTAGGTTTCCATGCCGCGGCCCCACCGGGGATCGCGGAAAATATTAATGTTGGGGGACCAGAAGGTGAGCCCCTGATAGATGCCGCGCTTTCCGTGGCGTACATATTCATGGTGTTTGGCCCGGGCTTCATCCGAAATGGCCGTAGCCACACGATACATCAGGGGTTCGTCCCAGGTGGCCGCCAATCCGATGGCCTGGGGAAACACGGTAGCCAGTCCCGCCCGGGCAACCCCGTGCAGACATTCGTTCCACCAGTTATACTCCGGCACGTCCAGCCGGGGAATGGCCGCCGCGCTATTTTTCATCTGGGAAACCTTTTCTTCCAGCGTCATCCGGTTCACCAGGTCATTTACCCGTTCCCCGAGCGGCAAATCCGGGTTTTTATAAGCCGGCGCCTCTTTCCGACCACAGGAAAACAGGAGAAAAAGAACGCTCAATCCCATGGCAATCAAGGAATTTCTCCGAAGGATCACTCGCATATCATACCCCCTATTTCATCTCCATTCAGGCAAGGATAAAACTCCCGGGAGGCCTGAGTCTCTTGAATTACTGCCTCTGTGACGGCCGCGACTCACTACCGAGCGTCTTCGGTCCGAACGCCTCCCCGCTCTGATACGGTCACTCCGGGACTAATTCTCGTCTTGAAAGGTGTAATAATATCGTACTATGTTACGTTACCTCGCCAAGAATTTCAACCCATTCCCGGGAAGCCGGACGTGTTCCGTCCCGACGAGAGCCGGTAATGACCCGAATACGAAGTAAACCCAGGAAAGAAATGAAAATGCCGGGGATCATTTTCCGGACGAAGTGCAATCTCGTTCCGGCAGCATGGCGCCCGGACACAACATGGCGGTTTCTCTGGCAAACTGAATTGCTCAGACGAGCAATGGAGGACCGGCGTTCTATTCAAGTGGTTGGTCTATAAGGAAGGAAGCGGGCACGAAAAATTTGACGATAGGAGGTATTTTACGTGCCCGCTTTTTTGCTGCTGATCTCGTATTTCACTTATAGTTTCGCAACAACCGTACCCAACGAACTCTATTCCTGAAAAAGACCGGTATCGTTTTTCACAGGAAGGATTATATAAACGTTAAGCCAATATTTATTAGTAGCTTATATATTTTAAGCCGGGAAAAGCACAATTAAAACAATCTCTGACAGCTCCCCGTCGCACACGCTGTTTCCCGGGTAATTTTCTCCGGCCCGTACCTGGGGCGGAATATTTTTCCGCACTCTGTCGTCCCTAAACTTTTCCTCCGTTCGGGCATAAAATCCGTGGGTTGAGACGAAAACCGGTACTCACGGTGTGTCCTGCACCGCTACCGAAAGGATACGGAGCCTTGCAGCCTGTGGGAGGGGTAAATCACGAGCGGGCAGGCGCGCACGTTGTGATACCCGTGCCCACCTGCCCGCTCGCTCAAATGTAAAAGGGCTGATGATGAAAGCGGTATCCGCCCCGGAGTCACCGGCCGCAGAACCCCCAGGTCCGGTTCACCGCTTTCGCTTCCGTCTATTCCGTCATCTTCACGGCGCTGTAACTTACCTCCATGGCATTGTCACCGGTCCCGTAGGTAAAGGTCCCGGAATGCTCTCCCAGCGAAAAGGCCGGAAAGGACGTGACCCGGTCCAACACATCCGAGGAAGTGTAATGATCAACGATAGCATAGGAGCCGTCTTCGTTTTGGCTGATGCCGGCCGCCCAGATATAGGCGGGTTGTATGTGGTGCCCGTAGGCGGCATTCAGGCTAAAACCGTTGGTATAAATATTCCGCCACCCGACGTTCATGAGGGTTCCATCCGGATCCAGGAGAGCGACCACTTCGATATAATACTTCAGTTCCGTTGCACTGCCCCAGGTGATTCGATATTTCTCGACAGTGGGGGCATCCGTCCCCGCATACGGAAAGATAATGACACTTTTGAAATCGATATTCGTCCCGCTGGTGTCGATGGCAACGTCAGTTGTGTTCTCCTCGCTGTTTTCCAGTTGGAAAGCATTTTCTGCATCGATCAGCACCTGAATGGTCGGTGCGGTGGTGTCCGCAATCGCGAGATGATCCGGGATCAGGGAATTAAAGGATCCCCATCCCATGGGAACCCTCAAATCAGTAAAGGTGTAGGTCCGGTTATTCAAATCCAATTCACCGGAAACCGTGGCGGAGTCGCCGATCTCCATGTTGATGCCCACATAATCGCCGAACTTGGCGGAATCGATGGAAACGGATTCCTGAATGAGCGCTTCCAGGGATCCCTGGTTGATGAGATCGACCTCCCGGTTCAATTCGATATTGATCTGTTTCCCGGCGCCTTCGTAACCGCCCACCCATTCTCCGGACGGGGTTTCTACGTACTCGGTATAGAGCACCAATTCCTGGAGCTCCACCACAAACGATGACGGTGTAAAAGACACCATCCCCGTGGAAATCAGCCCGAGGCTGTCCGTGACTGCTTGCTGTCCGGCAACCACTTTCCCCAGGGATTGAGCGATGCCCGGCTGAAAGTTCTCGGTGGTCGCAATTTTCACCTGAAGCGAGGAATCCGGCTGGCTGTCCAGCAACCCGCTGCAGTTCCATAACAAGAAGAGACTCAGAACACTCATTACTCCAAGAATTCGCACAACACGCCAATTTCTCATCATACACTCCTTCTGTTACAAGTTCATGTGGTCGGCGACCGATCTCCCGCGATGGTCCCGGAAAGTGGTCCGGTGAGATGCTTTCAGGTTATAATCGGCGGGAATCGGAAGATATTTAATGGAATCGAAGAATGTTCCGGGTAATAAACGTCCACAGACTTAAGGGGAGCACGCACGGAATATCGTAATCCACCGGTGCCAGGTTTGGAAAGATCCGAGTACAACCAAACCGTGCGCTATCCTATTCCCTGCTGCGATTGCGTATAATCTGCTTTGCAGGTTAGGTTTGGTACTGCCTGAAGGGCGTTACAGTCAGATCCTGGGGCGGCTCACCGCCGGACTACCTGAAACGCGCCTTCCAGGCCGGCCGTGGAATTCGGTCCGACCCACACCTTAAATTCACCTGGTTCCACCACGTCTTTCATCTCCTGGTTATACATCCCAAGATTTTTCGGTCCCAGTGTGAAGGTGACGGTCCGGGTTTCACCCGGTTTCAGACTGATTTTACTGAATCCCTGGAGTTCCTTGACCGGCGGGCTCAAGCTGGCCACGACGTCCTGTATATACAGTTGGGCGATCTCCTCACCCGGCCGGTCGCCGGTGTTCGTGACGTCCGCCTGTACCGTCAGTGTACCCCCCGGTCCGATGGACGATTGATCCAGCTGCAGATTGCTATATTTGAAGGTGGTATAACTCAACCCGTAGCCGAACGGATATTGGGGGCCAATGGGAATATCGATGAACTTGGACGAAAATTTGTTTTCCGCCTGGGGCGGCCGGCCGGTGCGCTCGTGGTTGTAATAGAGTGGTTCCTGGCCGGTCGCCCGGGGAAAGGTAACCGGGAGTTTCCCGGAGGGATTGTGATCGCCGAACACCACATCGGCGACGGCATTGCCGTGCTGAATCCCCAGCTGCCAGGTTTCCAGAATAGCCGGTACGTGCTCCGCCTCCCAGGGAAGCGCCAGGGGACGTCCGTTGACCAGCATCAGCACCACCGGCGTCCCGGTGTTGACCACCGCCCGGACCAGCTGTTCCTGGACGCCCGGGAGATCGATATGGGCCCGGCTGCCGGCTTCGCCGCTCATGTCGGCGCCCTCCCCCACCACCAGGAGCGCCACATCAGACACGGCAGCCGCGTCTACGGCTTCCGCGATACCGGCCGTGGAATCTCCCGTAATGGGGCACCCTCTGGCGTAGCGGATTTTGGTATCGGGGGAAACGGTGTGTTGAATACCGCTGAGCACGGTGACGGCATCCTTCGGATTCCCCCGGGCATGCCAGCTCCCCAGCATATCGTACGGGCTGTCGGCGAGCGGACCGATCACGGCCAGCGACCCGACGGATTTATCCAGTGGCAGGAGGTGCCGTTCGTTTTTGAGGAGGACGATAGATTCCGTCCCGGCCTTCCGGGCAAAATTGACATGCTCCGGATTCAGGATCTCCCGGCCGGCCCGCCGGGTATCGGTGTACGGGTTATCGAACAGGTTTAACGCATACTTCACCCGCAACACCCGGCGCACGGCCCGGACGACCACCGAGACGGGGATGGTCCCGTTCCGGACCAGTTCCACAAGATGATCCGCGTAAATCCCGCTGACCATATCCATGTCTACGCCGGCGGTGATGGCTTTTGCCCCTGCCTCCGCCGGCGTCCCGGCAACCCCGTGATTCAAGAGCTCTCCGACTGAATTCCAGTCGCTGACCACGAAGCCCTGAAAGCCCCACTCTTGGCGCAGCACCTTGGTCAGGGTAAACCAGTTGGCGGAGGCGGGCGTGCCGTTGAGATCGTTAAAGGCGCTCATCAGTGTCACGGCACCGGCTTCGACGCCGGCATGGAAGGGCGGCAGGTACACCTCGCGCAAGGTGCGGGTGGAAATATCCACGCTATTGTAATCCCGGCCCTCCTCGGCCGCACCGTAGGCCACATAATGTTTCAGGCAGGCGGCCACGGATTGCGGATCCGATAAATCCTCTCCCTGAAAGCCGCGAACCCGCGCTTGGGCCAGCGCACTGCCCAGGAAAGGGTCCTCCCCCGCTCCTTCAGCGATTCGCCCCCACCGGGCATCCCTGGCAATATCAACCATAGGGGCAAACGTCCAGCGAATCCCCTCGGCAGTCGCTTCTGTGGCGGCTATCCGGGCCGCCTGCTCCGACAGTTCGGGATCCCAGGCGGCCGCCTCCGCCAGCGGAATCGGAAAAATGGTCTTGTACCCGTGAATCACGTCAAATCCCAGGATGAGCGGGATACCCAGCCGGGAGCCCTCGACTGCGATCTTCTGCAGATCATTGACCTCCCCGGCATCCGCCGGCGGATTCAGGAAGGATCCGATACGGCCCCGCCGGACGAGTTGCTCCGGATTCTTCACGTCGCCGTAATTATACTGCACCAGCTGACCGACCTTTTCTTCCAGAGTCATCTGGTGCAGGAGAAGATCGATCCGGTGTTCCATATCCCGGGTTTCCATGGTCTGCGCCACGGCGAGATCGGCGCACAGGCCGATAAGTAAAAGCGAAAGGAGCATCTTCAGAGATTTCATAACGTCACCTCCTTCGTCCGATGAATTCTTGATCAATTACTTCTGCCCGGGCCCCGAACAATAATCACAGCGGCAGGGGACACAATAATGTGCTGCCGCTCCGGAGGTTGCCGGCCACTCAATCGTATCGGTTGTGTCTGATAACAGAAATTGCACAGGAAAGGTGAGGCTTACAACTGACCGGAATCTCTGTTCGTTCCCCCGCTCACCCTTACGGTTCACGAGGCTTGGCCGGCGTGATTTCCCACTCCCGGATGATCCGGCTTAGTTCCATAATCGCAAGGCATTCGCAGCTGGTGGGACAGTTATCCTCCGAACCGGCATGAATACAATAACGTTGCGCTGTTTCCAGTGGTACTTCGCGGTGAGTAATAACAGGGCCTCCATACAGATCCCGGAGCGGCTCTACCGGCAAATTCAACGTCGTGCCGCATCGGGTATGGGTGAATAAAAAGAAGCCCAGTTCCTGGTCCTCGAAATGCGGTTGATACCCCACCAACTCAATACCCGGATCTCCCAGGAACTCCTTCCTGCTCGCCCAATCCCAGCCACATTTGGAACACCGCTTAAATCCTGCTGCCAGGTCCTTCGTCTCGCTTATCTTGTACGTCATCCATACCATCCATTCAACTGCGGCAACGTTCCTCCGGCATGCTCAGTACCGAGGGTGTCGCGGGAAAAGTTCTCCTGTTAGTATTTGAAATATCAATCTATTAAACGGCGGTTAGAAAAACAACAGAGGGCGGTGCGGTTCCCCTTTCACTCTTCCGGACACTCTGACACCGGATTACCGGAAGCGCTCAGACAGGCCCCACAGCCTTTCCAAGGTTTACCTGAGGCCGCGGTCCGGACGAAAAACCCATTGGTACACCCTTCTTGCACGACGCGGAATACAGTGGAATGTTTCTCTCCTTCATGGAATAGGCGGATGCCGCTTACCCTGGTCAGGATTTTTTATAATACTCCACGTCACCGCCGGCGAACCCGGCCACTCGATCAATAATCTGCTGCCGGTCGGATACGCTCAGTTTGGCAAAATCCCTGGCCAGACCGATTTTCTCCCGCAGCATGTCCGCGTTATCCGCCCCGGTGATCAGGACACTGATGGGCATGGACCATGCGAAATGGATGGCATCCCGGACGGCGATATGGTTCGGTATGACGGGATCGTCCGAACGCCAGCCCACCCGTTTTTTGCTGGCGAAAAACCGGCCGTCCGCCAGGGTCTTCATGGCCAGTAAACCCATATTCCGTTTGGTGACTTCCGGCACCACCTTCTTGATGAAGCTCAGGTCGCTGGCGGCATCGATGGGATTAATAGGCATTTGAGCGGTGTAGAAGAAATCGGTCTCTTCCAGCATGTGGTAATGGGCGTGGGGATCGTGGTGACCGGTAAAGCCGATATACCGGGCCTTGCCCGATTCCTTTGCTTCCCGGAACACGTCCAGCACCCCGTTTTGAATCCGGTTGTCCACGTCCTGGGGGCTTTGCAGCGAATGCACCTGCCAGAGATCCACATAGTCGGTATTCAGCCGCCGCAGGGAGCCTTCCAGGTGCTCCCGGGCGGTCTTGGCATCCGGAGCAGTGGACTTGGTCATCAGAAACACGTCCTCCCGGTATTTGGGCGTCAGATACCGGCCGTAGCGCTTCTCGCTTTCGCCGTCCTGGTAGGATTCGGCCGTGTCGAAAAACCGGATGCCCCCTTCCAGGGCCGCTTCGATGGTCCGCTGGGCTTCTTTGTCGCTCATGCTGCCGCCAATGTGATACCCGCCCACGCCCAGCATGGTAATCTGCTCGCCGGTCCGGCCCAGTTTACGCAGCGGCAACAAATCTCCCAACCGGTCTTTGGGACCTTTTATTTTCCCGGCGAAGGTCTCGTAAGGCAGCATGAGGCCGGCTGTGAGCCCTGCCATTGTTTTCAAAAAATCGCGTCGATCCACCATGAGTGTCTCCTCCGAAGGCTTGAACCTCTCTCTTTTACCGAACAAATATTCCCGCAGATTGTGTTTGTCTGTATTATACTGTTTAAGGAAACTGGCGGAATTATTCCAGTGATTATTCCGACCCGGAGATCGGATTCCGGAGACAGGCCGCCTAACCCTTTCATCCCAAGGCAAACGGCAGACGCAAGGATTGGGATGCCATGGCGTGTACCGACTGAAAATATGGTATCCGAAGTGAAGGTGAGGGAATAAACAACGGAATACGGAAAAGGGAGGAGTCGATACACGATTGACCATAGACCATGCAGGCTTGCTTCAAACCACCAAAATGCGGGGGGAATGGGGTCCATCGTTGATGGTCACGGGAACGGGAGAAGCCAGGAACGCATACGCACATTGACGCATTTCCGCATCAACTGAACGCGGAACCTATTCCTTTTTCTTTTAACCTGAATAATTCATAAACTCAGGAAAAAAGAGTCCCAAGAGTGGTTGTAAAGTGTTAAATTATAATCGGTTAAATATAATAACATCTTCACAACCACTCAGGAACTCAATGATGCAAAATGTA
>Ga0102944_1002405_pt1 | contig 10987 bp, 6 predicted proteins | sample SalPonD_shore_MG_FD_78172 | JGI IMG/M metagenome (GOLD analysis project Ga0102944, IMG submission 78172) | Salt pond soil microbial communities from South San Francisco under conditions of wetland restoration - Salt Pond MetaG... | ecosystem: Environmental > Aquatic > Marine > Intertidal zone >... | reverse complement strand
TTCCTCACGGGCGGGGAGACGCCGGCGCGCATCGAGGTCGACGCGGCGAGCAAGCTCGACCTGACCGTCCGGACGCCCGAGATCACCGACGAGGACTCGATCGCGGCCACGGAGCTGGTCACCGACGCGACGGTGGCGAGCCACCTCCGGGAGATCGTCGAGGTCGTCGAGGCCCACGACTCGACGCTGATCTTCGTCAACACCCGGCAGGCGGCGGAGGCCCTGGGCTCGCGCTTCAAGGCGATGGGCGCCTCGATCGGCGTCCACCACGGCTCGCTGTCGAAGGAGGCGCGCATCGACGTCGAGGACCGGTTCAAGGCCGGCGAGATCGACGCGCTGCTCTGCACCTCCTCGATGGAGCTGGGCATCGACGTCGGCCGGGTGGACCACGTCGTCCAGTACGGCAGCCCTCGTGAGGTCGCCCGGCTGCTCCAGCGCGTCGGCCGGGCGGGCCACCGCGCAGACCGCGTCTCGCGGGGGACGGTGATCACCCGCCACGCAGACGACACGCTCGAGTCGCTCGCCATCGCCCGGAAGGCGCTCGCCGGCGAGGTCGAGCCCGCCTCGATCCACGAGGGCAGCCTCGACGTGCTCGCGAACCAGCTCGCCGGGCTCGCCATGGACTTCGGCGAGGTGGACGCGATGGCGGCCTACCGGCTCGTCACCCGCGCCTACCCCTACCGCGACCTGACCGAGGAGACGTTCAAGTCGGTGCTGCGCGAGGTCGCGATGAACCGGATCGTCTGGCTGGAAGAGGAGGACGACGCGTTCTCGAAGCGGGACGGCACCTGGCAGTACTACTACCGGAACCTCTCGATGATCCCGGACGAGGAGACCTACGAGGTCAGGGACATGGCCGGTGGCCGCCGGATCGGCTCGCTCGACGAGAAGTTCGTCGTCAACTTCGCAGAGCCCGGCGCGACGTTCGTCCAGGGCGGCGATATGTGGCGCATCGCCAACGTCGACGAGGAGGAGGGACGGGTCGAAGCCACGCCCGTCGAGGACCCCGGCGGGGAGGTGCCGTCGTGGGTCGGCGAGGAAATACCAGTTCCATATCCAGTCGCCCAGGAGGTCGGCGAGGTCAGGCAGGTGGCGGCGGACCAGCTCGCGGCAAGGGCGGACGTCGAGGCCGTCGCCCGCGACCTCGCCTCGCGCTACCCCGGGGACGTCGAGACGATCGCCGGCGCCCTCGGGCCCATCGCCGAGCAGGTCGAGGAGGGCCTCCCGGTACCGACGGACGAGCGGGTCGTCGTGGAGGGCCGGGGCGGCCGGATCGTGGTGAACGCCGCCCTCGGTCACCGGGCAAACGAGACGCTGGGTCGGCTGCTCTCCTCGCTACTCGGCCAGGCCGCGGGTTCGTCGGTCGGCATGGACGTCGACCCCTACCGGATCGAGCTGGACGTGCCGCCGGGGACCACGGGCGAGCGCGTCGCCGAGGTGCTCGCGACGACCGACCCCGACCACGTCGAGGCGTACATCGAGCTCGCGCTCAAGCGCTCCGAGACGCTCCGCTTCACGCTCGCCCAGATCGCCTCGAGCTTCGGCGCGCTCAAGCGATGGCAGCGGAGCGGCCCGGGCGCGGGCATCTCCGGTGCCCGGCTCGTCGCCGCCCTGGAGGACACGCCGGTGTTCGACGAGGCCGTCCGGACGGTGTTCCACGAGGACCTGGACGTGGAGCGGGCCCGCGAGGTGCTCGCGGCGATCGACGCGGGCGACGTGGCCGTCGAGGTCGTCCCCGAGCGGACGCCGCTGGGGACCGCGGGGCGGACGACCGGGACGGAGCTCGTCACCCCCGAGAACGCCGACGCGAGCGTCATCGAGACCGTCCGCGAGCGCCTCCAGGACGACCGCGTCCGGCTGCTCTGCGTCCACTGCGGCGAGTGGTCCCGCCGGACGAAGGTCAAGCGCGTGCCCGACCGGCCGGAGTGCCCGGAGTGCGGCTCGACGCGGATCGCCGCGCTCCACCCGTGGGCCGACGACGTGGTCCAGGCGGTGCGCTCTGCGGACAAGAGCGAGGAGCAGGTGGAGATGACACAGCGCGCCCACCGCTCGGCGAGCCTGGTCCAGAGCCACGGCCGGAAGGCGGTGATCGCGCTGGCGGCCCGCGGCGTCGGCCCGACGAACGCCGCCCGCATCATCAACAGGTGGCGCGAGGACGAGGACGACTTTTACAGGGACATCCTGGCGCGGGAGCGCGAGTACGCGCGGACGAAGGCGTTCTGGTGACCGTAATCGCCAGATCGTTCTCGGGCGACGGCGTCACGGTACTCCGACCGCGTCGTCGACACTATCGACCGCCTTCCCGCTGACGGGCAGGCGACGACGCGAGCCGGCTCGTCGCGTGCGGGCACGACTGTGTTCTGGCCGAGCCAGACCCGCGATACGGTCTCAGCCCGGGACGGCACGTCCGGGTCGGTGACGGTCCGCTGCCCGTTCTGCTCGTTCCACCGGAACGTCGTGGACAGCTCGTCGTGTACGTCTCGTCGTGGCCGAACCGCCGAACATCAGCGGTGAGTTTTGCGGAGTAAGGACTATACCACCGAATCGAAAAACGCGGGTACGCGCTGACCATGTCGTGGAGCGTCTCCGTCGCGTCGGTCATCGGCGGCGGCGCCGCCGTCATCTCTGCCGTCGTCGCCCGATTCACCTGGCGCCACCGAACCAGGGGGCTGGCCCTGCCGTTCCTCGGCCTCATCGTGACCCTCGCGACGTGGTCGCTGGTCTACGGGATCCAGCTCGGCTACGGGACGCTCGCAGGACAGCTCGCCTGGCAGCGGGTCACGCTCGGCGTCGCCGGGTTCGTGCCCACGACGTGGCTCCTCTTCGTGCTGGCCTACACCCGGGGGGAGAACTGGCTGGATCGGAACCGGACGCTGCTGTTGTTGTCCGAGCCGGTCGCGTTCTTCGCCCTCTGTGTGACCAATCCCCTCCACCAGCTGGTCTGGACCAGTAGCTCGCTGGCCGCGACGTCGGTCGGACCGGTCCCGGTGCTCTCCTTCGGCGTCGGCTACCTCGTCCACATCGTCTACGCGTACGCCGTCGTCGCGGGGGGCATCGGTCTACTCGTCGTGTACGGGACGCAGACCGCCCCGACGTACCAGAGACAGGTGCTACTGCTGGTGACCGCCGCCGTACCCCCCTTCGTGGGTCACGTCGCCTTCACCCTCGGTCGGAGTCCGATCCCCGCCCTCGACCTGACGCCGTTCCTGTTCGCCTTCACCGGCCTCGTCTTCGGCTTGGCCCTGTTCCGGTTCGAGCTGCTCGAGCTCGCGCCGATCGCCCGGAGCCAGTCGCTCGACGAGGTCGGCGACGGCCTCGTGGTGGTCAACGAGCGCGGCGAGATCGTGGACCTGTCCGGAATCGCTCCGACCGTCCTGACGCCGACGCCTCGCGTCGGGGACCCCATCGAATCGGTGTTCCCCGACACGACCCTCGACGCACTCGACGGCACGGAGCTCCAGCGGAGCGTAGACGGTCGGCGGCGAAACTACCAGTTCGAGGTGTCGGAACTCACCGCCCACAGGGATCGAACGGTCGGCACGATCCTCGTCCTCCGGGACATCACCGGCCTCCGGGCCTCCAGACAGCGGCTCAGCGTGAGCAATCGCGTGCTCCGACACAATCTCAGAAACGACATGAACGTCGTCCTCGGGTACGCCGATCAGCTCGAGTCCAGGCTCGATGGCGAGGACGCCCGGCACGCCGGAAAGATCGTGGAGACGGCCGAGGGCCTCCTCGAACTGGCCGAGAAGGCCCGACAGATTACGACCCTCGACGGTGACGGGGGCGAACGGGCAACGATCGACGCCGTAGTGCAGCTCTCGGCGGTGGTGGAGGAGCTCGAGACCGACCACCCGACCGCGGAGGTTCGACTCGAGTCGTCGGGTGATGCACCGGTCGAGGTCGGGGACCCCGAGACGTTTCGACTGGCGCTCCGGAACGTCATCGACAACGCCGTCCGCCACAACGACTCGCCCGATCCGGTGGTCACGATCACCGTCGAGCGGACCGAGGGGGAGACGGCCATCGAGGTCACCGACGACGGCCCGGGCATCCCCGAGATGGAGCGACGGTCGATCGAGTCGGGTACCGAGACGTCGATGGAGCACAGCCAGGGGCTCGGCCTGTGGCTGACGCAGTGGTGTGTGACGACGTGGGGCGGCGACCTCCTGTTGGAGGCGACGGATGCGGGGACGACGGTCACGATCACCGTCCCGAAGGGCAGGGCGGCGATGCCCTCCGACCGGGACACGGCCGAGCTCGACGGGTAGAGAGGCGTCGCTCGCGAGCGCGGGAACCCCTCGGGCACCGTCGCTCTGGGACCGAGCGACGGCGAGCGTTCCGGCACCGTCTGCAGCGAGCAGTCCGGGTCGGGTCCCGGTCGGCCGGGTCGGGGAGTCCGCATCCCGGCTCGACGAGAACGCCGGGGCCTTCCGGACCGGGACACTCTGCATCCTCCTGACGACGAATCGAACCCATCTGGCCACTACGCTTTTCGGCCCACTGGGCGTGCATACGCACCGTATGGCGGCTCGCGGGACCCCACAGTCGGCGTTCGACGGGGGTCGAACTCGTGTTTGAGGTGGACAGACGGCTCGCCGTCGGGATCGCCCTCGTCCTGCTCGTCACCGCGGTCCTCGCCGGCGCCGTCGCGACCTCGGCCGCGGTCGGCGTCGAGCTGTCGGACGGCGACGCGTGCGAGACCGGCGGGCACACCGACGTCGTGAGGACCCCGACCCCTGAGAACGTGACCGCGCTCGCGGGGAACGTGACCCGGTGCATCGCCGAGGGTGGAGACGGGGGGCCGGGCGGGCCCCAAACTGACGACGGATAACCCGTCGACGCCCGGTCACCCGCCGGACCGATCGCGATCGATCCGACCCCCGGACTCGCCCACTCCTGCGGACGGTGGGCGGGCGGAGCGGCGGCGGCAGCTCGACTCGGCCCGGAGAACCAAACCTTCGCGTAGCCGCGGGCCGACGACCCGCCCATGGACACGCTCGAGGAGTGCTTCGAGGCGGACCGGGCGCTCGTCTTCGGCGCCGGGTGCTGCGGCGACGTGGTGAGCGCCGTCCCCACGGCTCGCCTGCTCGAAGCACACGGCGTCGAGACCGTCCTCGGGGGCGTCGCGTGGGAGCGCGTCGTCGTCGACCCCCGGCCGGGGCCACGGCACTTCGACGAGATCGAGGGCATCGAGCGGCTCAACGACGCGGTGGCGCTGGCCTCGGCGGAGACCCGCACCCACGACGGCGTCGAGTTCGCCGAGACCCACGTCGCCCGGTACTACGACGAGCCGGTCGCCCTGATCGACCTCGCAGGGGGCGCGGCCGGCGTCGCCCGCGGACTGGACGACGCCTGCCAGCGGCTCGGCGCCGACCTCGTCGTCGGCACGGACGCCGGCGGGGACGTCCTGGCCGCGGGCGACGAGCCCGGGATCAAGAGCCCGCTCACGGACGCGCTGATGCTCGCGGCGCTGTCGAGCGTCGAGACGGACGCCGCCCTCGGCGTGTTCGGCTACGGAAGCGACGGCGAGCTCACGCCGGACGAGGTCGGCGACGGCATCGCCCGGGCGGCCCGGCGGGGCGGGCTGCTCGGCGCGTGGGGCCTCACGCCTCGGGTCGTCGAGGAGCTGGAGGGGCTGCTCGAGGACGTGACCACCGAGGCCAGCCGGCTGCCCGTCCGGGCGGCCCGCGGCCAGGTTGGAGACGTTCCCATCCGGGACGGCGCCCGGGTCGTGGAGGTCACGCCGGCCAGCACGGTCACGTTCTACCTCGACCCGGAGGCGGTGGCAGCGACCTCGGACCTCGACGAGCACGTCCGGGGAACGGAGAGCTTCGAGGACGCCCAGGCGGGGCTCAACCGCGCGGGCTACGAGACGGAGCTCGACCTGGAGCGGGAGCTGGCTGGCGGGGAGTGACGGGCGGGTCGGGGCCCACGCTCCGACGGGCGTGGCTGTGGCTCGTGGTGGCCCGTGCGGGTACTCCACGGGCCCGGAGCGGCGCGTGCCTCCGAACCTCGGGCAGCCCCAACCGTACGCTCACACGCCCAGGTCGTCGAGCAGCGTGGCGACCGCCGTCCGCCCGCCCTCCAGGACGTTCTCCCCGTGGGTGACGAGCACCACGTCGAACTCGTAGTCCCGGAGCCGGGCGACGTTCTCCCTCGCGGCCGCGTCGTCCGCGTTGTAGTCGGGCGTCATGACGGCCAGCGGGCCGGTCCAGTCCCCGGGTGCGGCGTACTGGGACTCGGCGTCCGCCACCGTGTCGCCGGCGACCAGCACGCCGTCGTGGAGGTACGCCATGTTGTCTGGCGTGTGTCCCGGGACGGAGACGGCGCGAACCCCGAAGAACTCGTCGCCGTCCTCGAGGGGGACGTCCGCTTCGATGCCCGCCTCCTCGAGGAACCGGACGTCGCCCGCGGGGACGCCGACGACGAGATCCGCACCGAGGGCGTCGCGGAGGGCTGGCACGCCCGCGTAGTGGTCGCCGTCGCCGTGCTCGACGACGACGGCGTCCACGCCGTGCCGCTCGGCGACACCGGCCAGCTCGTCGGCCGTGTACTCGTCGCCCGCTCCGAAGAGGACGGTCCCCTCGTCCGTCTCGACGACGTGCACCGAGAGCGGCTCGCCGTGGTCCCACTCGAGGTCGTAGGTGTCGACGCCGGGGCGTACTTCCATGGCCGGGAGTGCGTCCGCGCGGTCGAAAAGCGTGTCGCCGGCGGGCGGTAGCCGTCGGGGATCGGATCTCTAGGTGGCTCGTGCGGGTTCGACGTGGCTCACGAACGGCGTCGTCGTTCCCGCGGGTCACGAGCAACTACGAGTCGGCCGGACCGGCCGCTCCGCTCAGGCGCCGCGGGACGGGTCCACGTGCTCGAGCGGCACGACCACGCGGTCGGCGATCCCCTCGTAGGCGTCGCGGACCGCGGCGAGCAGCTCGTCGGGCGGGGCCTCGACGGCGAACGCCGCGAGCATCTCGTCGGTGACGAGGTCGGCCATCGCCGCCCACTCGCCCGCCTTCGAGAGCTCGTGGAGCTCCATCCCCACGTCCTTCCAGCCGTGGTGGTCGAGGACGTCGTGGTAGGTGCGCGTGCTCCCGTAGAAGGCGACCCGCTGGCGGACTGCCGCCCGCTGCTCCTCGATCTCCTCCTCGTCGCGGCCGGTGATCACGAACGGGCTCGCCGAGATCTCGACCTCGTCCACCGGGCGGTCGGCGCGATCCGCACCCTCGGCGACGGTCGGGGCGACGACGTCCGTCGCGTACGACGGGGTGTTGAACGGGTGCATCACCAGGCCGTCGCATAGCTCGCCGGACAGCCGGATGTTGTACTCGTTGACGCCCGCGATGTAGATCGGGACGTCGGGGTGGTCGATCGGCCCGGCGTTGAAGACGTCCGTCATCAGCGAAAAGGAGTAGTGGTCGCCCTGGTAGTCCAGCTCCGCCTCGCCCTGGAACACGTCGAAGACGTGCCGGATCGACTCGACGACCTCCCGGAGCCGGGGGCCGGGCGCCGACCACCCGACGTCGAAGCGTCGCTCGTTGTGGCCCTTGACCTGGGTCCCCAGTCCCAGGATGAACCGGCCGTCGGAGTACCGCGCCAGGTCCCAGGCCATGTAGGCGAGCACCATCGGGCTCCGGGTGAACGACAGGGCGATGCGCGTCCCGATGGAGACGTCGTCGGTGTGCTCGGCGGCGAGCGGGACGGGCAGGAAGGCGTCGCCGTCCGTCTCGTGGGTCCACACGCCGTCGAAGCCCCGCTCCTCGGCGGCCACGGCGGCCTCGACGACCTCGCTCGACAGCCGCGGCAGGTCGGCGTCGATCATCAGTTCGGCCATGGGCTGACGTCGGCGGGGTGGGCCTTCAGTGTACGCCAACCGGGACGGGTGCTCCCGAGGTTGTCTCACCCCGGCAACGACCACCACTTGTCACGAGTCACCCCGATACGGCCGTTCCCGCTCCGGCTCGACGCAGAAGATTCTTGCCGGCCCGCCGGGATGCCCGGACGATGAGCCGCCGGACGGTCGACGGGTGGGCCCGCCTGCGAGACGCCGAGGTGAGCCGCCGCGACGCCCTCAAGGCACTCGTCGGCGGCGGGCTCGTCCTCGGCGGGGCGAAGGCCGTCGACAACGTCCTGGTCGGCTACGGCGTGGTGACGGGGACGAACCTCGTCGACCAGGACCTCGCTCCGCTCGCCGCCGCGGAGTTCGCCCCCCGCCGCGGGTTCCAGACGGCCGTAGGGGAGTACGACGTCGCGACGACCGCCGGCGAGGTCAGGAGGCTCCGGGTCGCCAGGGGCGACGAGGTGGTCGTCGAGCGACCGCTGGCCGACCTCACCGCGGCGACGGGCCCGGAGCACGACCTCCCCGACCCCCTCGCCGGCCTGCTCGCGGACCTCGGCGCGGTCGCCCGGGGCGAGGCGATCTTCGAGTTCCACCGGACCGAGTCGTTCTTCGACCGGATAGACGCGGCGGAGGCGCGCCCGCTCGCGACCGACGCGGTGCGTCACTGGCCAGGCGCCGGCGCCGAGGTCGTCGGCGAGTTCACCGACGCCGACCCGGCCGACCCGCAGGCCCTCCTCGACGGGCTGACCACCGGGTTCCGCGAGCACACGTTCTACGACGCCCCGCGCTACGCCGCGGGGTCGGTCCAGGACAACGTCATCTTCGGCGCGGCCGACCTCCGGGCGCCCTTCCGCGAGCCGGTGGACTTCGCGTCGATCGTCGACGGCCCACAGACCGGGCTGTTCTGCTACGAGTTCACGAACCGGTCGATCGAGGCGCTCCACGCGCTGCCCGCGACCGAGCAGGTCGCCCCGGTCGTGGGCGGGGCCGTCGTCGACGACCGGCACAAGCACGTCTACACGGTCGTATCGAGCCTGGTCAGAGAGGACGGCGAACTCCGGGTCCCGACGACGTTCGTCGACTACACCCACACGACCCTCAACGACGACCTTCGGATGCGCGGGCTGATGGGCGAGGGCTTCGAGGCCTACAACTCCCGCCACCGCGCGACCCGGATCGACTGGAACCCCTACGGGTAGCCGGCGAGCGCGGTCGCCCGACCCTTCGGGCGAGTCAGCCCGAGCGCCGACCGACGGCCTCAGTCGGGGCTCCGCTTCATCGCCCGGTGGGCCGCCTCTACGTGGGCCCGCCGGACCACGATCTCGTCGGCACGCTCGTTCGCCACCGCCGGCCCAAGTCGGTCTGCGTGCTCCCGGATCGCGAGCATCGTCGCCTCGCGGAGCAGCGCCTCGATCGTCGCGCCGGTGGCGCCCGAGAGCTCCCCTGCCAGCGCGTCGAGGTCCACGTCCTCGCCGAGGGGCTTGCCGCGGGCGTGGACGTCGAGGATGGCCCGGCGGGCGGCCTCGTCGGGCTTGGGCACCTCGACGTGGACCTCGAGTCGGCCGGGCCGGAGCAGCGCCGGGTCGAGCGCCTCCCGGCGGTTCGTCGCGGCGAGGACGACGAGGTTCGGGTTCTCCGACAGCCCGTCGAGCTCGGCGAGCAGCTGGGAGACCACCCGCTCGGTCACGTCGTCGTCCCGGCCGCGGCGCGCCGCGATGGCGTCGATCTCGTCGAAGAAGACGATCGTCGGCGCGGTCTGTCTCGCCCGCTCGAACACCTCCCGCACGGCCTTCTCGGACTCGCCGACGTACTTGTCGAGCAGCTCCGGGCCGGCGACGTGGATGACGTTCACGCCGCTCTCGTTGGCGAGCGCGCGGGCGAGAAGCGTCTTCCCGGTCCCGGGCGGGCCGTAGAGCAGGATGCCCGCCGGCGGGTCGGTGCCGGTCGCCTCGAACAGCCGGGGGTACTCGAGGGGCCACTGGACGGCCTCCCTGAGCCGCCGCTTGGCCTCCTCGAGCCCGCCGACGTCGTCGAAGCTCGTCGCCGGGATCTCGGCGACGAACTCGCGCATCGCCGAGGGGTCGACGGCGGCCATCGCGGCCTCGAAGTCCGCGCGGGTCACCTCGATCTGCGCGCCGGCGGCCTCGCTCCCGTCCGCCCGCGACCGCCGGAGCGCCGTCATCGCGGCCTCGGTCACCAGGGCCCGGAGGTCCGCGCCCACGAAGCCGTGGGTCCGAGCGGCGAGCCGGTCCAGGTCCACGTCGTCGGCGAGCGGGACGCCCTGGGCGTGGATCCCGAGGATCTGCCGGCGGCCCGCCTCGTCGGGGACGCCGATCTCGATCTCGCGGTCGAAGCGGCCCGGGCGGCGGAGGGCGGGGTCGACGTCGTCGATCCGGTTCGTCGCGCCGACCACGACCACGTTCCCGCGCGGGGCGAGCCCGTCGAGCAGCGACAGCAGCTGGGCCACGACGCGGCGCTCCATGTCCCCGCCCTCGTCGCGCTTGCCGGCGATGGCGTCGAGCTCGTCGAAGAAGACGATCGCGGGGGCGTTCTCCCGGGCGGCCTCGAACGTCTCCCGCAGCCGTTCCTCGCTTTCGCCCTTGTACTTGCTCACTATCTCCGGGCCGGAGACGTGGTAGACCGTTGCGTCGACGCTGCCCGCGACCGCCTCGACGACGAGGGTCTTGCCCGTGCCCGGGGGCCCGTAGAGCAGGACGCCCGTCGGGGGCTCGATGCCGAGCGCCGCGAAGCGCTCGGGCTCGACGAGCGGGAGCTCGAGGACCTCCCTGACCTGTTCGAGCTGCTCGTCGAGGCCGCCGACGTCGTCGTAGGTGATCCCGCCGGTCCCGGGGGCCGGCTCGCCCCCGGTCTCGGCGGCCGCGGCGGTGGCCGCCGCGGGCCGTACCGATATCGTCGTCCCCCGGGTCACGCGGACGGACCCGCCCGGGCGGACCGACTCGACGGTCGCCGTCGCGTCGGCGACGGCCACGCGGTCGCCCGCGGCGACGGGACGGTCGGCGAGGGCCCGGCGGGCGTCGGCGTCCGAGACGTCCGCCGGCGAGGGGTGGACGAGCACGACGGCGTCGGCGTCTTGGACGGCCGCCGGGCGGACCGACACTTCGTCGCCGGCTTCGACGCCCGCCTTCGCCATGG
>Ga0102944_1002404_pt1 | contig 10988 bp, 7 predicted proteins | sample SalPonD_shore_MG_FD_78172 | JGI IMG/M metagenome (GOLD analysis project Ga0102944, IMG submission 78172) | Salt pond soil microbial communities from South San Francisco under conditions of wetland restoration - Salt Pond MetaG... | ecosystem: Environmental > Aquatic > Marine > Intertidal zone >... | reverse complement strand
TAATATTTGAAACTATTTCAATTTTTCGAGAATTATAGTTTTATACTTTAAATGATTAGAAATAAACAATTTCGTGGATTATATTAATTAGAATTCAGCTTCTTTTTCAAAGCTATAGATTTATTTTTTATGCATTATTTAAAAAATTAAGGGCAATGTTAGAATGGATACAAATATTGATATGATGTGAAAATCGATGAATAAAAAAGAAGATAATCAAGAAAACTTTAAAAAACCAAAAATTAATAGGGAAAAGGGTTTAAATGTGGATTATGATAAAAATGAATTAAGTAAATATCTACCCCATTTAATGAAGGAAATGCAAGAACAAAAAAAAATTTTAAAAATAGATTCTATTGATTATGATGTAGAATCTATAGAAGAAGAAATTAACGGAAATGGGACGACTTCTAATATAGAAGAATTAAAAAATCCCACATTCGTTGACTTTATAAGAAGATGTTCTACTAAGGATCAAGCATTAGAAATTTTAGATTTTTTATTGAATAAAGAAGAAATTTCCACAGAAGAATATGAAAAGTTCAAGAAAAAAATATCAAAAAAAAATGGTTTAAACGACCTAATTGAACAATATGGAGGCTTTAAAAGACCAGGATATTATCTCAGAAAGTATTATTTTAAAAAAAAGGACTCAAAAATAAAGAAAAATCCATAAGATATTTGAAAATCTAAAAGAAAAGAAAAAGTAATCTCTCTTTTTTAATTTTAACAAAAAGTTAATAAATCTTGGTTGATTTAGGAAACTAGACAGATGATGAGCTTGTGACAATATAAAAGAGTTATTGCTCATAACAATGAATAAGTTGCCCCAAACTGATGTCGCTTATTTTTGAAAGGATTATATAAAAATTCTTTTTTTAATTTTTTATGAAATTTAAGCCCTTTTTCAGACAGAGAATATTCATCCCGCTGTTTTTTGACTAAACCTAATTCTATTAAAATTGGGAACCTCCCTTTGATGCATGAATAAGGAGTTCCAGAAAATATTTTTATCATTTCAAAATTTTTTGCACCGCTGCCAATAGCTAGAAGTATTTCAACACCCTTGTCTCCCATTAATAGTTTTAACTCTTTTTCTAATCCTCTTGCTGGCATCTTAATAAGTAAAATAATGATCTTTTCATTTTGGTTATTTTTTAATCATTATCTTTTTTATTTTGTGTCGAATTTGTGGATCCTTTAGCTTCTTTTGTTTTTGATGCCACATTTTCTAAAAAGTTTGTGATCCTTTCTTCTTTGGTATTTATTCTTTCTTTCCTCGCATCTTTTAGGATTTCAGCAATTTCCTTTTGTTTTTCTTTTTCTTCTATATTTGTGTTAAAAGGATTTGCAATTACAGGAAAACTTTCCTTGGGGAGTAATTTTCGTAAATATTCTGGAAATGCAGTAGTTATTTGTAAATTAGTTTTCAATATAATATATCTTTCATCCTTAAACTTTAATTCTTCAATTATATCCTGCTTTTTTAAATGATCTAAGACTCTGCTTAAGGCATTAAGATCTCTTTTAGAAATCAATTTAGGTAATTTATCTCTGGGGATGAGACTATTTCTCAGTTCAGAAAGAACATTATACATTTTAGGATCAGAAATAATTTGAAAAAGGAGATATGCATCTTCTTCTAAATCTTCTTCACTTTTTTGTTCATAATTGCTGAAATATTTTTGAACTTTAGGCAGTATTAAGCCGATTAATTCTGGAATCTCATCTATATATTCAATAATATTATCAGGAGGTATCCGTTCTGCATTAACCTCTTTTAATAATAATACATATTTTTCTACAATCCCGATTTGATTTATAAAAATAAGCTGTCTTTCTACTAATGTATCGATCATTTTATCAAAATCTTCATCTGGAAAACTCTCTTGAAACCAATCTTTTAACCATTCTAAAGGTAATGGTCCTTTTGTAAGCTTTTTTATGGTTAAAAATATATGCCGTTTACTTAAAATACTCGCCAATCGTTCCTCTTCTGTTTTCTCCCGAGTAACTTCAACAGTTGCCCAATATAATTCCTTGACCCACAATTTTACCAATTCGTTGTTTTTAATAATTAAATCTTGTTCATTCTCTTCAAAATTATTGATATCACTTATATGAAATGCAGTATAAATTTCTTCATTTGATTTTAATCTTTGGGAGAAATTTACGCACAAGTTTTTGACTTTTTCTTCTGTATCTGCTTTAGTTTGCTGGTTAAAAATGATTGAAACCATTAGCATATCTCTATTTCCCCGTGCCCAATCCGATTGAATTTCAAAATAATAATTCATAGTTATGGTTTCCTTAAAAGAATGAGTAAAAAAACCTTCTGTAAATTGCTGATCCATTATATTGGCAATTCTAGAGGATAATTCATCATCTAACATATTCTCGGGATAAGAATAGAAAACCAAGGGGCCAATTTTTCTATGGAAATAGGAAAGGGCACAGATATTCTTCAATTAAAAACGCCAATTTTTCTTTAATTTTTATATTCTTTCTTTCTATATTTTTTAATCTTAAGATTATATATTTTAAAGATTATTAAACCTTAAAGATTATATATAAACGTAAATAATTAAATTTATCTTATATAAGTCTATTTTCTTAATTTTAAAAAATTAAGAATTTATATTAATAATTCCACATTAAAATGATAAAGCTAGTTAGCTTTGATTTGGACGATTGTCTCTTTGATTCCACAGGATTATCTAGGAGAGCTCGGATTAAGGGACTTGATGCTATGAGAAATCTCGGTTTAGAGATAGAAAGAGAGAAAGCAATACAAATTTTAATGGAAATCTGCTTGGAATATGGTTCTAATTTTTCATTTCATTACGACCTTTTTATTCGCAGATTAAATGAGGTAGAAGAGGGATTTAATATTTCTTACAATCTAAGTGATAAATATGTAGCTGCTGCTGTTATGGCATATCATAAAGAAAAAATTGATTCAATTAACGTATATGAAGATGTAAAACCTTGTTTGATGAAATTAAAGGAGTTCGATATTAGAACAGCCATTATTTCTGATGGTCTTCCAAAAAAACAATATGAGAAGATTTTAAGATTAAATATAGATGATTTAATTGATTTAGTTGTGATATCTGATCAATTCGGGATCCGAAAACCAAATCCAAAATTATTTGAATTTTGCTTACGAAAATTTGGTGTGAAAGGCGAAGAAACAATATATATCGGTGATAGATTGGAAAAAGATATAGTTCCTGCTCGTAAAAATGGAATCAATACGGTGTATATTCATAGAGGGGGCAAATATGACTATTTAAAACCAGAAATAGAAAAATCTGTAGATATTAAACCAGATTATGAAATAAATGACTTAAATGAAATCTTTTTAATAATTGAAGAATTTAACAAGAATTAGCACGATAAAAGTATGCATGTTGCTTGTGTTCAACCAAAAATCTTTCCTACCAGAGTGGAATGCTATCTTCACCTTGAGGCTCTAATTAAAGAATTATTAGAAGAGCATAAAAAACCAGATATAATTTGTTTACCAGAAAGATGGGTTCCGTTAAATTTAGATATTGAAAAAAATTTTCAATTGGAAAGAGGACCTGATTATTTATTTATAAAAGAATTAGCAAAAAAATATAAGATTAATATTTTATCAGGAGCGATATGGGAAAAAAGAATTGAGAAACAAGACGAAAAAAACTATATAACCTGTTATTTTTTTGATTCTAAAGGAGAAGAGATTGGAAGGCAAGATAAGATTCATCTTTATACTTATGAATTAAAATATTTTCAGCCAGGAAAAGAATTAAAAATATTTAAATTTAAAAATTATTCTTTTGCAATTCTAATTTGCTTTGATATGGCGTTCTATGAAACCCCCCGACTTGCTGCTGAAAATGGCGCCGACCTTCTAATCTCTCCTACACAAATAAGAGAAGAGGGGCTATATAATTGGAATATTTATCTTCAAGCAAGGGCTCTTGAAAATAGAATTCCTGTTATGGCATGTAATACGGTTGGGACTATTAAGCTCCAAAATATTAGAAAATTTCTTGGGAAAAGTAAAATAATCTCTTTTGAGAATGGAGCAATCACACCATCTAAACTAATTATTAAGGAAGGTCCACCAAATAGTGGTTATATTTATGATAATATAGATTTAATCTTTCCTAGAAAACTCAGAAAATACCGGTTAAAAGAAAAAATAGACGAAAAAAATATTAAAATTTTAAAACTCAGCTAAAAATCATAATTTTTCATTATTTTACTTATAGGAACTTCATAATAAAAGATACTTTTACTTCCAATCACCCCCCACTCAGTGGGCTTTAAATACTTTTTTTTAGAAAGGATATTAAAAATAAAAATTATAAAATATGATTCTTAAAAGGAAAAATAATCAAGATTATGTAGGTCCCGCGACTCTTTTTAATCCGCTCTATGTCCCTCCAAAAATTTTGTTTCGTAAGAAGGAACAAAATTCTCTTCTTTCAATTCTAAATGATTCATTTTCAGATCAATATAGTATCAATATCTTGTATCAAGGAATAGAAGGAATTGGAAAAAAAACAATCGTTAATAAAGTATTGGAAGATCTCTTTCAAAAGGAAAATAATATAAATGATTATTTTAAAATAAATATTGATTGTAAAGATAAAACACCTGAAGAACTTATTTTTTCTTTGATTACAACATTAATCATAGATTTAGAGACTAATTTAAGGATTGATAGTCTAATTCATTCTGAAATTTCACAATTATGGAGTGTTTTCAAATTAATTTGCAAGAAAATAGATAAGAACATCCTCTTAATTCTTAATAATTCAGAATATTTAGAGCCAAAAGCTCAAAAAAAATTTCTCACTTTCGGAAAAGAATCAAATATTACCATTATCTCAACTTTTAACAAAGTTTTACGATCTTCTGCTTTAGATTTAATTTCAAATTATGATATTAAACGCAAATTAAATTATTTTACCTATAAACAACTTTTAGCCATCTTTCAACAACGTGTTCATCTAACTTTTCCTCATCAAATTGATAAAGATTTAATTTATTTTATGTCAGATTTAATTTTAGATAACTATGTGCCTGTGCCAGGTCCAGGAATAAATATTTTAAGGGACCTCTACCCAATCTTACAGAAAAAAGATTCCATTCAATATAATATGATGTTAGAAATCTGCGAGAATCATTTTGATTCTATTAAAAATATTGATGAATTTAATCTTCTCAATTATGTAGACGAAGAAAATATATTAACCAAACTCTTTTTAGATAATCTCTCAAATTATTTTATAAATAAAAATTTTACATATTATATCTCTTTAAAGGATTTACGAGAACTTTATTTTGTTTCTTGTGAATCATTAGAATATGATAAGAAATTGGAGGAATTTGTTCAATTAATCTCAAAGCTTATAGGTCTGGGAATCCTTTGTCCCTCCAAAAAACATGATTCGAAAGCTCAAAATATTATTTTAGAAACTGAATTTCTAAATAATTTATATTTCATGACTATAAATCCTAAAAAATTAAAAATAGTTCTGGATGCTGCTTTTGGTAAATTAAACTGATTTGAAGCTCATTTAGTATTGTAATTAATTTTTTTAATAGCGCTTTTATTTTTTATAATGGAAAATTAATAATTGTTGAGTCTTATTTAATAATATAAAAAAATTTATAGTTTTGTTTATTTATAAAGTTTAATAAGATAATTTTACCAAGGAGATTAATTTGACATATATCAAGCGGGTAAGCATGACTGGCTTTAAATCATTTGGAGATAGAACAGTCACCATAAAACTTTCTCCGGGTTTTACTTGTATTGTTGGACCTAATGGTGCTGGGAAAAGCAATATTATAGATGCTTTATGTTTTGCTTTAGGTCGACTTTCTAAGAAAACAATGAGGGCAGAAAAACTTGCGGATCTAATTTTTGCTGGTTCAAAAGGTTATAAACCTGCAAATAAAGCTTCTGTTACCCTTTATTTTGACAATAGTGAAGGCATTTTTCCAGGAGGAACGGATGAATTTCAAATAACTAGAGTGGTAAGAAGAAATAAGGGGAATAAATATAAAATGAACGGGAAAATGGCTACCAGACAACAAATCCTTGACGTTTTAGCGTCGGCAAATATCGATCCTGATGGTTCAAACCAATTTGTCTTACAAGGGAAAATTGTAGAATTAACCCATATGAATACTGAAGAAAGAAGACAGTTTATTGAAGAATTAATTGGATTGCAAAAATATGATGATTTGAAAGAAGAGACATTAAAGGAGTTAGAAAAAGCTGAGAGAGAATTGGGACAGTTTCAAGCAATTTTTAAAGAAGTTTCTTCTCAATTAAAAAAAGTTGAAAAAGAAAAAAATGATGCTTTAGCGTGGAAAGATTTGGAGAAAACGATTTCAGATCTGAATGCAAAATTAATTGCATTAAAAATAACAAAATTAAGAGAAGAAGAACAAGAATTAGGAAAAACAATTGAGGATACTAAAAAAATTATTGAAGAATTAGATGAAAAAATCAAACATCAAAAGGCGCTTTTGGATCAAGAATCTGTAGTAATGGAGAAGGTTCAAGGTATAATCAATCAAAAAGAAAAAGAAAGAGACGAAATAAATGATAATATTACTCAAATTAAGACGGAATTATCTGCTAATGAGACTAAACTGGATCTAGCTAATAAAAATTTAAACAAATTAGAAAAGGAAAAAGAAAAAGCAGAAAGTCTTCAAATGAAATTGGAAGAAAATCAAACATATGAGTCTCTTATTGAAGAGGTGAAGAAAGAAAGTGAAACTATTGAATTAAAAATAGAAGAATTGAAAAAAGAAATTGATAATTCACAAAAAAATCAAGCTGAATTAGATGAAAAGATTAATTTAGAAGAAGAGAAAAAAGCGAAACTTTTAAATGAAATTTCTAATCTAAAACAAGAGATATCTTCCCAAGAAGCAAGTATCAATGTTTTAAGAGAAAATATAGAGAATAATTTAAATAAAAAGCAGAAATTAGAAGAAGAATTAAACAAATTAAAAGGAGAATCGGAGAGTATCGAAGATGCCATTAATAAAACTAAAGAAAAAGAAAATAAGATTAGAGCGGAAATCGAAGATATTAAAACTACAATTTCTGAAGAGAATTCTAAAAGAAAAACAATTGAAAATAATATAAATTCACAACAAGAAAAAATGAATCAATTAAATTCAAATATTTCTGAATTACAATCTACTTTATCTTCCATTAATACAGAAATTAAAATTTATAAGGAGAATATCGAAAAAAATCAAATGAAAAAACAACAAATCGAACAAAAAATTAAAGAATTAGTCGAAGGAAAAGAGATTGAAGCTGCAATTAAAACCTCAATTGAAGAGAGAAATGAAATCAACAATAAGATTGAAGAACTTAGAAAAAATGCGAAAGATGAAAATTTTAAGTATAAAGAAAATGAAAAAAATTTAGAGCTTCTTAAAATGCAGCAAAATACGCTATTATCTGAGATTAAAGATAATGAGGCAAAAATTAGTAACCTACAAACTAAAATAAATCTCTTTAATAAAGAATTAACTGATTTAAATCGAAATAAAAATCATTTAGTATTAAGTATAGATGAATTAGAAAAAAATATTCCAAATATTGAAGAAAAAATAGTAGGTTTTAATAACAGAAAAGAAAATATTTTAAATCGCCTTGAGAGCTTAAATGCTGAAAAGGAAAGGATAAAATCCCGAATAGAAAGAGCTGAGCAGCAATATGATAGAGATAAAGCAGATATTAAAGGAATCCTCCAAATTTTAAACATGTTAACTCAAAATATAAATATTTCTGTTGAATCAATTAAAAGCAATATTCAACAATCAAATGCAGAAGCAATTGAAATGTCTGCAGAAAACTTTGAAAACTTTTTATTAGATGTTATTGAAATGATGAAATCAATTGAAGAAGTGAGTAAAGAATCTGATGAAATAAGAGAATTAAGAGAAAAATTAAATTCTATAGTAAAAACGTTATCATTATTTACTGAAAATGCTGATCAAACCATTGAACAATTGATTTATTCAGTGAAGGATTCTGTTGATATTGCTGTTCAAGATTCTACTTCTAATTTTGATAATTTTGTCCAAGACCTAATGGAAATACTAGAAAATATTCATATCTCGCTAAGAAAACTGACTATGTCAAAAAGTCAAGATCTCTATGGACAATTAGATGAAATCAATGAAAATCTAAAAACTCAAGAGAATGAATTAAATGAAGTTGAGAAACAAATATCTGAATTAAATATAAAAATGGAGCATAATACTAAAGAGCTCACGGTGAAAAAGAATAATTTAAAGGACATTGAAAATAGAATTAATGAGTTAAATGAAAAAGTAGAGACCTCTCAGAGGGAAATAAATGAAAGAAAAGATCAAATTAAGCAAAAACAAAAGCAAAATAAAGAAAAAAACAAAGCAATCGCAGAATTAAAAGAATCAAAGGAAGAAAATTGGAATAATATTTCAGATATCCAGAATAAAATAGAAAATAAACAAAACGAATTACAAAATATTCAAAGCAAATTGCAGGATTTAAAAGGTATCCAAACTTTATTTGAGAATATTGAAGAATTAAATCAAAGCATACAAAAAACTAGAAATTCCATTGAAAATAAAAAAGAACTTATAAAAGTTACCGAAGAGAAGATTACAACTCTAGAGACTCAAAAGAAAGAAATAGGACAAAAAATAGAAGATTTAGATACTGAAAAGGAGAAGTTCTGGGAAATAAATGATACATTACAAGATCAAATCGACGAAAAAAATGATGAATTAGAAAAAATCTTGGATAAGTTAAGATCTTTGCAAAATATTCAGAGAATTATTAATTCTATAGAGGAATTAAAAAAAGAAAATCTTGATTCTGAGAAAAAAATTGGGGAAAGCGAATATAATATTGAGAATTTAAGACAAAAAGTACAAACTCTTGAAGAACAAGTTAATAAAAAGCAATCAGAAATTGATACTATAAGGAAAGAGAAGAAAAAAGAAATCAACAACCAAAAAAATGCTCAAGAGAGCTTAAATAATTTTAATACGGACCTCAAGAATATCCAAAATGAAATAAATAACCTTAAAAAAAATCAAGAAAGAGAAGAAAAAATAGCTTCTCTGACTAAAGAGATTGAACAAACCCATAATCAAATTCAAGAATTAAATAAAGAAATTCAAGAAAATTTAAAAGAAATCGAACAAGAAAAAGCTAAAAAGGAGGAAAAGCAAGCGGAGATCGATGAATTAATAAAAAATAAGGATGAATCGTGGGAAAAACAAAAATCATATCAAAAAGTCTATACGGATTTAAAATCTGATCTTTCAATGGAAAATTCAAAGTTAAATAACCTGGAATCTAAAAAAATTATTATTAATGATCAAATTGAAACATTATATCAACGATCAAAGGATTTTGGGACGCTTCCCCGAACAACTAGCGATATAACCGAAGAAAAATTAGAAGAAGAGATTGAAAAAACAAGTAATCGTAAAAAAGCATTAGAACCCGTAAATTTGAAGGCAATTAAAGAGTATGATACAGTTAAAGAAAGATTTGATGAAATTGATATGAGAAGACAAACAATTCAGAGAGAAAGAAAATCCATTTTAGATGCAATTGATAAAATTGAATTAGAAAAAACCCAGACCTTTATGAAATCCTATCATGAAATAAATAGAGAATTTTCCCGCATTTTTCAAAAGCTTTCCTCCGGAGGGTCAGCGAAAATGATTTTAGATCGCCCAGACCAACCATTTGAAGGGGGTATTAGTATTGAAGCTCGGCCCAGGGGAAAGAAAATCTCCAGTTTAGAAATATTAAGTGGAGGAGAAAAAACGCTGGTTGCCCTCTCATTTATATTTGCTGTGCAGGAATTTCTCCCAGCACCCTTTTATATAATGGACGAGATAGATGCGGCATTAGATGGTCCAAATGTACATCGAGTCTCAATGCTGATTAAGGAATTTGCCTCTCAAGCACAATTCCTAATAATTAGCCATAGAGAAGAAAATATTGTGAATGCAGACAGGATATATGGTGTATCCATGCCACAGAGTGGAATAACAGATATTTTCAGTATAAATTTACAAGAGGAAGCTAAAAAATTGCTTGAAAAAGAGGATATTCCCTCTCAAACATAATTAATTTTAAAAACCAGATAATTATGACAAAAAAAAAAGAATTAGATGAAGAATATAACTTTAAGGACTGGACTGTAAAAGAATTAAGGGAATTCGCTTCAATTAATAATATTACGATACCCTCAAGTTCAAGAAAAGATGATATTGTTGAATTATTAACTCAAGTCGTTTCACATCCAGAATTCGTAGATCGTACAAAGGAAGAAAACTTAGATGAAGAACTAATGGTTGGGTTTGAAACGGATGAGCTAGAGCCTTTATATAAGAAGAAAGAAATGGGATTAAAATTCTGGCAAAAAGCGCCATATAGTGTTCTTTTAAATTTTGAATTAGCAAAACAATCAGATGTTGCATTTTACGATCTCTCAAATTTAGTGGATAAATTTTTCAGCAAAATGCTCTCCGAAGATTTTATAAATTACAAAGTTTCAGGTATTGCTTTAAAAAACTCCGCTTCACTCCATCATCATAAAATAAGAAGTGTTATTAAAGAAGAGGAGGAAATACAAAAGCAAGAAATTATTGAAAAATTAAGAAAAAAAACTCAGCGAAGAATTCCAAAAACTCTTTCGCAACCAATCAGACCTAAATTAAAAACCTCGAGTCAAGAGGAGTTATTTGATGCTATGAGAGCGGGAATCATAGAAACCATGCAAAAAAAAGAAAAATTAAAAAGACAGCGCCTTAAAAGAGAACAAGAGCTTAATAAAAAGAAACAAAAGAAATCTGAGGCAAGCCTCCCGAAAGAATTACTTAAGCATATTAGCGGAAGAGAAATGACTATTGAGGAATTACATGAAAGTTGGTTTAATAAAATT
>Ga0102944_1002402_pt1 | contig 10990 bp, 7 predicted proteins | sample SalPonD_shore_MG_FD_78172 | JGI IMG/M metagenome (GOLD analysis project Ga0102944, IMG submission 78172) | Salt pond soil microbial communities from South San Francisco under conditions of wetland restoration - Salt Pond MetaG... | ecosystem: Environmental > Aquatic > Marine > Intertidal zone >... | reverse complement strand
GTAGTTCCCGAGGTCGAGGTCCACCTCCGAGCCGTCCTTGAGGACGTACACCTCGCCGTGCTGGTAGGGGTTCATCGTCCCCGCGTCGACGTTGAGGTACGGGTCGATCTTGACGGCGGTCACGTCGAAGCCCGCGTTGGCCAGCAGGCGCCCGGTGCTGGCCGCGGTGATGCCCTTCCCGAGCCCGCTCATCACGCCGCCCGTTACGAAAATGAACTTGTCCCCGAGGGACGGGTCGTACCCCGTCGCCTCGTTCTCCCCCTCGGCGTTCCTCGGCATAACGACTGTGCGCGAGCCGACCCCAAAACCATTTCGGAGCGCGCGGCGCGCGACGTGGCGTGGCGGGACGCGCGCCGCGCCAGCGGGGCGGTCAGTGTGGGTGCGCGCGACGTGGCGTGGCGGGACGCGCGCCGCGCCAGCGGGGCGGTAGGTGGGGGAGTCTCGCGCAGAGTCGACCGTCTCGTAGTGGCACCGGCGCGCGAGACGGCTCGCGCCGACCAGACGTGTCGCTCACGGTCGGGGCACGCCGTGAGCCCGCACCGCTCGACGGCCTCGAACCGTCAGATCCCCGGGTATCATCGCGTGGAGCGGGGGCGGAACCACTATGTATGGCCTCGGGGTACCGAGACGCGTACACCGTCGTCGGACACGCGACTCGTTCCTGACCCCTCCACTCACGAACCCGTCCCCTTACACCTACGATCCCCGACCCCGTCACTCACCACTCCGGTCCCCTCACAAACCAATGGCCTCGATCGTCGTCGTGCTGGTCGCCGTCGTCGCCGGGTTCTTCATGGCCTGGGCGCTCGGCGCCAGCAGCAACTCGCCGCCGTTCGCCCCCGCCGTCGGCGCGAACGCGCTGCCGACCCTCCGGGCCGCGCTGTTCATCGGCATCTTCGCGGGGCTGGGCGCCGTCGCCCAGGGGGCGAGCATCTCCGAGACGGTCGGCAAGGAGCTCATCCTGGGTGTCCAGATCACGCCGCTCGCCGCGGCGGCCGGCCTGCTGACCGCCGCCGGCTTCATCGTCCTCGGCGTCAGGACGGGCTACCCCGTCCCCGCGGCGTTCGCGGTGACGGGCGCGATGGTCGGCGTGGGGCTCTCCCTCGGCGGCGACCCGGCCTTCGCCACCTACCGCCGGATCGGGACGTTCTGGGCGCTCGTGCCGGTCGTCTCGGGGTCGATCGCCTACGGCACCGCGACGCTGCTCCGCCACCGGAACGTCCCCGAGACGGTCGGCGTCCCCATCCTCGGCGGCCTCGTCGGGTTCATCGTCGCGAACGTGCGACTGGCGGTCGTCCCGTCGCCGGACGGTCAGGGGACGCTCGCGCGGTACGTCTCACGGTCGGTCGGCCCGACGCCCGACCTCGTCGGGAGCTACGACGTCGTCATGCTCGCGACGAGCGTCGTCCTCGGCGTGGCCGTCTTCGCGGTCCTGCGGCGGTCGCTCGAGCGCTCGCTGGAGGCGGGCATCCGGAACTTCCTGATCGGCCTCGGCGCGCTGGTGGCCTTCTCCTCCGGCGGCAGCCAGGTCGGCCTCGCCACCGGCCCGCTGGAGACCCTCTTCGAGACGCAGCTACAGGCGCCGGGCTACGTCCTCCTCCTCCTCGGCGGGACGGGCATCCTGCTCGGCGCCTGGATGGGATCGCCGAGGCTGCTCCAGGCCGTCGCGCGCGAGTACTCCTCGCTCGGCATCCGGCGGTCGATCGCCGCGCTCGTCCCCGGGTTCATCATCGCCCAGGCGGCCATCGCCCTCGGGATCCCGATCTCGTTCAACAACATCATCATCTCCGCCGTGATCGGCTCCGGGCTCGTCGAGGGCACGGCCGGCGTCTCCAGGCGGAAGATCGGGTTCACCCTCGTCGCCTGGCTCTCGACGCTGCTTGCGGCGGGCGCGACCGGCTTCGTCCTCTACCGGGCGCTCGCGGCGATCCCGGGCGCGGCCTGAGCGTCGACGCACGGGAGGTCGACGGGCCCTACGGCCCGCACTCCGACGCGACGAACGCGGCCACCGCCTCGCCGATCCGCCCGCCCAGCCCGGCGAAGAAGTGGTCGCCGGGGAGTGCCACGACCTCGGCCCCGCGTCCCCGGGCCGCCTCGACGACCGGCGTCCACTCGACGGTGCCGTCCCGCTCGCCGTAGAGGACCTGGAGCGGCGCCTCGATGGCGTCGATGGCCGGGACGAGGTCGCTGGAACCGTGGCTCGCGGGCGGGGCCAGCACCGAGACACAGCAGAGCACGGCCGCTTCGTCGCTGTCCCCTCCCGCGACGGCGAGGGCCACCCCCGCCCCGAAGCTGTAGCCGAACAGCCCGACCCGGTCGTACCGCTCCGCCGCCCAGGCGATCGCGTTCCTGCAGTCCGTCCGCTCGCCCCGACCCTCGTCCCAGGGACCGTAGTCGAACCGGAGGCAGGCGACCCCGCGCTCGCCGAGGGCGTCGGCCACCGCCCGGAGCCGCGCGTCCGAGCGCGACCCGCCGTACTGCGGGTGCGGCGGGCAGGCCACCACGCAGACCGACGCGTCGGCGTCCGGCGAGGAGAGCGTGGCCCGGACGTCGCGGGCGCCGGGGACGAGGACGGTCTCGGGCACGCGGATGACCTCACCTCGCGCTCGGCCCGACGGGGGATAGGCCCACCGGATCCCGGAACGGGGACCGAGAGGACGAGCGTCCTCGATGCAGTATGCGCGACCGTGCGTGTCGGCCAATAGCTATTACAACTGCAGTGGCGTATCAGTGGTTGAGGTATCATTCCTACAGTTATTGTATCCATGTATTGATTGCTATTCTGATTGTATCTACTCGATTATCGTTCTGTCTAAGTCGTATCCGTTACGAGCTATTACGATTCGCCACGGTCAGAGGAAGACCGAAGCCCGTCTCACCGAATCCGGGGCACACTCACCGGTCGTCGATGGACGGAATCGGCGGTCACCGTCGAGGAGCAGGGTCCCCCACTCACGTACGTCGTATCCTCGAACGGTGTGGTCGCTTCCGGCGGCCGTCGGGCCCGTCCGGGCGCGGTACATCGGGCCCCTTTTACCCGGTGGCCCGCTCCCGGCACACGATGACGGAGCGCAGCCGCGAGAGCGGAGAGACCAGCAGCGCCGCCGGCTCCGTGGAGACTGAGCTCTCCCGCGACATGAGCCTCTTCGACGTGACGTTCATCGGCGTGGGGGCGATGATCGGCGCGGGCGTCTTCGCCCTCACCGGATACGCGGCGGGCATCGCGGGGCCGGCCCTCACGGTCGTCTTCGTGCTCAACGGCTTCGTCGCGCTCTTTACGGCCGTCTCCTACGCCGAACTCGGCGCGGCGTTCCCCGAGGCCGGCGGTGGCTACCTCTGGGTGAAGGAGGCGCTCGTGGACCCGAACGGGTTCTTCGCGGGGTGGATGAGCTGGTTCGCCCACGCGGTGGCGTGTGCGCTCTACGCCGTCACCTTCGGCGTCTTCCTCACCGAGTTCTTCGTGGTGTTCGGGGGGGCGCCGGAGGGGTTCGTCCTCTTCGGCGTCCTCGACCGCCTGCTCGTCGAGAAGCTCGTGGCGGTGCTCGTCGTCCTCGGCTTCGCCTACGTGAACTACCGGGGCGCCGAGGAGACGGGGAAGGCCGGGGTGGTCGTCACCGGTATCAAACTCGCCGTGCTGGCCGTCTTCGTCGCCTTCGGACTGGCGGCGACATTCGGCACACCGGACTGGCCGGCGAAGTTCCTCTCGGCCCCGTCGTTCTACCCCAACGGCGTGAGCGGCATCGTCGGCGCCATGGGCTTCACCTACATCGCCTTCGAGGGCTACGAGATCATCGTGCAGTCGGGCGAAGAGGTCGAGTCGCCGGGGCGGAACGTCCCGAAGGCCGTCTTCTACTCGCTGGCCATCGTGATCCCGGTCTACGTCCTGGTCGCCTTCGCCGCCATCGGCGGCATCGACGTGACGGGTGAGCTCGCGGCCAGGGCTGGCCTGAGCGCCGGCGCGCCGACCTGGCAGGTACTCGGCGGCCTGGGCGAGCTCGGCATCATCGAGGCCGCGGGCCAGTTCGTCCCGTACGGCGTGCCGCTGCTCCTCGTCGCCGGGCTCGCCGCGACGACGAGCGCGCTGAACGCGACGGTGTACTCCTCCTCGCGCGTGTCGTTCGCCATGGGACGCGACCGCGTCCTCCCCGGGATCTTCGACCGGATCCACCCGGAACGCCGGACGCCCCACTGGGCCATCGCGCTCTCGACGGTGCTGGTCGTCGCGATGGCCGTCACCCTCCCCATCGAGAGCGTGGCGGCGGCCGCAGACCTCATGTTCATCCTGCTGTTCGTCCAGGTCAACTGGACGGTCGTCAAGATGCGGCGGACCCACCCCGACCTCCCCCGGACGTTCGAGATCCCGTTCATGCCGTGGCCCCCGCTGATCGGTATCGGCCTCCAGGTGCTGCTCACCCCGTTCCTCCTGGTCGAACTCGGGCTGCAGCCAGGGGTCGGACCGGGGTCGGAGGGGTTCATGGCGCTCGTCACGACGGTGGTGTGGATGGCCCTCGGGCTCGTCGTCTACGTCGGGTACGCGCGGGGCAAGGAGGCCGAGAAGCTCGAGGAGGCCGCCCCGACGGTGGTCGCCGAGCGGGCGCCCGAGCGCCGGGAGTCCCAGATCCTCGTTCCGATCGGCAACCCCGATACCGCGCCCCAGCTCATGCGGACCGCCATCGACCTCGCCCGGGAGTGGGAGGCGGAGATACTGGTGATGGCCGCCGTCACCGTCCCCCAGCAGACTCCCCTCTCCGAGGGCCGTCGATTCGTAGAGCGCAGGCGGGAGGTCCTGGAGGCGGCGCTGGCCCAGGGCGAGGAAGCCGAGGTCCCCGTGAGCGGGACGATCCGGATCGGCCACAGCGTCCCCGAGGCCATCCTCAACACCGTCGAGCAGGAGGGGAGACGTCGTGCTCCTCGGCTGGCGCGGCCGTGGGCGCCGCCGGGACTACGTCCTCGGGAGCACCATCGACGAGGTCGTCACGGCGGCGCGCGCCGACGTCCTCGTCGAGCGCATCGGCCCGGCAGCGGACGGCGTCGACTCGATCCTGCTCCCGACGGCCGGCGGGCCCCACGCCGACCTCGCGGCGGTGGTCAGCCGCGCCATCGCCCGAACCACCGGCGCCCGGGTCGACGTCGTCAACGTCGTCCCGCCGGACGCGACCGAGGAGGAGCGGGCGCGCGCACGGGAGCGGGTCGACCGGACGGCCGCCGGGCTGGAGGGCGTCGATTCGGTCGATCTCCGCCTGCTCGAGGGCGACGACGTCGTGACTGCGATCGTCGAGGCGTCGGAGGACCACGACGTCACGATCGTCGGGGCCACCCGCGAGGGGCTGTTCCAGCAGCTCGTCTTCGGGGCGATCCCCGAGGAGGTCGGCCGGCGGGCGGCGAACACGGTCATCATGACGAAGCGGGACACTGGCGTCATCTCGTGGGTCTCGCGGTGGTTCCGGAGCCACCGGCCGGACCGGGGCGGCCGCGACTAGTCCGACTCGCCGCTCTCCGGCGCCGGGTACCGGACGCTGATCTCGCCCCGGCCGTCGACCACGACCAGGCAGCCCGCGTACTCGAACGAGACGCGGACCCGCCCGCGGTCGACGGCACCCCGGTCCTCGTCTAGGAGGGCCGAGAGCGCGTCCGTGTCCACGGCGGCCGCGAGCGGCGGGAGCGTCGCCGGCTCGACGCCCCGCACGGCGGCAACCGACCGCACGATGGTAACGGGGAGTTCCTCGGCCCCGTCGAACCGCCGCTCGAAGACGTCGGCTGCGGGCGGGTCGCCCCGGTCCGGTGGGCGGCCCCCGTCGTCGTCGTTCTGGTCGTCCTCGCCGCCGCCGTGCCCGTCGTCCCGGTCGCCGGTCATCTGCGATCTCCCCACTTCGACGTCGATGGCCGACGGGTTTCCGTCTGTCGGGGACGCCCCGTCGGTCCGGACGCTGGTACGCGTCTCGCCCGCCGACCGGTCCGGCCCGTTCACTGGAGCGCGTCAGCCACCCGGGACACCCGCCGGTAGAGGTAGACGTCGACCCCGACGAGGAACGCCCCGGCGAGCGCGCTGTCGTAGGTGAGCAGCGCACCGTCGCCGTACTCGAGCGAGAAGGCGAGCAGCCACATCCCGACGAACGCCCCGAGGAGCAGCGCCGTCCCGTTCGGGCGGGCCCGCGTCGCGGTGACGTACACGCCGTACACCGCGAGGCCGACGAGGATGACACCGGCCGCCAGGTCGTCGAGCCCGTCGACCGGCGTGCCCGCCAGCAGGGACGGCGACGCGAGGAGCCACGCGCCGACGAGCAGGTGGGCAACCGCGAACGCGAAGCCGACGCCGGGCCGACGCCAGCGGGCGAGGACCGAGCCGGCGGCCGACCCGGACCCGGACGTCTCGGTCACGCCCCCACCTCCCGGAACCGCCCGGGGAGGTCGTCGTAGGCGTCGAGGACGTCGCTCCGCGTGACGATGCCCACGAGGGCGCCGTCGGCGTCGACGATCGGGATGCGGCCGACGTCGGCGCCCTCCATGAGGTCGACGACGGTCAGGAGGTTCGTCCGCGGCGTCGCGGTGACGACGTCGGTCGTGCCGATGGTCTCGACCGGGCGGTCGATGTGGGCGATCGGGCTCCCCCCGTTCGCGAGGGCCCCGTCGAACTCCTCGCCCAGGGCGCGCTGGAGGTCGGACTGGACGACGATGCCGGCCAGCGTGCCGTCCGCGTCGACGATCGGCAGGCCGTGGTGCTGGCCGTCCCGGAAGGCGTCGAAGACGGCGTCGGCGTCGGTCCCGACCTCGACGGTGTACACCGCCGTCGTCATCACGTCCCCCGCGGTCAGGTCCTCGAGGCTCCCGATGCGGCGCTCCTGGACGGTGATCCCCCGGTCGCGGAGCTTCTCGGTGTAGATCGTCCCGCGGTCGAGGAGCCGGTGGGCTATCTCGCTGCCCAGGACCGTGACGACCAGGAGCGGGAGGATGATCGTGTACTGGCCGGTGAGCTCGAAGACGATGAGCGTGGCCGTGAGCGGCGCGCGGGCCGAGGCCGCGAACACGCCCGCCATCCCGACGAGCGCGTACGCCCCGGCGGGGGCGACGCCGGGCAGCAGCGCGTGGGCGACGAGCCCGAACGCCCCGCCCACCATCGCCCCGATGTAGAGCGTCGGCGAGAACACGCCGCCCGAGCTCCCGCTGCCGACGGTGAGCGAGAAGCCGAGCGCCTTCATCAGGGCCAGCCCAACCAGGATGCCCAGGGTCAGCTGCCCGGAGATGCTCGTGTGGATCGTGTCGTAGCCGACGCCGAAGAGCCACGTCGCGGCCTGGCCCCCCGGGACGCCGAAGACGACCGCCGCGAGCAGCACCGAGACGCCCAGGAGCGTCCCGCCGAGGGCCGGCTTCGCGTAGTCCGGCAGCGACATGGACTCGAAGACGTGCTCGACCCCGTACAGCAGCTTGACGACGAGGACGCCCATCAGGGCGATGAGCACGCCGAGGAGGATGTAGAGGGGGAGCTCGACGGCGGGCGTCGCCATCGCGTAGTCCACCGGGACGAGGAACGCCCGCACGCCCGGGTTGGGCGTGAAGTCGAGGAGCGGCCGCGCCACGGCGGTGGCCATGACCGCAGCGAGGACGACCGCGACCACGTGCCGGATGTAGTACTCCGAGAGCAGGATCTCCAGGGCGAACATGGTGCCCGCGATGGGCGCGTTGAACGTCCCGGCGATGCCCGCGGCCGCGCCGGCCGCGACGAGGGTCCGCGTGTGCCTGGGCTCCAGGTATCGGCCGAAGAACGAGCCGGCCGCGCTGCCGATCTGGACGATGGGGCCCTCCCGGCCCAGCGCGCCGCCGCTCGCGATGGCGATGCTCGAGGCGAACGTCTTGTAGATGCCGACCTTGAAGTCGATGTCGCCGCCGCGGACGAGCATCGCCTCTAGCACCTTCGGCACACCGTGCCCCCGAATCTCCGGGGTCGTGAAGTGGATGATGAGCCCGACGATCAAGCCCCCGAGCATCGGAAGCAGGACGAACCGGGCGTCGCCGAGCGGCGCGAGGAAGCCGAAGAGGTTGGGGACCGCGAGCAGGTCGAACTCGACGCTCCCGGGGTTCAGCGCGTCGCCGTAGAACACCTCCTGGAACACCCAGATCACGAAGCGGAACGCGACCGCGCCGAGACCGGCCACGACGCCGATGGCGATGGCGACGAGGTTCATCCGGACGTCCGGGTCGGACGGCACGACGCGCTCTGCGACCTCGCCGACGAGCCCTTCGATCCTGGCGAGCGTGCTGCTGCCCGCTCCCGAGGAGACCGACACCTCTCGCATGACGCGGGCTTGGCGGGACCCGCGTATTTGCCTTTCGCCTTGCGGACGATTGCGGGACGGTAGCACCGTGGCCGGCGAGCCGTCCCGCGGGCGGCGGCTCCGGGTCGGACGGCCGGCAGCGGCGAGTGGCGTCCCGGGAGGGCCGAGACGCCGCGCCGCCCGTGAAAATCCCTTAGCCCCTTTCTTCGTAACAAAATATTGCTATGTTCGTCGGACGGGGCGACGGGCCCGTGCGGATTCGAAAGGATCTTCATCGGGGCCCACGCGCGGTGGGGCATGCGGGGAGAGCGACGACAGTGGCGGCCGCCCGGCTGCTGCAACCCCTCCACCGGCGTGGGCGTGCTGCTGCTCCTCGCCGGTATCGGGGTGACGGTGGCGGTGGTCTGGCCCGGCCTAGTGCCCGAGTGGGAGCGGCCGGTGCTGGCCGACATCGACGTCACCGTCTCGATGCTCGGCGTCACGTCGCTGGTCGTCCTGCCGCGGATCTGGTCGCGGCCCAGGAACGCCGGCGGGACCCGGCAGACGGGAGGTGTGCCCGCGGAACCGGGCGCCGTGTACGCGACGGCGGACCTCGTCGAGGTGCTGTGTGGCTTCGCCGCCGAGGCTGAGCCGGCCTCGACGTCCGTCCCGCTGGCCGTGACGCCGGCGGGGCGGTTCGACGCCGACACCGGGCTCCCGCCGTCGACGCCCGTCTTCACGCACTTCGTCCCGGCCGACGTGGCCAGGTCGACCTCGAACGTGTTCGGGGTCGACCTCGGCGTGCCCCCGCGGGGGGCCCAGGGGCGCTTCGTCTCCCACCCGCGCTCCGACCTCTCGGTCTCGAAGCGCGACACGCTCCACGAGGTCGTGCTCGTCGCAATCCCGCCCTGGGACCGCGACTCCGTCGCGGCGTTCGACCGGTCCGGCCGGCGGCTCCCCCTCCGTACGATCGAGGCCTCGCCGCCGGAGGAGCGGCTCCCGGCGTCGGTCGACGAGGCCGACCCGGGGAGCCGGTGACCGATCGAGCCCGGGGCGCCCACCGGAGCCGGTCGACCACCAGGAGATTGGCCACCAGACCAACAGGAGGATGACCAACAGGGTTATGTCGGGGGCCTCACAACGCGACCAGTGACGACGCCTCGGGGACCGACCGGTGGATGGCGGGTCCCGAGCGAGTCCGGCCGCGGCTGGTCCCGCTCGCGTCCACAGCACGTGCCATCCGGAGAGCCATGACAGCAGCCACGTACGCCCACCGGACCGATACCTCGATCCACGCCGGGGTCGACGGGGACAGCGCGGGACGAACGTACCCGGGGGACCGATCGAGCCATGGGTTGGAAGCGCACCGCTGAGCCGCTGCTCACGCGGATGCCCTCGGTCTCCCGACCGGAGCGTCACGTGCCGTTCAAGCACAAGCTCGCCTGGACGGCCGGCGTGCTCGTGCTCTACTTCTACCTGACGAACGTGACGATCTACGGGCTCGGTGGGAACGCCCAGGACATCTTCGGCCAGTTCCGCTCGATCCTCGCGGGCGGCTCCGGCTCGGTCCTCCAGCTGGGCATCGGGCCGATCGTCACGGCGGGCATCGTGTTGCAGCTCCTCGGCGGGGCCGACCTCCTCGGCCTCGACACCGACGAGCCGCGCGACCAGGTCCTCTACCAGGGCCTCCAGAAGCTGCTCGTCGTCGTGATGATCTGCCTCACCGGGCTCCCGATGGTGTTCGCGGGCGGCTTCCTCCCCGCCGACGCCCAGCTCGGCGCCCGGCTCGGGATCGGCACGGTCGGCGTCAAGTGGCTCATCTTCGCCCAGATCGCCGTCGGCGGGATCATGGTCCTCTACATGGACGAGGTCGTGAGCAAGTGGGGCGTGGGCTCCGGGCTCGGGCTGTTCATCGTCGCCGGGGTGAGCCAGCGGCTGATCGGCGGCCTCCTCACGCCGGGGAACGGCCCGCGACAGGCCGGGATCGTCCCGACCTGGATCGGCATGCTCACGGGCGCGACCCCCGTCCAGCCGCTCTTCTCCGGCGGGCTCCAGACGGTCGTCCTCGGGTCGGGACAGCTCCTCGCGCTCGCTACGACGCTGCTGATCTTCGCCGTCGTCGTCTACGCGGAGTCCGTCCGTGTCGAGATACCGCTCTCCCACGCCCGCGTGAAGGGCGCCCGCGGCCGCTTCCCGGTGAAGCTCATCTACGCGAGCGTCCTGCCGCTGATCTTCGTCCGGGCCCTCCAGGCCAACATCCAGTTCCTCGGGCTGATCCTGAACTCGCAGCTCCGCGACATGCCCGCGTGGCTGGGCGTCTACTCGAACGGGCAGGCCGTCGGGGGGCTGTTCTACTACCTGAACCCCATCCACCGGCCCCAGGACTGGATGTGGTGGCTCGCGACGACGAGCGCCGACCCGTCCCAGGTGCTGGTCCGCGTCTTCATCGACGTCACGTTCATGGTCGTCGGCGGGGCCATCTTCGCGGTCTTCTGGGTCGAGACCGCCGACATGGGGCCGGAGGCGACCGCGCGGCAGATCCAGCGCTCCGGCATGCAGATCCCGGGCTTCAGGCGGAACCCCGGCGTCATGAAGAAGGTCATGGCGCGGTACGTCCCCGCGATCACCGTCCTCGGTGGGGCCCTCGTCGGCGTGCTCGCCATCCTCGCCAACCTGCTCGGGACGATCGGCGGCATCTCCGGGACCTCGCTGCTGCTCACCGTCAGCATCACCTACAAGCT
>Ga0102944_1002401_pt1 | contig 10993 bp, 9 predicted proteins | sample SalPonD_shore_MG_FD_78172 | JGI IMG/M metagenome (GOLD analysis project Ga0102944, IMG submission 78172) | Salt pond soil microbial communities from South San Francisco under conditions of wetland restoration - Salt Pond MetaG... | ecosystem: Environmental > Aquatic > Marine > Intertidal zone >... | reverse complement strand
CGGGTAATCAACTATCCTTGCTGTTAGTCACGCCCATCCCCGAAGGGATGCGGCGTAGTGCGTTGTTTTTATTGTTCGTTTTTTCAAGGGAGGAACGGACATGGCTGACGCGGATATCAACAAATACATCCGGACGGATCCCTCCCAGGACCCGGAGGGCTATCTGCAGGAGCTGGAACCCTGGGACGACACCGTCGCCGTCGAGCGGGCCACCAAACAGGGCCTGACCCTGAACGACGACCACTGGAACGTCATCCTCTATCTGCGGGACCGCTACCGCCGCGAGGGCCACCCCAAGAGCGGGCGGGTATTGGCGGACGAGCTGGAGGAACGGTTCGAGGACAAGGGCGGACGGCGCTACCTGTACCAGCTCTTTCCCCACGGCCCGGTGAACCAGGGCTGCGAGCTGGCGGGGCTGCCCAAGCCGGCCTACACCACGGACCCGTCCTTCGGTTACGCCGAATAGGGACCCATGGGCCGGGACCCGGACCGCACCGGCGGCACCCGGCGCGGAACGGGTGCGGTCGACGCGATACGGAGGGAATGATGACGGACGTTACGGCGACCCTGGGCGAGGAGGCGGAAGACCTCCTCGAATACCGTTGCACCGGGCTGCCGCGGGAGATGCTGGAGCTGCCCGGCCCCGATTACATCGACCGGGTGGTGGCGCAGAAGGACCGATCCCCGGTCGTGCTGCGCAACCTGCAACTGCTGTTCAACCACGGCCGGCTCGGCGGGACCGGCTACCTCTCGCTGTTGCCGGTCGACCAGGGGGTGGAACACTCGGCGGGCGCCTCGTTCGCGCCCAACCCGCAGTACTTCGACCCGGAGAACATCTGCCGGCTGGCGATCGAGGGCGGTTGCAACGCGGTGGCCTCCACGGTCGGGGTGCTCGGGACGGTCTCCCGGCGCTATGCCCACCGCATCCCGTTCATCGCCAAGATCAACCACAACGAGCTGCTGACCTATCCCAACTTCCACGACCAGACCCTGTTCTCGACCGTCCAGCAGGCCTTCGAGTTGGGGGCCGTGGCGCTGGGTGCCACCGTCTATTTCGGGTCGGAGGAGTCGCGACGCCAGATCCAGGAGATCAACGAGGCCTTCGCCATGGCGCACGAACTGGGGATGGCGACGGTGCTGTGGGCCTACCTGCGCAACGACGCCTTCAAACACGAGGGGGTCGACTACCACACGGCCGCCGACCTCACGGGCCAGGCCAATCACCTCGCGGCGACCATCGAGGCGGATATCATCAAGCAGAAGCAGGCCCTCGGCAACGGCGGCTACCAGGCGCTGCAGTACGGCAAGACCCACCCGAAGGTCTACGATGAGCTCACTTCCGAGCATCCGATCGACCTGGTCCGCTACCAGGTGGCGAACTGCTACATGGGACGGGTCGGAATGATCAACTCGGGTGGACCCTCCGGCAAGGACGACCTGCACCAGGCGGTGCGTACCGCCGTGATCAACAAGCGGGCCGGCGGAATGGGGCTGATCTCCGGACGCAAGGCCTTCCAGAAGCCCATGGAGGAAGGGGTTCAGCTCTTGAACGCCATCCAGGACGTCTACCTCTCGGAGGAGGTGACGGTGGCGTGAGGGCCCCGGGCGGACCGTCTAGACGCGGCTGTCCGGGTTCTTCAGAACCTCGTCGATGGCGGCGAGGACGGCATGAACCTGTTCACCCACCGCCTCGGTCCAGCCCCGCTTGAGGGAGGTGGAAAGCTCGGTGACCGCTTCCTGCAATGCCGGGACCCCGCAATAGAGCGTGGACCCGTGGAGCTTGTGGGCGTGGTGGTGAAGGGTTTCCATGTCCTCCGAGTCCAGGGCCGCGCTGATGGCGCTGCGCCGGGTCGGAAGCTCCTGGCAGAGCATGGTGAACAGCTCGGCCGCCAGTTCCCGATTGCCGCCGGCCCGTTCCAGGGCGAGTTGGGAGTCGAACTGTTGAAGACATTCAGGCATGACCTTTCTCCCTGTCCAACCGAATTCCGGCAGGAAAGAATCCCTGCACACACAGTGTAAATGAATCGTATAGGGGAACAACCCCCGGTATAATGCGTCGCGGCAGGATACGTCCCAGGTGATGCAATGAATTACCCTACGATCGAGGATTTCGTCGGCAATACGCCGCTCGTCCGCTTACAGCGCCTGGCCCCGGATACCGGCAGCACGGTGTTGGTCAAGCTGGAAGGCAACAACCCCGCCGGTTCGGTGAAGGACCGGCCGGCGTTGTCGATGATCCGCCATGGCGAACAGCGGGGGGAGATCCGGCCCGGGGATACCCTGATCGAGGCGACCAGCGGCAATACCGGCATCGCGCTGGCCATGGCCGCCGCGATCAAGGGCTACCGCATGGTCCTGGTGATGCCCGAGAACATGAGCACCGAGCGGCGCGCCTCCATGCGGGCCTACGGTGCCGAGCTGGTCCTGGTCTCCAAGGAAGAGGGGATGGAGGGCGCGCGCGACCTCGCGGAGCGCATGGAGCGGGAGGGCCGGGGGCGGCTCCTCAACCAGTTCGCCAACCCCGACAACCCGCAGGCGCATTACGAGGGCACCGGGCCGGAGATCTGGCGCGATACCGATGGAGCGGTGACCCACTTCGTGAGCGCGATGGGCACGACCGGGACCATCATGGGCGTCTCCCGCTATCTCAAGGAACGCTCGCAGCGGGTCCAGGTGGTGGGGGTGCAGCCGGCGGAAGGGGCGGCCATCCCGGGGATCCGGCGTTGGCCCGAGGCCTATCTGCCCGCCATCTACGAGGCCTCACGGGTCGACCATCTGCTGGACGTGACACAGGAAGAGGCCGAAGAGACCACCCGCGCCCTCGCGGCCCGCGAAGGGATCTTCTGCGGCATCTCCTCCGGCGGTGCGGTGGCCGCGGCACTGGGACTGGCGCAGCAGCTCGAGGATGCGGTGATCGTCACCATCATCTGCGATCGGGGCGACCGCTACCTCTCCACGGGGGTCTTCCCGGCGGAATGACGGGCGCCGATCCGGCGCCGTACGGGCCCGCGCGGTTCGGCTCCGGTCGTCCGGGAAAGGCAATCCCGCGGCGGCCAGGTAAACTAGAATCGTTAGAAGGAACAACTTTACTCGGAGCACCGAGACGCGTCGATGCGATTCCAATACAAGCTTGCGGCCTCGATCTTCATCGTCGGCGCGGTCGCCCTGCTGATCGGGGCACGCATCCATTATCTCGACGCGCGTGAGGCGGAACTGGGCAATCGCCTGGAGCTGCTGACCGAGACGGCCCGCCAGCAGGCCGGGCAACTGGACGACATGCTCGCCGCCGAGGCGCGGGTATTGCAGACCCTCGCCGACGCCCCGGTGGTGCGTGTCGCACTCCGGGCGAGCAACCGTCGGTTCGCGAGCCTCGGCCCGTCGCGGCGCGAGGCGGCCATCGCGGAGCTGGACCGTCTGTGGCGGCAGGGCGGGCCGGACAGCCCGTTGATCCGAAGCCGGACGGACAACCCCCTCGCCCGTTACCTCAAGGGGCACGATTCCCGCCATCCCGGCGAGTACGGAGAGATCTTCATCACCGACCGGTACGGGGCAACGGTTGCCGCGACCGGGCGCCTGACGGACTTCTTCCAGGCGGACGAGTACCACTGGCAGGCCGCGTTCAATGAGGGCGCCGGCCGCGTCTTCTTCGATGATCGCGGTTTCGACGAAAGCGCTCAACGCCATGTCCTGGGGGTGGCGGTTCCGGTCATGGAGGCCGGAGAGGTCCTCGGTATCCTCAAGGCCAATCTCGCGGTGGGCGGTCCGCTCCGGCGGTTCATCCGGGAGCTGGATGCCCCGGCCGAACCGGTGGTGGAGCTGGTGCGCTCGAACGGCAGGGTGCTCCTCGGGGGCGAGGAGGCGCCGCTGTCGCGACGGGTGTCGCCGGAATTGGTCAGCGCCATGGACCGCCAATCGGCCGGTTCAATGCCCGTCGAATCGGGGGCCGGGACCGTTGTCGCGTATGCGCCGGTCGGTCTGACCCTGGACGAGGGGGCGGTGGGCTTCGGCGGCCGGCGCCGTTCCGAGGAGCAATGGGCGGGTAACGAGGACGAGCCCTGGTTCGTGGTGGTCTCGCAGGACCTGGAGGCCGCCCTGCTGCCCGTGGCCGGCCGGACCCGGGAAGTGTTCGGGATCGCCGGCGGTCTGCTGGTATTGATGGCCCTCTCGGCGATGTTGCTGGGGTATCGTCTGGCGCGGCCCATCCGGAGCCTGCGGGAGATGACCCGGCGGGTCGGTCGGGGCGACCTGGCCGCGACGGCCGCCGGGCCCGGTCGGGACGAACTGGGCCAATTGGCGCGCGACTTCAACGACATGGTCCGTGGTCTGCGCGAGGTGACCGCCTCGCGCGACCAGCTGAGTGAAGAGGTCGAAAACCGGAAGAAGGTGGAGGCGCAGCTCCGGCAACGGGAAACGGAGCTGGAGGCCCTGGTTCAGGAACTGGCCCGCTCCAATCAGGGCCTGGAGGAATTCGCGTATATGGCCTCGCACGACCTGCGGGAGCCGTTGATCGCCATCACCTCGTTCGGTGACCTGTTGCGGGAGGAATGTGGCGACGAGCTTTCCAGCGAAGGGCGGGAGTACCTGCAGCGGATCCGGAGGGCCGCGGGACGCCTGCGCGACCTGGTCGATGACCTTTTGACCTATTCCCGGATCAATGCGGGCGAGCGTTGTTTTGCCCCCCTGGACCTGTGCCAGCTGGCCAACGAGGTGACCGAGGAATTGCGGCCGGCGCTGGAAGCGGTGGCGGGACGCGTGGCCTGCGGAAACATCCCGGCGATCGAGGCGGACGAGCCGCGAATGCGCCAGTTGTTCTTGAACCTGATCGGGAACGCCATCAAGTACCGGCGACCCGGCGTGCCCCTGCGGGTGACGGTGGAGGCCTGGCCGGTCAATGGAGACGCCGTCGAGCTGGTGGTCCGGGACAACGGCATCGGTTTCGAGCAGGTCTATGCGGACCAGATCCTGGAGGCCTTCGAACGCCTCCATACGCGCCATCACTACCAGGGGACGGGTATCGGTCTGGCCATCTGCCGGCGGGTGGTGGAACAGCATGGCGGCACGCTGCGGGCCGAGGGCGTTCCCGGCGAAGGCGCCAGCTTCTACATCACGCTGCCTTTGACGCAAGCGGCCGTGGGCGACCGGGCGGCCTGACGGGCGGTCCGTCCGTCGGGACGGACCGCCCCTCGCAAGGCCCGGATCCCACTCCTACAGCGCCGGAAGCTCGGGCGCGGCGTCCGTTTTGCCGGCGACCCACCTGCCCATGCGCTCGTACTCCTCCAGATACGGCTTGAGGGCCTTCCAGTCCTCTTGGGCGCTGTGCCCCCAGCGGGCCTTGTGCTGCTTGAAGGCTTGGCGGCGGGTCGCGTCGCCGATATATCGGGGAAGCGGCTGGTCGGCACCCATCAGGTTGTAGGCCGAATAGATCCGCGCCCCGACCCGGGCGAAATCCGAGCGGGGGACGGTGGACCAACCGAGGCCGGTCAACAGGTCGTTGACGGCGGGCTCGAAGACCTGGAAGTCCACCACGTCCTCGCGCGCCATCAACCGTTTATGCAGGAGGACCGCGGCGCGACGCGTCTTCAGCCAGTACAGCACCTTTTCCCCGTTCAAGGGCAGGGCGCCGGGATCGAGCGTCTTGTCCGGCCGCAACGCCTCTTTCGACAGGTCGGCGTAGCCGTTCCGGTAATCCAGACCGTGGTCCACGGCATCGAGGTCGTAGTCCTCCCAGTAGGCCTTGTACGGCGCGACGGCCTGCCAGTCGTCGCCCGGGTCACTGCCGTAGCGATCGGTGTGTTCTTCGGCCATCTTCGCGCGCATGGCGGGACTGCCTCGACGGACGTTGACCGCCGAGACGATCCGGTTCTTCGTCGCGTTGAAACCCTCTTCACCATCCCAGCCCATGGCCTGGAGGAAGCGCTCGCGCATCGGGCGGTTGGGCTTTTCCCCGATCGCCACCAGGCGGGTCTCGTGGTTGGTCAGGGCCACCTTGGTCTGCAGCCAGTAGCGGACCTTCTCCCGGTTGAAGGGCATCGCGGCGGCGTCGCGGGTTTGGGCCGGCATGAACTCGCCGGGGGCCACCATATACTGGGTTACGGCGGGTTCGGCGTTGGCGGGCGCCGACGCAGTGGCGCCGCCGCTCCCGCGTGCGGGGTCTCGGGGCTGCCGCGGGGCCTGCTCCCGCCGCGGGCGGGTGTCGCGGGTGCCGGAATCCCGGGCAGTATCCCTGCGGTCGAGCCCTTCGTTATCGCGCGTCCGGTCCACCGCCTCTCGGGCATCGCGCGGGCTGTCGCCGAGGTCGTTGAGCTGGTCCTTGACCTGGTCGACCTTGTCGGTCACTTCATCCAGGGCGTCCAGGAGTCCGCCGGCGTGGGTGCTACCGGTACCAAAACCGACAATGATGCCCGCGATGGCCGAGACGACCGGCCGGGTTCGACGCGTCATGGATCCTCTCCTTTCCCGCTTGGACGGGTGGTCCGTGGCGCGGGTGGTTTCTGCCCCATAGGAAGTACGTGTTCGACCCAGGGAACGTAACGTACAGGGTTTGACTTATGTCAAGGGCGGGTCGGCGGCACAGGCCGGGCGCAGGGGATCATGCAAGGGCCGGGGCGGGTGCAACGGACCGGGGTTACGCCGGGCGGCTCGCTTGCCCGGCATACCCGCCCGCGGTATCGTGAAAGTGTGAACTGGATCACATGGAGGCCACGATGGCAAACCCCGCACCGCGTACCACCGCCGAAATCCAGGCGGATTTAGAAGAACTCCAGGCCCTCCGCGACGAGGCCGCCCGGCGAGCGGATGAACATGCGAGGATCGCTTCCGGCATCTTCGAGGAACTCAGCCGACGTCGTGCCGCAGAGCTTGCGATGGCCGCCGCGCAAGCGCCTGATGCGGCATCCACTGCATAGCGGAGGTCGTCCCCCATTCCGATGCCTCCGTGCGGGCCCGGAGAGAAGGGCTCAACGCCCCCGCGCCGTTGCCGTCGCGTACTGGAGTCCGTGTTTGGTGGCAATCGCGCCATGCCGCAAGGGCCGGGTCCGGCCTGAAAAGGGGGCTCCCGGGGTAATCGAGGGTGTGTTCCCGTGCTACGATTCCGCTGTTTCCGCCCCTGGTGCCTGAGCAATGGGGTCCATCAGGGGCGTAACGGCAAAGCCGTTTGATTGATTTATTGCACGGCCAGAAGGTTGCGTAGCTTGTGAACATCCTGGTTTTCGATATCGAGACGGTGCCGGACATCGAGGGGGGGCGCCGCCTCCACAACCTCGAAGGGCTCTCCGACAAGGATGTGGCCAACGTCCTGTTCCACAAACGGCGGGAACAGACCGGCTCGGAGTTCCTGCCGCACCACCTGCACCGGATCTGCGCCATCTCTGCGGTCCTGCGCCGCGGCGACAGCGTCAAGGTCTGGTCGCTGGGGGCGTCGGATTCCCCGGAGGAGGAACTGGTCGAACGTTTCTTCGACGGCCTGGAGCGGTTCAGCCCGACCCTGGTCTCCTGGAACGGCGGCGGCTTCGACCTGCCGGTGCTGCACTACCGGGCCATGCTCCACGGCATCTCGGCGCCCCGTTACTGGGAGACCGGCGACGAAGACAGCAGCTTCCGGTTCAACAACTACCTGAACCGCTTTCACATGCGCCACACGGACCTGATGGACGTGCTCTCCGGCTATCAGGCCCGGGCCTGCGCCCGGCTCGACGAGATCGCGACCCTCATGGGCTTTCCGGGCAAGATGGGCATGAGCGGCGCCGACGTCTGGGACCGTTTCCAGGCCGGCGAGATCGAGGCCATCCGCGACTACTGCGAGACCGACGTGCTCAACACCTACCTGGTCTACCTGCGCTTCGAGCTGATGCGCGGCAGGCTCACCGTAGAGGGATACGCGGAGGAGACCGAGCGGCTGCGCGAGATGCTGGAGCAGGAGGGCCGGCCCCACTTCCTCGAGTTCCTCGACAACTGGGTGGAGTGAGGCGATGGGCCGAGGTCTGCCGAAGGAGCCGGTGACCGTCGAGGTCACCGACCTGGCCCACGATGGCCGCGGTGTCGCCCGCATCGAGGGCAAGACCGTCTTCATCGACGGCGCCCTGGTGGGGGAGGAGGTGCGTTTCGTCTACACGGCGCGCCGCCGCAACCACGACGAGGGCCGGGTCGACCAGGTGCTGCGGCCCTCTCCCGAGCGGGTGGAACCCCGCTGCGCCCATTTCGGCGTTTGCGGCGGCTGTTCGCTGCAACACCTGGCCCCGCGGGCCCAGATCCAGGCCAAGCAGCGGACCCTGATGGAGAACCTGCGCCGCATCGGCAAGGTGGAGCCCGAGGCGGTGCTGGAGCCGCTGACCGGCCCGACCTGGGGCTATCGGGGCAAGGCCCGCCTGGGGGTCAAGTACGTCGTCAAGAAGGGCCGGGTGCTGGTCGGCTTCCGCGAGCGCGGCAAGCCCTACATCGCCGATCTGGAGCGCTGCGAGGTGCTGCACCCGTCGGTGGGCGAGCACCTGCCGCTGCTGGCGGAGACCATCGCCGGCCTGGAGGCGTATGCGCGCATCCCGCAGATCGAGGTGGCGGTGGCCGACGAGGGAACGGCCCTGGTTTTCCGCAACCTGGACCCGTTGAGCGAAGGCGATACGGCCCGGCTGTGCGGGCTGGCCGAGCAGCACGGCTACCTCGTCTACCTGCAGCCCAAGGGGCCGGAGAGCGTCGTCCCCCTCTATCCGGAACCGATCGGGCTGAGCTACCGGGTTGGTGACCTGTCGCTGGGTTTCGAGCCCACCGATTTCACCCAGGTCAACGCCGGGATCAACGGGGACATGGTGAACCGGGCCCTGGAGCTGGGCGAGATCGGCGAGGGCGACCGGCTCCTGGAGCTGTTCTGCGGGCTCGGCAACTTCTCCCTGCCGGCGGCCCGGCGCGGTGCGCGGGTGACCGGCGTGGAGGGGGAGGCGGCCCTGGTGGAGCGGGCGCGCGCCAACGCCGAGGCCAACGGTCTGGCGGATTCGGCGCGGTTTTATACGGCCGACCTGTTCGAGCCGTCCGCCGACGCGCCCTGGCTGCAGGGCGGCTTCAACAAGGTCCTACTGGACCCCCCGCGCAGCGGCGCCCAGGAGGTGTTGGAGGTCGTGGCGCCGAAACGGCCGGAACGGGTGGTGTACGTCTCCTGCAACCCGGCGACCCTGGCTCGGGATGCCGGCGCCTTGGTGCACGAACACGGCTACCGGCTGGCGTACGCGGGGGTGATGGACATGTTCCCCCATACGGCGCACGTCGAGTCCATCGCCCTGTTCCTGCCGGAATAGACGGAACGCCGTGGTTCAGCCGCGCCAGACGTGCAGGCGGTTGGGCCCTTCGCCGCGGGCCTCGTTCAGCGCGTAATCGGCCTCCGCCATGGTCTCGGCCAGCGGCGTACCGCCGCGCAGGGCGCTGACACCGAAGCAGGCGGTAATGGTCACCCGCGACCCGCTCGGCCCCAGGTCGAACGGCTGCTCCGCGAGGCCGTTGCGGACGTCCTCAAGCAGCGCCGCGGCGGTGTCGACCCCGGTGTCCGGCAGGCAGAGCACGAACTCCTCGTCGCCGTAACGGAACACCGAGTCGAACTTGCGCAGGCGGCCGGCCACGAACTCGGTCACCGCGCGGAGCAGGGCCGCCTGGGCGGCCTCGCCGTGTTCGGTCCGGATCCCGTCGAGCCCGTCCAGGGACATCATGCAGACGGCGGAGGCGTCGCCCAGCCGACTCACCCGCTCGTGTTCCTCGTCGAGTTTGAAAAAGAGGGCGTGGCGGTTCCAGGCGCCGGTCAGGCGGTCGACCGCCGAGACCTCGCCCAGGAAGCGTTCCTGCAGCCGGCGCATGGCGGTCTTGAAGCCGTCGGCCTTCTCCAGAAACAGGTCGTAATCCGCCGTGGCCAGGGTTTCACCCCGCTGGCGCTTCGCCAGCAGCTGACGGGCCGCATCATGCATCTGCTCGTGGACCAGACCCAGCTCCTGGAACTCATCCTCCTCCCGGAGGGCGATATCGGCCTGTTCGTAGAACCATCGGCCGAACGGGCAATTCTGGTGCGCATCGGGCGAGAGGTCCTCCGCCGCCGGGGTCGCGTCCGCACAGACCAGGGCCCGGTTTACGAGCTTCAGCCAGTGCGCATGATTGACGATGCCCGTATCGAGCTGCTGCAGGACCTCGAAGGTGTCGAGGGTCGTTTCCGGGTCGCGGGAGAGATGTAGCATGGTGGTCCCTGTGTGGTTTGCGATAACCGTACCGCGCTGTCGGTTTCGCTCTACTATACCAACAAGCGGGCCGGTCCGCGCCTAGTCGATGGTCAGGACTGCCTTGCCCATCATCCCGCCGGCCTCGATCCGCCGGTGCGCCTCGGCGGCCTCGTCGAGGGGGAGGCACGTCGCCACCGAGACCCGCAGGCGCTCCTCGTCGAACAGGCGGGCGCATCGTTCCAGGATCCAGGACTGATGGGCCTGGGCGTCCTGCCAGCCGAAGAACATGGGCGAGAGCATCAGCTCCAGGCTGGTCCGCAGGTTGCGCAGGCGGGCCTGCTTCCAGTCGGTATCGCCGCTCGGCTGGAGCAGGCTGATGAGGTCGCCGTACGGCCGCACGGCGCCGAAGGTCTGCTGGAAGGTGCTGCCCCCGACGGTATCCAGGGCCACGTCGACCCCACGGCCGTCGGCCCATTCGGTGACGGCGGATACCCAGTCGCCCGCGGTGTAGTCCACCGGCTGGTCGGCCCCGAGTCCGCGGACGAAGGCCGCCTTCTCCTCGGAGCTGACGGTGGTGGCCACGGTGCAGCCGGCGGCCTTGGCGAGCTGGATGGCGATGTGGCCGACGCCGCCGGCGCCGGCGTGGACCAGCACCCGCTGGTCGGCCTGGATGCGGCCGCGGTCGTGCAGCGCCTCCCAGGCGGTGATGCAGACCAGCGGCGCGGCGGCGGCCTCGGCGAAGCCGAGGGAGGCGGGCTTGGCGGCGGCGAAACGCTCGTCGACCAGGGCGTACTCGGCGTAGGTGCCGG
>Ga0102944_1002400_pt1 | contig 10994 bp, 7 predicted proteins | sample SalPonD_shore_MG_FD_78172 | JGI IMG/M metagenome (GOLD analysis project Ga0102944, IMG submission 78172) | Salt pond soil microbial communities from South San Francisco under conditions of wetland restoration - Salt Pond MetaG... | ecosystem: Environmental > Aquatic > Marine > Intertidal zone >... | reverse complement strand
CGGTACCGTGAACCACTAAACCTTCGAGGGCGAGGTTAGGTTGAGTACATTTCCCGGTTTTCAACCACAGAGATCATCTCAGGCCTTCCCTGTTTTGCGGGAAGGCTCATGCGTCAACTGAGATATCTCTTCCTTTACTGTATTGTTTTCACCGCATCTTTATCCGCGCAGTCGGTAACCAACATCTCCGGGGTGGTCCGGGATTCACTGACTGGGCAACCTGTTGCGGATGCGGCGGTGACTGTGGCGGGCACGTCCACCGGCGCGTACACCACGGCCCGGGGTGCATTCTCCCTCACAGGTCTCTATCAGGGAACGTATCAGATCACTGTTTCTCACATCGGCTATCAGCCCCGGACGGTACGTGTCAGCACAGCCGGGGATATGCCGGTCCATCTCACGGTGCAACTGCGCTCCAGAAGATATCAACTGCCTCCGGTGATTGTAGAGGCGGATCGCGCCGGATCGCAGGTCGAACAGATATCCCGGGCGGAGATCCGGGCGAGCCAGGCTCAAACCCTGGACGAGGTACTGGCTCATCATCCGGAAGTTTCGGTGAGCACCCAATCATCCACCGGCGGTTCGCAGGTGCGTATCCGCGGAAGCCACGCCAATCAGGTTCTGGTCCTGCTGGACGGCGTTCCCCTGAATGATCCGATAACCGGCTCGGTGGATCTCAGTCAGATCCCGGCCGGTCTGGTGGAACATATCACCATCCGTACCCGGGGCAGCAGCGCGGAATATGGTTCCGGCGCATTTGCCGGCGTGGTCGATATCCGCACCCGCTCCCGGCCGCTCAAGCGTCTGCAGATACAACCCAGTATCGGAACGCCCGGACGTACGGGAGTGTCCGGAGAATTTGCCGGGGAACTCTCTGCCCGGACTTACAACCTGTTCGCGGAACACCGGGACTTCCGCAATGACTACCGGTACACCTACCGGCGTCCGGACGGCACCACTGTCCGGGACACCCGGCAAAACGCCGATTTCCGGATGCAATCTCTGCAGGCAGGGATGACCAGATCCACCGGCTCCGGCCGGGTGAATGTGCGTGCAAATTATCTGATCTCACAGCGCGGCATCCCCGGGAGAATTTATCAATGGACGCCGTACGCCAGATCGGATGACAGGCGATTCGGTCTCTCGGGTTCCTGGCAGCAGCAATGGCACGCGCTGGCCCTTCACTTGCAATCCAGCTATGGGCAGGCGACCAGCGATATGCAGAACATCCCCCCGCCTGATGCGCCACTCAAATATCGTACGGTCCCGCCCTATTCCATCGGGTACACTCACCATTCCCTCCGGAACCGGCTGCAGATTACTCACCAAACGGCTGATTTTTTATCTCTGGAAGGAGACGTGCAGTATCAGCGAACCGGATTTGAACAACGGGATACAGCCTCCGACTTTGCCGGTCCAATCCATGCGACCGAGAAACAGTACGGAACCGGGTTCGGCGGCAACATCCATCTCTCGCTTCCAAGGAGGGGTTGGCGGGTGGCCCTCCAGCCGATGGTGCGCTACTCCCATATCGACGTGCAGAGCAGCAGCCAGGGGTTCACCTATCCGTTCCCAAGTTATAGCCTGCACCTGTCACTCTCCTGGGATGGATTGATTTCCGGCTCGGTTTATGCCGATGCAAACCGGTCGTTTCGCATCCCGACGTTCGGTGATCTGTTCTACCAGGCGTTCCGGGTGTCGGGCAATCCGGACCTGCGTCCGGAACAGGGAACGGAACAATCTCTCGGGTTGCGGCTGTCCGGTGACGGGCGGTTTTCTGGCTCCCTGAATGGGGAGATCTTCCGGAAAACGGTCACCGATCAGATCATCTGGGTGACCGGTTCGTTCGGGAACTTCACCCCCACAAACACCGACAGCCGGATCACCGGGCAATCCGTCTCTTTCGACTGGGAGCTGCCCGGCGAGTGGTTGTTCGGAGACGCGTATGTCGAGCATCTGAGGGCCCTGGACAGGACACCTAACCATGCGGTCTTCGACAAGCAGCTGCCGTTCCGACCGCAATATCGCGCCCAGTTCTCACTGGGAAGCCGGCTGGACTGGCTGGAGATCACTTACTATCATCGTTACCGGGGCCAACAGTTCATCACCCGATCGAACACCAAAGTGCTGCCGGCCCATGACCTGGGAGACCTGACCTTCTCCGTTGATATTGAACCGCCACCGGTCCTCCCATTCGATATCACCGCCGGGGGACGCCTTGAGAATCTCTGGGATGTCTCATACCGAACCATGGATCGGATGCCCGAACCCGGCCGCACTTTCCTGATTTCGATCACCCTGAGCTATCAACCGTAACATGAAAGAGGAGTATACTCGTGTCAGCTATAAAGAAAGTTTCGCCCGTCAACGTGCTCACAATATGCATGCTGATTATCACAGGCTTCTCCGGGTGTGACGTCTCGCCAACCCAGCCGGAGCAGGATGTCACCGGGGCGTCGCTGTTCGTGATGAATGCGCTGTCCCAGACCGTCTCCCGGATATCACTGGTAACGGAAGAGGTGGATTCGGTGTTCGCCTATACCGAGGCTGTTCCCGGCGATATGGCACTGCTGGGGGACAGGCTGCTGGTGCTCAACTCCATTCCGGCCTCGCTGCAGGTGATTTCCCTGCAGGACACCACAACCCGGCAAACCTATAATCTGACTCCCGGCAGTAATCCGTATGATCTGTACGCCACCTCTGAGCATCTGTATGTCAGCGGCTTGAATTCCGGGCAATTGTATATCCTCGATGCGGCGAACTACCGGGTCATCGATTCAGTGGGCGTCGGAGCCGCGCCGGAGGGTGTTGCCGCAGATGAATCACTGATCTATGTTGCCAGCAGCGACGGATGGCAGCAGGGATACGCGCATTCGGCCGTTCATGTGCTTTCCAGAAGGAGTTACGCCCCGGTCGATACGGTCCCTGTGCATCCCAACCCCCAACGGCTGGCGCTGGCGACGGATGGCATGTTGCACGTGGTATGCACCGGCAACTACGTGGATGAGTTCGGTGTGGTTGAGGTGATTCATCCGGTGACCCTGTCTGTGGAAACCTCGCTGCAATCGGGCGGGGCTCCGGGGTACATTCTTCTTGCCACAGATGACCGCGCGTTCCTTTCGGCCTTCGGCATGGAATTCGACCAGGGTTCCGCCGGGTTTCTCTACACCTATAATCCCGGCGATTTCCAGCTCCTGCGGGACAGTGGGAATCCCATCGAAGTCGGCTACGGGGCCATGGGCATGGCATACGATCAGGAACAGAATCTGGTGTACGTGGCGAATTTTAAGGAGAATACGGTGCAGGGGCTTGATCCGCAGACCTACCAGATAAACAGTACCTATCCGGTTGGTGACGGACCGCAATCTGTGACCGTGTATCGACCCCGGTGATCCCTTCTGGGAGAGTCAATAGGACCGGAACATTTTATTGATTGAATGAGCGGCCTGCCCGGAATTCAATCGGAGTGGTGGGTGAGATATTGACGTAATCGCTTGAGGATCGTCGGGTTCTGTAATTTCTTCAGGCCTTCGGCTTTGATCTGGCGGATGCGTTCCCGGGTCAGATTATACTTCTGACCGATCTTTCCGAGCGTCTGGGGATATTCTTCACCTATTCCATAATACAAACGGATGATATCGGCTTCCTTCGGTGACAATGTCTTCAGAGCCCTCTCTATCTCATATCGCAGCGAGGGATCATCGAAAATGGAATCGGGCTCATTGGTCTCATTGGAAGGAAGCACGTTCAGCAGAGTCATATTCTCATCACCATGCGGTTCGTCCATCGATTTTTCGCGCCTGGCAACCTTCCGGGCTTTTGCAATGGCGTCACGTTCCGTATCCATCGCTTCGGCGATTTCCTCGTCGGACGGCTCCCGGCCGAATTTTCGGTGGAGCTCCTCCGAGGTTTTCCGCACTTTGATGATTTCGCTGACCCGGTTCATGGGCAGCCGCACCGTGCGGGATTTCTGGGATATCGCTTCCAGAATCGCCTGCTGTATCCACCAGACCGCATAGGAGATGAACTTGAAGCCCCGGGTTTCGTCAAATCGGAATGCCGCCCGGATCAAACCCACGTTCCCCTCACTGATGAGATCCTCCAGTGTTAATCCCCGATTCTGGTACTTCTTGGCCACACTCACCACAAAGCGAAGGTTGGACCGCACCAGAGTATTCAATGCTTCCCGATCCCCTTCTTTTGCCAGTTTCGCCAGCTGGATTTCCTCTGACGGTGCCAACAGATCCTCTGTGTTAATTTCTTCCAGGTATTTCTGGAGCACCCGATTTGCTCGCCCAGGCATCTTGTTCATATAATCTCCTTCATCAAATCCTTCAGAACTACGTTTGCTCTTGAATAAAGTCCGTCAGTATACAACAGGGAGAGGAAACTGTTCCCCTCAAATATGCCAGTCCATTCGAAGACCCGTGAATTTGGTTCCTTGCGGGTAAAGTAAATACATTAAGCCTCCAAGTCTATCAAATTAATCTTCTAAGAACATGCAGAGGGAAATTATTGAGTATGTTTCAGCATCCCTCAATTCTCTTGATGAGCGTTTGTTCTCTTTCCTGTCCGTCCCCGGGCGGCAGTACCGCACTGATCGGACTGGCGCTCACGGCGGGCAAACATTCGTAACTTCCGTCGGAGCTGCCCGCTCATTTTCGGAACCGCTTATCACTCCTGAGCCCGGACACTGATTTCACCGAGTTTTCCAGCCACCCCAATGTTCGCTCTTCCAGGAGTTCAAATTCAGGCACTGCCGGTTTGATATCCAGGAGAGGTGTGCCGTCGAGTATATCCACATTCGCTATTGTCAGGATATTTCCGTTCACTTCGAGCAATCTCACCGTGGATAACCCAATCGGGTTGGGCCGGCGTGGCGCCCTGGTTGCAAGGACGCCCCGTTCCCGGTTATCCAGAAATGGTACGACCTGCAAATCAAAGCCTTCCGATCTATGGAAGTGATAAATTAAATGAATATGGGAGAATCCCTCCAGATCCTTCAATCCTCCGGCATACTGCTCTTCCACCTCCACCGTACCCTCTACTCCCCGCGCTCCCGCAGGCTGAATGGGCATGCCTGCAATTTGCGTGAACGGCGAATGGATAATCCCAATCGAACGATATTCGATGACACTCATGACGATTGCTCCCGGTTCCGTTGAAATACCTTCCCTGGTAATATAGTATGAAACCCTACTCCGGGCATACGAATTATCCGTCTGTCTGGTCGATGTGCCCATTTTGTAAAGAACGGCTCCCGAATCGGAACGCGTCGGAAATAAAAACCTACCCAATTCACAGACTGTACTCCCGGAGCTCCGGCGACTGAGACAGACTATTTTCTGTTGAATTCCATTAAAAAATATCTTAACTACCAAAACTTGACAGGGTACGTTACACCGTTATTAAGCCGGATAGTGCACTATGGACACGACGATATTTACCGTAGCACTGATTATATTTGCAGGGATTGCGTCCCAGCTGCTGGCGAGTAAATTCAAATTCCCGGCGATTGTCCCGTTACTTCTTGTGGGAGCAGCACTGGGCCAATTGGGTGTTCTGAGAGTTGAGTTGTTAGGACGCGGCCTGGAAACCATTGTACATATTGGCGTCGCAATCATCCTGTTTGAAGGCGGTCTCAGTCTCCGCCGGGTTGACTACAAAAATGCTCCCCGGACGATCCGGAACCTTATCACTATCGGGCTGCTCATTACCTGGGTGCTGGGCGCCCTGACCGCCTACCTAATTTTCCCCGAACTCCGCACCGAAACCGGCCTGTGGGTGGCGGTGTTATTCGGCGCCTTAATCACCGTGACCGGCCCCACCGTAATCATGCCGCTTCTCAAGAGCGTACGCACCAATCAACGCATCTCGACTATTTTAACCTGGGAAGGGATATTAATCGATCCGATCGGCGCCATTCTGGCGGTGGTTATTCTGACGTTTATCGAAAATCTCTCGCCTGGCACCGGCGGGGGTCTGATCGTCCGGGAATTTTTACGCAGCCTGGCCATCGGAGCATCCATCGGCGTGGGCAGCGGCGTATTGATGAATTACCTGTTAAACAAGCGCCGGCTGATTCCCTGGGAGTTGCGCAATCTGTTTGTTCTCTCTGCCGTCATCGTGATCTATGCGCTCTCCGACTGGCTGCAGCATGAAACCGGCGTGCTGGCCGTCACCGTTACCGGACTGCTGCTGGGCATCTTCAAACCCACCGGGATCGACGAAATAGAAACCTTCAAGGGACAGCTCACCACACTGATGGTGTCATTTCTGTTCATCCTCCTGGCCGCAAATCTGGATCTGGAACGGATGATGAATTTGGGCTGGAGAGGAGTCCTGCTGCTGGGTGTGGTTATTTTTATCATTCGGCCACTGAATATCTTTGCGTCCACCCGGAATTCCGGATTGAACCTGCGGGAGAAACTCTTTCTCTCCTGGATTGCTCCCCGGGGAATTGTCGCGGCAGCCGTGGCTTCGCTGTTTGCGACGAATCTCAGTCAAATCCCGGGTTACGAAGACATCGCTCCCTACCTGGAGAGCCTGACGTTTCTGATTATCGGCGGCACCGTGTTCCTGCAGGGCGGCACGGCGCGATATGTGGGGAACTGGCTGGGGGTGATTCAGCCGGAACCCCGCGGGTTCCTGTTCGTGGGGGCCAATTCCCCTGCGCGCCAACTGGCAAAAGCCATCAAATATGTCGGGTTCCCGGTCCTGATGATGGATACCAGCAGTTCGCACTGCCGCGAGGCGAAAAAGGAGGGACTCGACTCGGTGCGCGCTGATGCCCTGGCGCCGGATACTTTCGAGGAAACTCCGCTGGAAGGCATCGGCAATCTGATTGCCATGACGCCGAACGCCGAGGTAAATATTCTGGCCTGCCAGCAGGGCGCAAAATATTTCGGCACGGATCATGTCTTCCGCATCCGGCTGCAGGATGAGAAAGAGGAACCCAGAGAGGAACGCCAGCTTCGCGACGAAGGGATCCTCCTGTTCGAGGAAACGATGACACTCAGTGTGCTCCAACAGCGGTTGCGTCACGGACAGGATTTCTACTGCACGGAGTATGCAATCGATACTGAGGAACAATTAGAGCAAGAGGAAACCGAACACGCGCCCCTTTTCTATGTGAAGAACGACCATCTGGAACTGGTCGCGCCGGATATCGAAATCCCGACGGGCGCGCAGGTGGTCTGTTTCGGCGAAACACCCGAATCATCCTCATTGCTCCCGGACAATGGGGGGCATATTTCCGAGAGTTCCAACGGATCATGACCTGTCGCCCAGCCCGGCTCTGTTGAAAAGTCGGCCATGATCACAAAGCACGGGACACGGCACCGGAAGCCTCTCTGCCGTCTGAATTCTGCTTGCTTTTGCCCCGGGAGGCGTCTAATTTGTTCCGTAAAAAGTATGTATCCAGTGTAGTTATGTAATTCATGCAACTACTATTTAACTCATATGCCAGACTTTCATTTAACCCTCCTGATCCCGGGAGGGTTTTGCAATTTCAGGGTATTCAGATTCGTATCAACCGAAGGAGGAGCCAATGTATGTTCCGTATCAACATCTTGATTTAACGGACTTCTCGCAGCCGGAGAATGTGAAGATCATGAAACAATCTCTGGCCAGAGTGAAATCCGAATTCGGCAAGACGTATCAACTGATTATCAACGGAGAGCGCATTACCGGCGACGGCACCATGCACTCATACAATCCTTCCAGGAAGACCGAGGTGGTCGGGACGTTCCAAAAGGCCCTGCCTCAACATATCGATCAGGCACTTGAAGCAGGCTGGACGGCCTTTCGGGAGTGGAGCCGGATGAGTCCGGAAACCCGGGCCGCTATTTTTCTGCGCGCGGCCGCCAGGATGAAAGAACGCCGTCTGGAACTGGCCGCCTGGGAGGTCTGCGAGGAGGGGAAAAACTGGGTGGAAGCGGATGCGGATGTGGTCGAAGCCATCGATTTCCAGGAATATTATGCCAGAGAAGCCATCCGGTACGGCCAGCCACAGCCACTCCATCCGTACGAGGGCGAAAACAACGAATATTTTTATATCCCCCTGGGAGTGGGAGCTATCATCCCTCCCTGGAATTTCCCCCTGGCGATTATGTCGGGAATGACGGCGGCGGCAGTGGGTGCCGGAAACTGCGTGATACTGAAACCATCACCTGACTCCCCGATGATGGCAGCAAAATACCTAGAAATCCTGGAGAAAGAAGGTTTGCCCGAAGGGGTGGTGAATTTGGTGACAGGCGAAGACGATACCATCGGAGATTATCTGGTCGGTCACCCGCGGACCCGGTTCATCTCGTTTACCGGTTCCCAGGCGGTCGGGTTGCATATTAATGAGCTGGCCGCCCGACCGCAGGCGGGGCAGAAGTTTCTGAAGCGGGTCATTGCAGAGATGGGAGGGAAAGACGCCCAAATCGTGCTGGCGGATGCCGATGTGGAAGCAGCGGCGGAAGCAGCGGTCATCGGCGCGTACAGCTACCAGGGACAGAAGTGTTCCGCCTGCTCCCGGCTGATCATCGAGGAGGCCGTCTACGAGGATGTGCTGGAGAAGGTGATCCGGCGGGCCAAGGAAATTGAGGTCGGGCCGGTGGAAAAGCAGGAAAACTGGATGGGACCGTTAATTAACGCGAAAGCCGAAGAGAAAGTCCTCCGGTATATCAACATCGGTAAGCAGGAGGCCACCCTGGTATTGGGCGGAGAGAAAATGGGCGATCAGGGCTATTTTATTGAACCGACCATTTTCGAAAACGTGAAACCCGGTTCGCAGATAGAACAGGAAGAAATATTCGGACCGGTGCTATCGGTGATTCGGGCCCGCGATTACGACCATGCGCTGGAAATTGCCAACGATACCGATTACGGATTGACCGGCGGCGTCTTCACGCAAGATCAACGGAAAATCGAGCGGGCGAAACGGGAGTTCCAGGTAGGGAATCTCTACTTTAATCGGAAGATCACCGGTTCGCTGGTGGGTATCCAGCCGTTCGGCGGGTTCCGTTTATCCGGCACCGACGCCAAAGCCGGCGGACCGGACTATCTGCTCAATTTTCTGCAACCAAAGACTATCACACAACGATTATAAATCCGGTCAGGTGAGAATACAAAATATGCCCGCGCAACTGCACGATTTTCTGGAATGGGTCCACTGGTTCGGTTTCTGTTGACCTGTCGAGATCCTTGTCGAATCTGACACAGACGTTACTATCTGAATTTTGAAACCTGGAGAATCGGTATGGTGAAGAAAAACGTTGTGATAATGGGTGCAGCCGGGCGGGATTTTCATAACTTCAACCTCTGTTTCAAAGATAACCAAGCCTATCACGTAGTGGCGTTTACCGCCACGCAGATCCCGAACATTGAAGGCCGCCGGTACCCGCCGGAGCTGGCCGGAGACCTTTATGCCGAAGGCATTCCTATCATGCCGGAATCAGATTTAGAATACATCATTCGGAAAGAAAAGGTATCGGAGGTGGTTTTTTCCTACAGTGATGTCTCACACGAGTACGTTATGCATACGGCTTCCCGGGTTTCCCGGGCGGGTGCCGACTTCCGTTTGCCGGGGACCACAAATACAATGTTGCAAAGCAGCAAACCGGTAGTGGCAGTCTGTGCGGTCCGGACGGGCGCCGGGAAAAGCCAGACCACCCGGCGGGTGGCCGGCCTGCTCGCCGATGCAGGGAAAAAGGTCGTGGTGATCCGGCATCCCATGCCGTACGGAAATCTGGTCAATCAGAGAGTGCAGCGGTTTGCCAGCATCGAGGACTTGCAGCAACAGGACTGCACCATCGAGGAGATGGAAGAATACGAACCGCATATTAACCGGGGATCCGTGGTGTACGCCGGGGTCGATTATGAGGCCATTCTGGCCCGGGCTACCGACGAAGCCGAAATCATTCTCTGGGACGGCGGTAATAATGATACGCCGTTCATTACACCGGATATCCTGATCACGGTCACAGATCCTCACCGGCCGGGACATGAGATCCGCTATTATCCGGGTGAAACTAATCTGCGAATGGCCGACGCAATCGTTATCAATAAAATCGACACTGCGGAGCAGGCCGGGATTGCGGAAGTTCGCGCAAATATTAGTACGTATAACCCGGACGCGATGATCATTGAAGCAGCGTCACCCCTGCAGGTGGACAATCCGTCTGCCATTCGCGGGAAGGCAGCGCTGGCAGTGGAAGACGGCCCCACCCTCACACATGGCAATATGGAATATGGCGCGGCTGTGATCGCCGCCCGCAAGTTCGGGGCATCCAACCTGGTTGATCCCCGGCCCTACCTTACCGGCTCGCTGCAGAAAATCTTTGCGCAGTATCCCAATATCGGTGCGCTTCTCCCGGCAATCGGATACGGCACCCGGCAAATCAAGGATCTGGAGGCCACCATTAATCGCACGGAATGCGATGTTGTCGTGATTGGCACGCCCATTGACCTTCGACGAGTCGTCACGATCAGGCATCCCACCGTTCGTGTATCCTATGATCTGCAGGAAATCGGACAACCGACCCTCCGGGATATTCTGCAGCCGGTGATCTCATGAGTTTCGGGAAAACCGCCGTAGTTGCGCTCGGAGGAAATGCTATCAGCCCGAAAGGCGAACCGGATACGATTGCGAACCAGTTCCGGCATACCAGGGAAAGTCTGGCTGCAATTATGCACCTGGTGAATGAGCACTACCAGCTGGCCATCACACACGGGAATGGTCCCCAGGTGGGAAACGCCCTGTTTCGGGTGGAACTCGCCCGGGGAAAAGCACCGATACTGCCGCTGGGAGTGTGCGTGGCAGACACCCAGGGCGGAATGGGATATATGATTGAACAATCACTGCAGAACCGGTTACGGCAACAGAATATCGACCGGCAGGTGGTCACAATTGTTACTCAGGTCATCGTGGACAGTAACGATCCTTCGATACAAAATCCGACTAAATTCATCGGACAATTCTACGAGGAATCCGAGGCGAAGCAGCT
>Ga0102944_1002399_pt1 | contig 10998 bp, 6 predicted proteins | sample SalPonD_shore_MG_FD_78172 | JGI IMG/M metagenome (GOLD analysis project Ga0102944, IMG submission 78172) | Salt pond soil microbial communities from South San Francisco under conditions of wetland restoration - Salt Pond MetaG... | ecosystem: Environmental > Aquatic > Marine > Intertidal zone >... | reverse complement strand
GCGCTTAAACTTGTTTGTGAAATCCAAAGTCCTACCAAGGCGCCAAAGAAAGCTAGTGGGATCGTAAACCAGATGATAAATGGATCACGAAAGTTCTCAAAGAGCGAGGCCATGATCATATAAGTTAAGGCAACAGCAAATAACAGGGCCCATAGGATTTCTCTTGAGCCTTGCCGAGAATCCCGGGTATTGCCGGTGAACTCATAGCGATAACCATCGGGGAGTACAACATTTTGTTTGATCGTACTAATAATTTTTTGCCGGTACTTGTTGGGATTGCCATTAACCTCGATATTGACATCTAAAACGGTCTCACGATTTCGTCTCGTTATCTGATCTACCCCTTTGGCACTCTCAAAAGTTCCAAGTGCGGAAACCGGAATACGTTGACTATCCACCTGGACCAATTGAAGATCCATTAATTGGTTACGACTAGTAAGAGCATTTTTGTTGGCTCTTACTTCAATGGGAATTCGCCGTCCTTCCTGACGGAAATAACCAACTCTGGTACCTTGTACCTGTGTTTTGAGGGATCGGGCTACTTCATTAAGTGAGCTTCCCATCCGACTAATACGTTGTCTATTTACGTGGTATTGTAGTTCGGGCGTCGGATCCGTTCGTCCATTATCAACTGAAATAACATTTGAATCTGCCAGCATTACATTATCAATCTTATTTGAAATGGCCTGAAGTACCTCGATATCAGGTCCAACGAGGCTAAGGCGGATGCCGCCACCAAATCCACTAAATCCACCGCCCGAACCTCTGATATTCACCTCTACGCCCGGTGCGTGCAGTTTTTGACGCAGATTGGCGGAAAAGGTCTTCGTACTTATTTTTCGATTAGCTTGATCTACAAGAGTTACGGTAATTCGACCTGTGTTTGTTCGTGTTCGAAAACCACTTCGGCCAATATTTGTGACGACTGTTTTTACTGCCTCATACTGTTGAATTTCATCACTGAAATTTCTAAGTACGTGAGCGGTCCTTACCAGTTTTGTGCCCTGTGGCAGTTCCACGTTTATGTTTACCTGTCCGGAATCAGATTGGGGGAAAAATTCAGAGTTTAGATTGTTATAAAGCAGATAAGAACTTCCCAGCAGGGCTATCACAAAAACGACTGCTGTCCATTTGTGGAACATAACCCATTGGAGCGATTGCACATACCACTCTTCCACTTTATGTAAAGCATTGAATGAAGAGCTGTGCTCTTGAAACTTTTTCTTGTCTAGAAACAGTAGTGCAAGTACTGGAACAAGTATAATGGAGGCAATAAACGAAATTGCGATAGCAATGCTAATAGTAAGTGCAAATTGGGCGAAAAACTGTCCGGCTACCCCCGAAACTCCAATAATAGGAACGAAAACGCCCAATGTTGTAAGTGTTGCCCCAATTAATGCACCTACAACTTCATTGGTACCTTCCAGGGTAGCCTGCATTTTAGGTAAGCCCTCTTCCAGTTTACGAGCTATGCTTTCTGAAACAACGATGGCGTTATCTACCAACAGGCCGATGGCAAGTGCCAGTGCAGTAATTGTTAAAATGTTGAGGGTCAGGCCGGCAGCATACATAGCCGCAAAGCTGGCGGTTACCGAAACTGGAATTGTGGCGGCCACAACAAGCGAGATACGCCATCCTCCCATAAAAATCAGGAGAACCAATACAACCACAACTAATGCGGCCAGGGCAGACTGGGTTAGGTTAGATATCGAATTTTCGATATTTTTACCGTCGTTCGTTAGGATCTTTAAGTTTACCCCCGGCGGCAGATTGGAATTTATTTTGGGAAGTTGGGCCTTAACCGCGTTGGCGACATCCAGTGTGTTTGAATCCGATTTTTTTTGAACTTCTACGGTTACACTGTTTTTGCCATTAATTTCTACCAGTGTGCTAATTTCTTTATATCCATTGACCACATTGGCCACATCTTTGATGCGAACGGGAACATTATTGTTACCCATTTTGATAATAGTTTGCCTGATTTGGTCAACATTTTGATAGATCGAACGGGCTCTCACGCTAAAACTATTTTTGCCGGTAATAATATCTCCGACCGGAACTTGCTGATTATTAGATCGGAGTGCGGTTTCAATATCAGAAGGGACCAAGTTATACTGGGCTAATGACATAGGGTCCACATTGACGAAAATCTCGCGTTCCAGACCACCACGGGTATCCGCCGAGGCTACCCCGGGCAAACGTTCCAATCGAGGTTCGATAAAGTCCATCCCAAGGCGTCTCAAATCATCCAGGCCTCTATTAGAAGTTTCCAAACTCAACCGCATAATGGGGAAATTATTTGGATCGAATTGGAAAATAACCGGTTCAGAGGCTTCCTCCGGCAACTCATTCCGGATTCGGGATATCGATTCACGAACCTTTTGCTCAATATTTCGGATATTGACGCCGTTCTGAAGTCTGAGAATGATAAAAGCACTACCCTTGCTAATATTGGATTCCAGGGTTTTAATACCTTCAATAGAGGATACTGCCCCTTCTAAAGGCTCCACTACTAAATGCTGCATATCTTCTGGTGCTACATTACTGTAGTTAGACTGGATTGCAAGTACAGGAATATTAAACGAGGGATACATCGTAACCTTAAGATTGGACAACGAATACACGCCAAAACCGATGATCACCAGGGTAATCATTATAACGGTAATGGGCCGTTTTAAGACTCTTCCTGCAACAGTAAACTTCTTCATAATTGCTTCGGATTAAGAAACTTCAGCTTCTTCGTGTAACGGGTCTTCCTTATGAATGGAATCGAAACCAAGATTTTCGATTATGGTGTTAACTACTTTATATAAACAGGGCACCACAAAAAGCATCAGTAAGGTTGACATGGTAAGTCCCCCTATAACTGTTCGCGCCATCGGACTCCATGTCTCGGATCCTGAACCGATTTCGAGGGCTAACGGAACCATTGATAAGACGGTTGTAAGAGCTGTCATTAAAATGGGACGTAATCTTCGGGTAGCCCCCTCGACAATTGCCTCATGGCGCGACATATTACGGGCTTGCAAAATCTTTATGTAATCGATCATCACTATTCCATTGTTCACCACAATACCGGAAAGCAATATAAGTCCTACCATGGAAGTGACGCTGATAGACGTACCTGTTAGCCATAGGATTAAAAGAACACCAGTTAATGCGAGTGGTATGGTCAGGATAATGATGAAAGGTTCTACAAGGCTCTCAAACTGGGAGGCCATAACCATATACGTTAGAATGCCGGCGATGATAAATGCGATCACCAAGTAGTTAAATGAAGCTTGTTGATCTTCTGCTGTTCCCGCGATTTCGTATCGATACCCATCCGGCCAGTTGATACTGTTTAGAGCTTTACGGGTTTTCTTAGTTGCTGTTTTCAAATCAATATTTGAAAGATCCGCAGAAACTTCAGTTACTCTTTCCTGGTTAATTCTCAAGATATTTGTCGGGCCGCTATAGCGTTCAATCCTGGCAAGATTTGCCAATGGCACCCAATCGCCATCTGGAGTCTGGATTTGCAGGTTGCGCAAATCGCTTGTAGCGGCTTTTTCACTTTGTTTAAGTTGAACACGTACCTCAAATTCAATGCCCTTATCAACATAGGTGGTTGCCAAGTTGCCCTGAACGGCATTGCCTAGGGCTGTAGCTACTTGAGAAGTTGTCATCCCTAACCGTGAAATGCGTTCCCTGTCCATGGTGACTCGCAATTCTGGACGTCCCTGGTCCGCCGAGTTAAATACATTTATGATACCATCAATATTTTTCAACTTCTTTTTAATGCCATTGGCCAGTTGTTCCTTTTTCTGGGGACTATAACCAAAAATTTGAACGATAAGTCCATTGTCGCCTTCCGGGCTAAGTGGGTCTTTCTGAACTTCTTTGATATCAGTGCCGGGAACAGACTTTAGCTTATCCAGCAAACTGGAAGTTATTTCAGATTCAGATCGCTTGCGCTGGCTTTGAGGGACTAACTCAACACGAACAGTTCCCTGATATCCACCGGGATCGTCGGCCCCTTGTATGCCTTCTTTATCCCCAAAATCCGACACAACAAGCCGGGCCTCGGGTACATTCTTCTTGATAATAGATTCTACCTGCGAAAAGCTTCTGCCGAGTTCGAAGAGGCTGACTCCCGGTTCCCGCTGAACATCCAGAATAAAGGAGTTGTCATCTACCTTTGGGAAAAATTCACCGCCAAGAAAGTTATAGATAGGCAAGGTTATCAAAAATAGTATAACTGCGGAAGCGATAACAAGGCCACTTCTATTGAGAACTTTATCCAGACTGTTTTTATAGGATTGTTCTAATTTGTTCAGAAATCTTGTTAGCCGGGGAGCTATAATACCACTAAAGAAGAATCCGATTTTTTTCCATAGATAACGCAATCCCCAGTAGATAGGATACACAATGGCTCCTATCAGTAATAGGGGAGAGGCTCCGAGACGTTTCCAAATATTTCCCCGGCTCCAATCTAATAATTGCTTGAGGTAGGAATCGCCCCGGGTATTATTTTGCCCTGTATCAAGGATATTGGAACTCATCATGGGAATGAGTGATAGTGCTACTATTGAGGAAACTCCGAGTGCAAAAGAAATCGTCAGGGCCAAATCGCGGAAAAGGAATCCGGCAATGCCCGGTACAAACAGGATGGGAATAAAGACCACCAGAGTGGTAAGGGTAGAAACGACCACAGGTACGGCCACTTCCTGCGCACCAAAGACCGAAGCTTCCTCGCGATCATATCCTTCTTCTTTAAACCTAAAAATATTCTCTAATACCACTACGGCATCATCCACAACCATACCTACTGCAAGTGTAAGGCCGGAAAGCGATATGATATTAAGACTTACGTTCGACCAATCCATAATACTGAAAGTGGAAATGATGGAAACTGGTATTGAAATGGCAATAATAAGCGCAGAACGCCAGCTTCGCAGAAAAGCGAGCAAAATGAGTACAACCAGTATAACGGCTTGTAACCCTGTCCAGAGCAGGTTGTCGATCGACTGTTTAATAAAGTTTGCCTTATTCGTCAGCACGTTAATTTTGACATCTTTGGGCAATACCTTTCGAAGATTATCCAAGTCTTTGGTTACGGCATTAGCCGTTGTAACAACGTTGGCATCGCTCTGACGATAGACGTTGATTATGACGCCGTCTTTGCCGTTTACATGTACATTGCCAATGGGCTGAGCAACTCCATCTTCCACTTTGGCAACATCATTTAGTTTAAGTGGCTTGCCGTCACGTACAGCAATGATGGTATTTCGGATTTGATTGACATTTTTGAATTCCCCGATTGTGCGCAGGGAATAGATTGTGCGCCCCTCAATAAGCTGGCCAGCAGGCACTTGGATATTCTCCTGCCGCAACTTGTTGGCAATCGTAGATATACTGATGTCATAGGCCCGCATCTGCTCGTTACTGACATCAATGTTGATTTGGCGTTGATAACCGCCAGCCGTTTCGGTGGAGGCTACCCCTTCTACGCGTTCCAGGCGCTGTTCGAGCTTTTCTTTGGAAACCGTACGCAACTCCCGGGGACTTCGAATATTCGAAGTGAGTGTGAGAACTATGATCGGTTCCTGGTTGGGATCATAAGAAAAAACAATAGGTTGCTCGGCATCGTCGGGAATCTGCCGGCGGACAAAATCGAGTTGTTTGCGAACATCGGATTCAGCCACGTATAAATCCGTACCCCAATTGAATTTCAGCTTTACTACCGATGCCCCCTGGTTTGAAACCGACCGTACGCGCCGTACACCACTGATACTGCTAACCTGCTCTTCTATGGGCCGGGTAATAAGCGTTTCCACATCTTGAGGAGCTACCCCTTCGTAAGTAGTATAAATAGTGATCGTTGGGAATGATACATCCGGATACAGGTTGAGCCGCAGGTTAGACAGCCCGAAAAGACCAAAACCGATCACAATAAGACTGATCATGAAAAATGTAACCGGCCGCTCAACCGCTTTTTTTGCAAGAGTTTTCATAAACTAATTGCCAATATCTTATGAGGTTGAGCTTGTGTCCTGTTTGCCATTCGATGATTTATCCTGAGACATATTTTTTATGGGAACTTCTTGTTGCTGAAAATCTGATTGCTGAGCTACTTGCACTTTTGAGCTGTCTTCGAGGTTATTTTGCCCTGTAATGACAATTTGATCACCGGGATCGATCCCGCTCAAAATTTCTACCTTGTCACCCTGTTCTATGCCGAGTTTCAACTTTTTCTTGAGAGCTAGGGAATCGCCTTGCACTTTAAAAGCCGAATAGTTCCGCTGTAGCTGGATAGAGTTCGATTCAGGCTCGATCAATGTTTGTACATTTTCTACAAGAGCAGAGCGTGGAACTACTACAGAATTTTTATGAGTTTCGACATTGATGGTAGCTTGCACCAAAACGCCCTGGTAGATGGATTGTCCGCGGCCGGTTAAACTAATGATAACTTCTCCAAGTCCTGTCGTTGGATCCAGGCGTGGACTAATATGTGTAACCCGCCCTTCGCCTCTGATACCGGGTTGATTCGACACCCTGAAATCTACTTCTTGTCCTAGTTTCACCTCTTTCCATTCATCCAACGGTAAATAAACCCGACATTGATAGCCTGTTAAGTTTGCAATTTGATAAGCTACCTGACCTGTTGAGGCAAGATCGCCTCCCGAAATGTTACGGCTTAGTACAACGCCATATACCGGAGATGTTATCTTGGTATTTTTCAAGTCTTCAAGGCTTGATGTAAGATTAGCCTTGGAAGATTGAAGCGCAGATTTACTATTCTGAAATGTAGCTTTTGCATTTTCGTATTCAGTAGAGCTGATCAATCCCTTTTTATAGAGTTTCTGTTGGCGTTCGAATTGCAGGCTGTCACGCACATAGGAGTTTTTGCTTTGTTGTAGTTGGGATTTGGCTTGTTCGTACTGATCTTGGTAGGTTGCATCATAAATTTTTGCAAGCACTTCACCCTGTTTAACTGTATCTCCCAATTGTGCATAAATTTTGGTAACTCGATTGGAAACCTGTGGGGTTACATTGACAATTTCTTGTGCGCGGATATTTCCGAAAGATTTTATTTGCTGGGAAATATCGCTTGAAGATGCAGTAATTGTTTCTACGCTTGTAGCATCATCCTGCTGATTTGCATTAGGTCGGTTACGCCCCGGATCATTACTGTTTCCGTTACAAGCCTGAAGAAAGACGACCAACAGAAGAACAAAATAATATTTAATGTATTTCAAAACTTGATTGAGTTTTTGTGGGATAGAATTAAGCAACAAATCCACTACGAAATTCAGCTAAAATTGATTCACAAAAATTCAAAAAAAAGATATATAGATACTTTTTTAAAATTTTTAACAAGCAACCCCGTATAATACTTTTAGTATTTACAAACTGACATAAATAGCAGTTTGTTATTAACATAACCGTGCAAAATTTATTATTTTTCGATAATCAAATCTGACCCCTAAAAGTTATATACACTATCTATGAAATTTTTTATCGACACTGCTGATCTCGATGAGATACAGGAAGCCAATGAGTTAGGTGTTCTCGACGGAGTAACAACGAATCCTAGTTTGTGTGCTAAAATTGGAGTAAGCGATTTTGAAGCTCATATTGCCAAGATTTGTAATATGGTAGAAGGGGATGTCTCGGCAGAGGTCGTTTCTACCGAATATGATGATATTGTAGCCGAGGCCCGCCATTTGTCAAAGATCGCAGATAATGTTGTTGTTAAAGTTCCTTTGATAAAGGATGGTATTAAGGCCATTAAAACGCTATCGAACGAAGGCATTCGAACCAATTGTACGCTGTGCTTTTCAGCCACACAGGCTTTATTAGCTGCAAAGGCTGGTGCAACGTACATTTCTCCATTTATCGGTCGCCTTGACGATATTTCTGATGACGGTATGCAACTGATTGCTGATGTTGTGACCATCTATGAAAATTACGGTTTCGAAACCGAAGTACTGGCTGCCAGTATCCGACATCCTATGCACGTACTTGAAGCTGCCCGGCTGGGAGCTGATGTGGCGACAATGCCTCTTAACGTAATTGATAAGCTGTTGCATCATCCGTTGACCGATCGCGGCTTAGAAAAGTTTTTGGCCGACTGGAACGATCTCCAGGAAGAGCTGGAAAAGAAATAGTTCGCTAGCCCGATGCAGCGGATACTTTTTGAAATTTGTTATTTAGATCGGGTTTGAAAATTGATGATCGGTAGGTCTGTTGCCCTGGTATTGAATGTCCAATACCAGGGTTTTTTATTTACAAATCAGATCTTCTGCAATTTTAGCTGAAGAAAGAACCCCCGGCAAGCCGGCTCCAGGGTGGGTCCCGGCTCCCACAAAAAAGAGATCTTCCACATCTTCCGATTTATTGTGTGGCCGGAACCAGGCCGATTGTGTAAGAATAGGTTCTACCGAAAACGCCGACCCTTTATAACTGTTAAGCGTCTGTTGAAAATGCAACGGGTCGATATGGTGTTCAACGACAATGTTTTCTTGCAGGTCAGGGAGATAATTTTCTTCCAGGAAATTCATAATGGCATCGCGGTACGGTTCTGCTTGCGTTGTCCAGTCGGTGCCGCTATCCAAATGCGGGACTGGAGACAACACATAAAATCCCTCACATCCCGCAGGGGCCAGGGTAGGATCCGTTTTGGTAGGCATATGCAGATAAAGTGAAAAATCATCCGCCAGTTTTTTCTTATGGAAGATGTCCGACAGCAGCTCTTCATAGCGATCGCTAAGGATAATATTATGGTGTTCAAGACGGGAATCCAGGTATCTTTTTTTTGTACCGAAGTAAATTATAAATAGCGACATACTATATTTGGTGCGCTCAATCTTGCGGTTGGTATAAGTACTTCGTTTGTTTTCCGGAATCATATAGCGGTAAGTAAAGGCCACATCCGCATTCGATACTACTTGGTTGGCTTTATGTTCGCTACCATCTTTAAGTCGAATCCCTGTCGCTTTTCCATTTTTGATAGTGATCTCATCCACTTCAGCATTCAGATGTATTTTACCGCCCTGTTCGTGGATGAGTTTTGTCAGTGCCTTTACGATGGCGCCCGTACCGCCCATTGCGTAGTGCACCCCCCATTCGCGTTCCAGATAATGGATCATGGCATATATCGATGTTGTATCGAAAGGATTTCCTCCGACAAGCAGGGGATGAAAGGAAAAGACACGTCGAAGAAAATCATCTTCAATAAATTGGGAAATATATTTGTAAACGGTCTTATGGGATTGCAGACGGATTAGGTCCGGAATTACCTTAATCATGTCCCAAAGGTTCAAAAAGGGTTGATCGGCCAGCTCTACAAATCCTTTTTGGAAAATGGCTTTTGTGGTTTTCAGGAATTGCGTGTACCCCTGTTTATCATTAGGGTTCCATTTATCAATTTCGTCCAGTACGAAATTGTGATCTCCATTATAGTCAAATTTTCGTCCTTCTGAATCGAAGATGCGGTAAAACGGATTGCACGGAACGAGTTCAAAGTAGTCTTCCCGTTTCTTTCCCGCCGCTTCAAAAATTTCATCAAAGAGAAATGGAGCCGTAATAACTGTCGGACCGGCATCGAAAGTGAATCCATCCAATTCGTAAACGTAGGCACGTCCACCGGCTTTGTCTCGCTTTTCGAATATCTCAACATCATACCCTTGAGAAAGCAGTCGGGATGCCGTAGCTAATCCCCCGAAACCACTGCCAATAATGATAATCTTTTTTTTCATCAGAAGCGCTCTGTAATTAAAGAATTGAAGCCGAATAGTATATAAAAAGTAATTTAGCGTACCTCGAAAACCAATTCTTATTCAGGGTAAACTATTTTAAACAAACTTATTAACCTAAAAGAAAGATGCAGGCATTCCCAAAAATCATAAATAGTACATTAATTTTGGATCTGCTTCACATATCCATTGAATCCCTGTTTCTTGAGGTTACGCTGCTTCTTGTGGGCTTCATCCTCATCCACAAATATACCATAATAAACACGATAAACATTGTGATTATTCAAATGAAAGGTCTCAACCCGTGACCCACGAATTTTTCGGGAAAGTTCAAAGGCATGAGCTTTATCCTTAAAAGAGGCTATCTGTATGGTATAGGTGGGAATTTTTAAATTTGTAGTTCGGGAATTTTTTAGGTTGCCGTCCACAAGAATGAGGGCAACATGGGCCGTGCCCGGACCGAGCATTCCCAGCTTCTTGGCTGCCTTTTTGGAAAGATCAATGATGCGATTCTTAGCATAAGGCCCGCGATCGTTAATACGTACGTTAACTGTCTTTCCGTTATCAAGATTTTTAACCTTAACAATAGTATTGAACGGGAGGGTACGATGGGCCGCCGTTAGTTGATTCATGTCATATTTTTCACCGTCGGCGGTCAGCTTTCCATGGAAATTCGGACCGTACCAGCTGGCAATACCCTCTTCGATTTTTTTACCGATTGCCGCAGACTTACCCTCCGATTTGGATTTTTTACTTATTCGTGAACTCGTCCCACAGGAGGTGAGAATCAGACTAAAAACAACAATGAGCAAGCAAAGATAGCGCACAATGATATCCGCTGTAATGATTTTTTTGTAATATATTTTTGACACCCCAAAAAATCCACCCCGGGACGAAGGTAATTCTATTTTTGATAATGCGAAACTGTGGATAAATGATTACCTAGAGGACTTTGCAAAACCGTGCTTTTGTCCAAATTCTGCATTTTCGTAATTTAATAATCTTCACGTATTGCTAATACGCTGCGGTTTTGAAATCACTCAGGCTTTGACTTTGACCGAAATCCCTGGTTTTTCAAAGCCCTCTGCCTAAAAATAAAAAAGGAGAGCTCGATATAGAATTGAGCCGAAGATCGGACTCGAACCGACGACCTACGCTTTACGAGAGCGTCGCTCTACCAACTGAGCTACTTCGGCTTATTAATTTGAAATCTATTCCTGAGTTATATTGTAGGATATATTTTGAATTAGCTTGCTTAAAG
>Ga0102944_1002398_pt1 | contig 10999 bp, 10 predicted proteins | sample SalPonD_shore_MG_FD_78172 | JGI IMG/M metagenome (GOLD analysis project Ga0102944, IMG submission 78172) | Salt pond soil microbial communities from South San Francisco under conditions of wetland restoration - Salt Pond MetaG... | ecosystem: Environmental > Aquatic > Marine > Intertidal zone >... | reverse complement strand
TGTTCATACAAGTTGTGCTCCGTTCAGATACCGACAGTTCATTCTGAGAAATGGTTGTTCTGATGCCCGCGTCATCGGCGGGAAAATCCCTCTGAAAGCGAAAGGGTCAGATGGTCTATTCGACGGATATCAATTTGGCGGAACATCCCATTTCCCGCCAGCCGAATCTGATGTCCCTTTGCCGAGTCAGTAATAAAAATTCGGCATTATTTCAACTCTTCGATGATTCGTTTCAGCTGCTTCCGAACTCGTTCCATATGCTCGTCATCATCATAGGGCTTGCGCGGCCAGAAGAACCCCCGCAATCCATCGCCCCGGGTTCTCGGTACCACATGGATGTGCAGGTGCGGGACGCTCTGACTGACCCCTGTTGTTGATTGCGACAAATGTGCCTTCTGCCTCCATACCAACTTCTACCGCTCTTGCCAGAAGCCTGGAATTAAGGAATATTTGATTCAGAAGCGTATCATCAAGATCAGTGAGCGTTGGAACGTGATCCACTGGAAGAAGTAAGCAATGTCCCGGAAAAAGTGGCCGGTGATCCAGGAATGCAATCGAGACGTCATCTTGAAATACCACTGCCGCCTCCCTGGTACCCTCCCGTATCGGGCAAAACTTGCATTCCATGAAAGTGTACTTTTAACTGGCCGAACTGAACCGCAAAGTCACTCTATTATAATAAATTCCGGGAAAAACTTCAGAACTTTCAATCCGGGTATTTCTCTTCTGTGCGGAAATAGCGCTTCTGAATCGCTGCTCTCATTTATTGGTTCTGAAAAATCCGTGACCTCAGACCATCGCTTTGCGCAGTTTCCGTTTCAGATCGTGGATTCGGCGCCGGACCTTCTTCAGTTCTTTTTTATCTTTTTCCCGGATGAGCCTGTCGCGCTTTTTCTTCAGCCGCCGGATTTCCCGTTTTATCTTGGCTTTATCGACTCCCACGACTTCATGATGCACAAACATATCAATATTCAGCGCATGACAGAGGCTTTCCAGCAAGTGATCTTTGTTCATTTGAGTATAGCCCTGCATCGCCTCATCGTCCAGTCCTGCGGCAATGTCCCGCAGATCCTTCACGTTCATGTGTTTCAGCTCGTCGTAGGTATAGTTTGCCATTTCTGGCCTCCTCTCACAGAGGTTAATAAAATATGAATTGGCTCACTCAACGCCTCTCATCCTGGTATGACTCTCCACAAACGGGCTCCCGGGCTACTCTATCCCTCTCGCTGCAGCTTCTTTCAGGATGGACTGAGTCGCAGAGGCGCCGATTCGGGTCGCGCCGAGATCTCTGACCCGCAGGGCGTCATCCAGGGTCCTCACCCCTCCGGCGGCTTTAACCTGAACCGACTCGGCGGCATGGTTCCGCATCAACTTCAAGTGATGATCCGTTGCCCCGTGGTAGGTGTACATGCCTTTTTTTTGTTTGACGAATCCGTATCCCGTGGAGGTTTTGATAAACGCAACCTGATGTTGCGAGCAAATGTCGCATAACCGGATGATATGCTGATCCTCCAGGAAATCGTTTTCGAAGATCACCTTCAACAGCGCGCCATTCCCTACCACCGCCTGGTTAATGGCCTGAACTTCATCCGACACATACTGCCACTTTTCCCCAAGGACTTTTCCCGCATTCACCACCACATCAATCTCCTCGGCACCTCTCTGGATAGAGTGCTCTGCTTCCCTCACCTTCATATTGATAGATGTATTCCCATGTGGAAAGGCTGCCACTGCACACACCTTTACATCCGAGCCATCAAGAAGTTCTGTGGCAATGGGAATGGCGTAGGGCTTCACACAGGCTGTGGCCACATTATATCGTCTGGCCAGATCACAGCCATCAATGATGTCCTGGTCGGTAAAAGTCGGATGCAGCAGTGAGTGATCGAACATCTTTGCCAGTTCTTGCAAGGTCACCTGTTCTGCAGTCATTAGCGCCTCCGGTTATTTTTCTGGTTACTGGACCTCAACTCCTGTGATAATTGGCAGGGCTGGAACTTTCCGGAGATATCATTCAACCACTTCGTCTCAGGTAAATTCTCTGAGCGGGTGTGAACGGTCGTCCAGTGGAAAGGCGACACGCTTCCCCTGTATTTGAGATTGATAAACCGCAGAGACCATCTCAACGGCCCATCGACCGTCGGTTCCACTGCACTGCGGCTCGCCACCAGTTTCGATCGCATGGAGCAAACTGCGAATCGGATGTGTCTGATGATCCGGCACAGATATCCCGTCCGCGGGCAGTTCCCGCCAGTCGATATGTTCTACCCCGGGATCCGGATATGGCGAGGGCAAGACTCTGATTCCATCTTCGGCACGGTAGTAGATAATCCCTGCTGTTCCAAAGATATCGAAGCCCCACTTCTGTCGATCTTCCAATAGATCACCCTCTACTTCCGCAGCATTATTCCAATGATCGCCGGTCTTCACCGACGACCAATACCCGGAAATATTTTCGGAGAAGGCGTACCGGGCCCGCACCGTGTCGCCCGCCACCAGGTAGGGTTCATAGCCCTCCTGGACATCGGCAGGCCGGATATCCTGTCCCCCAACTGTCACACTGGCCGAACACCAGAGCGGATTGCCGAATAAATATTGCATGTAGTCCAAATCGTGGGTACCCAAAACAATCAAGTCTTCCCCGCCTACCCGACGGTCCTGTTTTCCGTAACTCCGTATTTCCAGTACTTCTCCGATGAGTCCGTCCTGCAGGAGCTGTTTCAGGGCCAGAAATTCCCGCATATACCGGCGATGATGCGCGACGCCGATTTTTATGTTGCGATCCTGGGCGGACTGAAGTATGCTGTCCGCTTCCGTTAGAGTTTCGGTGAATGGTTTATCCATATAAATATGCGCACCCACATCGATGGCTTCCAGCGCTATCTCCCGGTGCCACCATGGATGTCGCATGGCAATACTCACCAGATCCGGTTGTTCTTTCTGCAGCATCATCCGATAGTCTGCATAGATCGTCTCAGCGCCCGAACGTTCCGCTGCTTTTCTGGCCCCGGCTTCATCGATATCAGCAACCGCCACCACATCGACATTCTCGATATCATTGAAGATGGTATCCAGTCCGTGGCCATAATCCCCTTCCCCGGTTCTGCCGATCACTGCAGCACCATACCGATGGGATCTCCGGGAACCACCCGATTTTGCCGGTAAGCCACCCAGAAGTGATCCCCCGAGAACCGCGCCGCTCAGCCGTAACATCTCTCTGCGAGTAATGGTTTTTTGCATGGCGATCTCTCCTCCGAATTCTCCGGTCTCCGTATCTCGTGTCATTGCTTCGATTCGTTCCGTGTGTGATGTTCTATGAATTCGATGGTTGCGACAATGTGTGGCGCCGCTTTGCGAAGATGCGGTTCGGTGCGCTCCAGCATCATCCGAAATATACTGGAATAACCCGCCGAATTGCCGGAATCAAACCACACCAGACTCTGGGGTATATCTTCAGTAATCAGTTCCGGCGCATTCCCCCGGATAACTTCCCTGAGCAGCGGAGTAAAGAAGCATAACATTCCCGGGACCTCACCTTCTGTCAGCCGATAGGCATCTGCCAGTGCCGGTCCGTTTAACCGGACCATCTTCATGCCATTGGTGAGAGAAAGCAGCGACTTTTCAAAGCAACCACTCATCGAATCGATTTCGCCGTAGGCAATACCCCCGCGCACCAGAATATAATTGGCACACCAATTCCGATACAACCCTCGCACAATCTGGAGAAACGTCTCCAGAAACTCGGGATCACAGCCCAGTACCAATGAATCCGGGAACACTTCGCACTTCAGGTCGGCATATTTGGCCGTCACGAACCTGATGGGTTTCAGGAACGCTGTGACAATGCTCTCTTTCACCTCTGCATTGGCGCCGGTGTAATGCATGTTGAGTACCTCAAAATAACCAACTACCTGATCCATGGCATGTACCGATTATTCCATCATGCATTGACGTTGAGAAAGATCCTCCGGCCCCCGGTTTATAATTCCACCAGCAGCGGCCGGATTTTCGCTTCCTCCACGGTGATCCCCAGCCCGGGTCCTTCGGGAACCGACAGCCGTCCTTGCTCGGGGATGAGTGGGTCTCTCAGAATGCTCTCCCGAATGAACTGCGGTCCGTTCAGTGCCGCGGGCAGTTGATACTGAAATGCCGCATACAGCTGCAGAGTGGCGGCTAACGAGATATCAGGATCGGTTAATCCGCTTCCCAGAAAGAGTAGTCCCGCATCCTGTGTGATTTCAATCTGACGTTTGGCGGGCAGCAACCCACCGCACCGGGCAGGTTTCATCGCCACCCCGTCCATCAGATCCAGCCGGATGAATTCCACCAGATTGGCCGGTGAGACCACGCCTTCATCCAGAAGAATCGGCAACGGCGACTCCCGTTTCAACATCTGGTAGCCGGTTATCCGGGTGATCGGGAGCGGCTGTTCGAGGATATCCACTCCAATCTCTGCCATTTCCGGGACCACTTTTAGAGCAGTGTCCAGATCATACCCCCCGTTGGCGTCGGCCCAGAGATAACCCTCGGGCGCCCGCTTTTTCACCCGGCGACACAACTCCAGATCGTACTCCGGATCCGGTGAGACCTTCACATTGAAATTCCGGTATCCCCGGTTCCGGCCGTCTTCGATCAGGGCATCCAGATCGTCCAGAGACTCCGGGTTTAAGGTATAGCTCAGCAGCAGGGATGGAATCGCCTTTCGCCCCCATATCTCTGGCAAACTTCGGTGTGTCATCTTTCCCAGGAGATCGTGCAGTGCAATGTCAATTCCCGCCTTCGCCATCGGCTGCCCGGTCCCGAACGCGGGAGCAATATTCTGGTCCACAATCCGGTGCGCCCCGGCAATATCGAACACCTCGTGTCCGACGAGCACCGGCGCCAGATAATTTCGGATAGTGGTGGTCACCGATTCCAGCGTCTCGTAGCTCCACTTCGGTATTGGCACACTCTCACCCCACCCCACCGTGCCATCATCTGCCTTCACTTTGATAACAGCAGACGCCCGCCCCATCATGTGGCCGTCCGGACCCTCGAAGAACTTAAACCGACCCCGCATGGGATAGGTGATGGGAAAGACGTCAATCTGGGCGATATGACGAGCCCCCTGACTGCCGGACAAAAGATGCACCCCACCGAACATGAGGACCGGCAGACTACTCATCTTTGCCAGAAATTCACGCCTTGAACAGGCAGATTTTTTCTCCATGAGATGAATCCTGTCGAGGATCTTATAAATGCCACGGACTGCGGTTCGGGCGTTCCACCATCCGATTGGCCTGGTCATCGTTGACAAACTGTTCCGCCCGGGGATCCCACCGGAGTTCACGGCCTAACTCCATTGCGATATAGCCTAAAACACAGGCTGATCCGGACCGGTGCCCGATCTCCACCGGAGCCACCGGGCGTCTGCGTGACCGAATACTCTCCAGGAAATTCTGCTTGTGGTCATTGCTCCTGTACAGGTGGATAGCATCCGGTGGCAATGTAGTGTCCAGCAAAGATGTCGGGTTCGCATCGATATACCCTCTGCGTACGTACACCCATCCCTCCGTACCTTTGAAAAGGACTCCCTGTCTATTCTTCTCGTTATCGGCACAGATCAGAGTGACGCCGTTTGTGTAGATATATTCTATCCGGAACGCTCCGTGGACATCCCACACCCCGCTCTCGGAAAATTCAGCTTGTCCATGTATACGCACCGGGCCGGTGTATTCCGTGTCCATCCCCCAGTGAGCGCTGTCGATGTGATGGGAACCCCAGCCGGTAATCATGCCGCAGCAGTAGTCGGTGGTGCGTAACCAGCCCGGACGGCTATAACTTCGCTGGGGATGAACTCGCTTCTCAATATACGGGTAGTAAGGCGCCTGTCCCAGCCACATCTCATAATTCAACTCCGCCGGTACCGGTTCGGGCGCCCCGGGACCGGTGAATGGATCCTTGCCGAAGCCCACTTCGACAGTGTGCAGATCTCCGATATATCCGTTTCGGACCAGCTCGGCGGCGAACCGAAATCGGGAGTCGGATCGCTGCTGACTGCCCACCTGCAGGATCCGACCGTACTGCCTGACAGTATCGCTCAGCTTTCGTCCTTCGGGAATGGTCAGTGTCAATGGCTTCTGGAGGAAAATATCTTTTCCTGCTCTGGCAGCTTCAACGGCCGGCAGGGCGTGCCAGTGATCCGGGGTGCAAATTTGTACCGCATCGATATCCGGCCGTGCCAGCAGATCTCTGTAATCGTTGTAAGCATCACATCCCCGGTAGATATCACTCTTTCTGCGCGCACCATAATGCGATTCCACCAATTGTTTGGCATTCTCAAGCCGCCAGGAATCCACATCGCAAACCGCTACCACCTGCACATCGTCGAATTCCAGGATTTCCCGGAGGTCGCCTCTTCCCATCCGTCCAACCCCGATGCATCCGATGGTGATTTTATTTAATGCTCTCTGTTGTCCGCGCACCATTGGTGGAAACATCCATGGCAAAAACAAGCCACCGGCTGCGGTAACGGCTGCCCGGCCGAGGAATTGTCGTCTGGTCAGCATTGTGTTGGATTTGTACATCTGCAATAGGCTCTCCTATTTCGACATGCGTTCAACTTGTATGTCAGGTGAGGCCGCATAATTTTGCCACAGTAGTTCTGCCCGCGACTGCGAGATCTCCCCATCGTGAACATAGATTCGATAACGCCGGGTATAACTGATTCCGGGCTTCAGGGTCCAATCCGAATTGACCACCGGACAGAAGCCAAAAAACACATCCCCCTGGGGCCAGATACGCACGGGCTCCGGATGGGTATAATTCTCGGGGTGACTCAGGAATACAATGCCGGCCATTCCCTTGTCAGTGACGCCAAACACGTCACACCATCGGGTCCGGGTGCCGTTTCCGTCCTCCCGGGTTTTCCCCAGCGATGTCAGATAATTGCTGTTCTCCGCATTCCAGTCGGCGGTGCCCCGGAAACCGAACCCGCCATATCGGTATTGTTTAATAATCAGCGGACTCTGCGTTGCGCAACGCTGCGTAATCACAAATTCCCAGAGCCAGAAATCATCCTGGGGTCCACCCACTTTCCAGAGCCGTACCTGCCATTCTTCATTCAGAGCCACTTTTGCTTCCCCGGGCGCTGTTAAGTCGATGTACTGGTGTTGTGCTACGAACTCGCCGAATACGGGACCGGTTTGCAGGTGCTTGAAGCCTGTAAATCGCACAGTTCCCTCTCCTTCTCCAAGGTTCCAGAAGTCCACGGCCCTGCCCTCGAACTCCGTCTTGGTCCACGGCGCCCAAAATCCCATATGATGAATATGATCGCTGGGATGGATTCTGGTTAACACCTTGCCGCCCGGGGTCCTGACGGGATGGATAAATCCGCTGCGCCGGTACAGATCGCTGGCCGGATCCGGCGGAGGAATCGTCCCGTAAATATACCGAAGCGCCTCCCGGTCAGCCCAACCGAGAGCCAATCCGGTGGAATCCATGGAAATTTCCACCAGCGATGTGGCTTCTGTGGGCGCACGGCTCAACTCAAACACCCGCTCGGTCCCCGGTTTGGTGATGCCGTCCAGAATCCACCAGAGTTTCGGGGGATCGGCTGTTTCCACCTGGCATGGTACGATCCGGCGCTCTCCCCGGCTTATTTCTTCCAGTCTGAGGGCTCCCTGCTCCGGGCCCGGCCGGTAATCTTTTATCGGAACAGATACCGGCCTGTCGATCAGGGCGTGATCACCCGCCCGGACACTCATCCGCAGCAAGGTCTCTTTGGCTGAGATGTTCACCGGGAAAGAAATAGTGACTGGGAATATCAGAATTAACGCAGCATGCCATATCCTTCTCTGAGGAACAAACACATTCACCTCCGGTCAGCTGTATTCGCTGAATATTTCTGCGAATCGTGCAGGCCTGTCCGATGCCAATATGTCCTGAAACATCAATGAAAGGTACTATTAATATAACTGCAATGGCGACCAATCGAAATCCAAATTTCGTTCGAAATCAGGGAATCTCCATCCCGGTTGATACCCTTTGACTGCGAAGCGCCGGATTCCTGAAAAAATAGGCTTACACTCTCTCCGTTCTTAATCGAAACAGCTGTCCGAATTCCTGCAGCTGGCGTTTATAGTCGCCATAAAAGAACACCTGGTGAAAGCCCGGAAAGGTAAGCGCTTCCTGGTCACCATCGAATTTCACGTTCACCGAAACAATACATCCACCGGAGGGAGGAACTTCCTCATTCCGCAGAACATATCCGGTGGAAATAAGGAATGTGGTTTCATCATCAAACAGCACATCGAGGCTGGTTACCCGTTGCCCCTCTTTCCAGAGCGGTCGGGGTATGGCATCACGATTTCCGTGGTGGTGCCGGAGATCGTATGGCTCGGGGGATTCCCCGAATCCCCTCAGGCAGAGCGGGCTGGAGCAATGTGCCCCGATAATTGATTGATGCAGAGTATCGGCCACCGGATCCTGCTGAAAGCCCGGGCGATCGAACAGATTTTGAACGACCATATGGGAGGCAACGGCCCCGATATCCGCTTCACAGGCCGCCGGAATAGCGCTGTCATTCATTCGAGACCAGGCCAGGCAGGGCAGACTGATGTTCTCATCAGCCAGCGTTCCCAGACAATCCATGGTGATTGCATCGCCTTGCTCCTGCTGCAGAATAGTTCTGGCGGCCACATACGACTTCGCACCATGTATTATATCTGTTCTGTCTGGACCTTCAGTTAGACGGGCATGGTCGATATACTCCTGAGCAAGTCGGACCACTTCATCAGTTTCCTGAACCTGCTGATATTCTTCAATATATGTTCTTGCCGGTATATATCTGAGGGTGGTCCCGAGCCCCGGCATGGGCTCTTCATACCGTTTGTCGCCCTGCAGCACGATACACCGGGACTTCTTCAACCTGGCACCGGCAGCCAGCATCTTTAATCCACGCGCGGCCTGATCGAAATGATCCGTGGAATAAATCAAGCAGCCTGGCTCATGTGCCAGTTGTATAGTGTTGGTGGTGAATGAGGTGCCCAGTGGTGAAAAAACAATCACCGGCAAATGTGATTCAGCAGCCATTTGAACGGTGGGCCAGGCGTGCTGCTGACGGTCGAGTAGCAATACCACCAATCCGTCGACTTTGTTCCGTCCGGCGTCCGCAATCCACTGTTCGGCCTCTTCCAGACTGTAGATCGGATCGTGGCGGAGCTGCAATTCTATTCCGAGATCGCCGGATGCCTCTTGTATCTGCGCGGTATAGTTTCTGCGCGCCGCCTCCCCGTCATACACAGCACCCGGCCACCACATGCCGTATTCTTCTTTTCTCCGGACGAACGCTGCCGCAATCCTCGGAGTGTAGGTTGATCCCGGCCCCGAAAGGGGGGCGCGTTCCGGAATAAAATCGGATGAACTTTGCTCAGGAATCGATTGGGTCGCCTCTGCGCTGTGAGGTGCTTTCGCCAGAATTGACGTGACCGCCGTCATTCCCAGCATTCTGCTTAAGAATTTTCTCCGCGTTATTCCATCAGAAGGTATCGGTAAATTAGCCTGCATTCTCATACATCATCCCTCTCATTCCAAATATTTCAGGTCATTTTTTTATGTAAAAACACTCCCGCAGATTACCTGGGTAGTGAATATATCTGTGAGCCCGTTGTATCTATTCATTATCTGTGTTTCATACCTGAGAGTGTTTAGTAAACAGGGAACAGCTACAAAGCATTGACCTCGAATTACGTTTTTTATGTTTTTTTCAATTTTAAATAAAAAATCTCTAAACACAGGATCTATCTTTTTATTTTTTCTCTGCGCCCTTTGCGATCTTTACGAGCTCTGCGTTTTCTGAACAGACTCATACCTGTATCTTTTTTTCTGCGTAAATCTGTTTCATCTGTGTCCATCTGCGTGCTATATCAAGGTAGGTGAGGGGGTCACTGATACCGCCCGGCTTCATGGACTGCCGCAAACATCGCCTCGATATTTTCGGCCGGCACGTCCGCCTGGATGTTATGCACCGTATTAAACACAAAGCCGCCGCCGTCACCCAGGATATCTATTTGTCTGTTCACTTCCTCCCGGACCTGTCCCGGCTTACCCTGCGGCAGCGTCTCTTGAGTATCAATGCCTCCGCCCCAGAATACGATATCTTTGCCGAAGTCTTTTTTTAATTGCTGCGGTTCCATCCCCTCGGCTTTGAAGTGAACCGGGTTCAGGATATCGATACCCATTTCAATAAAGTCTGGCAGAATATCCCGGACGTTCCCGCAGGAATGAAAGAAAATGTATGCATCAGGTGCTTTCTCGCGCATACATTGTATAAGCTCCACCTGACGTGGTTTCACGATATCACGAAACATTCGCGGTGAAATCAGCTGGGAAGCCTGTGTCCCGAAGTCGTCTGCCTCCACCAGAATATCCAGCACATCTCCCAGGTGATCGAGAGCGGTTTCCCAGTAGTCCATCTTGATTTCCAGTATCTTATCCAGGAGGTGCCCGGCGAGCTCCTTCTCGGTGACCAACTCCATCAAATAATTTTCCATGCCCCTGATTCGGGTCGCCATTTCCAGCAGTCCGGCGCAGAGACTTCGCATGGCTACCGGATATCCATCCTTCCTGAAACTCTCCGCCTGTTCCCGCAGCCCCTCGAACCGTGAGGGATCTCCCCCGTCCGGCCAGGTGTGATTTTCAATGCGATCCCCGGTGAGTGCTCCGTTTGCCAATGGACTGTGATGGAGATCGTACCATAATCCCCCTGCTTTCTTTATTCGATATCCCAATCCCCATTCATCCACGTGCGACAAATATTCTCCATCATCCCGGTCTTCGAAATCGATGGAACTGGTGCGAGGCCAGACACCCCGGACATCTGCTCCGTACCTGTCCAGTATGTCATCTGAGGGAAGACAGATTTGCTGGATCTTGTCAGTGAGAAACGGCTGATCCGGGGGGAATCCGAGATATGCCCGCAGGTTTTTATAGGCGGTCACCGAAATGCCGGTCACGTGGG
>Ga0102944_1002397_pt1 | contig 11002 bp, 11 predicted proteins | sample SalPonD_shore_MG_FD_78172 | JGI IMG/M metagenome (GOLD analysis project Ga0102944, IMG submission 78172) | Salt pond soil microbial communities from South San Francisco under conditions of wetland restoration - Salt Pond MetaG... | ecosystem: Environmental > Aquatic > Marine > Intertidal zone >... | reverse complement strand
TCACTGAGGAGAGTATTGAACTGGCTGCTGAGATATCTGCCAAACGCGGTGATGCCAGACAGGCATTGGAACTGATCTGGTTTGCCGGTAAGGCTGCAGATAATGAGGCATCAGAATATGTCTACCCAGATCATGTCCGTGAAGCCAAATCTAACGTCGATCCCAGTCTTCTGCGGGCTTCGGTAGAGGACTTATCCAAACCCAAGATGCTTCTACTACTGGGGATTGCACGTCATCTCAGACATACCAAGAATGCCTATGTCACCACGGGTGAGGCTAAACGTGCCTATCAGATCGCATCGGAGGAATACCATGAGAAACCACGACGACATACCCAAATCTGGCAGTACCTCAAGGAATTTGAACGAAATGGGATTATTACCACAGAGATCTCAGGTAAGGAGTTCAAAGGAACCACTCAATTGATCAGCGTACAGGATGCAACTGCAACAGCATTAGAAAGAGCAGTACTGAAACGCATTGAGAAAGCTGAATGAATTACTTAAGATTACGTTGAAAATTTAAGATATGACCCCGCTAATCAAATTGGTTTATAACTAAAAAGATATCTCACTGCTAATACTATGAACAAAAAATTTAGATTTCTATTAGGAGCATTCTTGCTACTAATAATGATTTCCGGAAAAAATGTGTCCGGAGCAATTGACCCGGTTAATTTCCGAGTAGATGATACTTTCAATTTTGAAGTAACAAAGGTCTATGAAGACTACGCAGTTAATGGAACGAGTTATCCTGATAAGAATACAACATATGTTGATGAGGGAACAACGATGGAAGTTAAAGTCAACAAGATTGATGATGATGATCAACCTGGGTCCACTTCAACCTATTTTGGTGTAGCTACATCAGATACCTTTGTAGATATTTCAGAATCAGTCAATCCTTCCTCAGGAGATAATTTTAAGGAAAACACGACGGTCTACTTGAATGAATGGTTGGAATATATGTACATCGGTCTTGGAGCAATATTTACTACTGCATTTACCAGTCCGATTCTTGTGGATTACAGTGGACCAACAATCGATTCACCAGTTCCTCAGGAGAAGTCAGATGCGGTTGGATTACCGTTCCTAGCAACTTCAAATACGACGTACTATAATACCGTAGATCAAGCATTAGAGGACCTAGATGATAATTCTAATGAGAATTTTACCATTATGGTAGATTCTGGATTGGATGATGCCAAAGAACATTACAATGTTGAGGTTAGTTACCGATTGAAATACCAAGATGAATATAACAGTGCACCATATTCATTCAATGGAGGTTTTGCACTGTCATTAACAATTGATCTGACTAGATCAATTCTGACAAATTTTGATTTCAAATTTGATTCTACCCATAAATACGATGGTGGAGAGATCTATTTGGAATCAGGACTGGTCTTCAAAGAAGGTGATACAAAGGGAGATATTGCCAAATTTATTGACAATCTACCAGTACCTCTACCCGGGATTACCTATTTTGTCTCCAGCTTTGCAGTTATTGCATTGGTTGTACGTAAAAAAAAGAATGAGTAAATGATATTCTAACATCGGTGTTTTTCAATAGTCAAATTAATCAACACATTGAGCGAAATACAACAAATATTTCATTTTAGGTCCTTATACAATGAATTTAAGGGATAATTCCATATTTATCAAGTGAAAGTTACAACTCATTAATTGTTAGTTGATTATCAACTTTGGATGAGTCAATCAGGTTATGACTAAACTGGGTATTTTCCAATTTTACTAAATATAATTGGCGACATTCCTCCAAAGATAAAAAAATATATCATTACGTGGTAATTATGGTATCTATGAAGAAGGCTTTCACGAATGCAAAGATTATGCCAGTTGTTGGCGATAATTTGGAGAAGGGGACGTTATTAATAGAGGATAACAAAATTGTTGCACTGGGAACTGACCTGTCAACTGAAGGATATGAGGTCATTGATTGTAGTGGTAAGACGATCACTCCAGGATTGATTGATGCACACAGCCATGTTGGTGTATTTGAAGAAGGAACCTCAGCATCCCACGTTCATGATGGGAATGAGACCACTGAAGCAGTGGTAGCTCACCTTCGGACCATGGACTCTTTATTCCCACAGGATATGGGATTTGAAGATGCCAGGCAGGGAGGAGTGACAACCATGGGAGTAACTCATGGGTCTGCCAATCCTATTGGAGCACAGAATGTTGTGGTAAAATCTGCTGGTACCACAGTTCAGGATATTGTCATCCGTGAACCAGCTGGTGTTAAATTTGCGATGGGAGAGAACCCCAAACGAGTGGGTCAGGAGAACAAACGAGCACCTCATACCAGGATGGCAGTTGCCTATACCATCCGGAAAGCTTTCTACGAGGCACTTGATTACCGTCTTGAGTGGGAGGAGTACGAATTCAATAATCAGAAGAATGAGGAAAGTGATGAGGATAAATTTATCAAACCACCAAAACGTGATCTTGGTAAAGAAGTATTACTGAAATTAATTGATCGGGAAATCCCAGTTCGATCACATGCTCATCGTGCTGATGATATTGAGACAGCGATTAGATTATCCGAGGAATTTGGTTACAAATTAATAATCGAGCATGCGACTGAATCCTACAAGATCAAAGATATGATTGTCGCCAAAGAAATTCCTGTGGTTATTGGTCCAATTTTCGGACGTGGTAGCCGTGTCAAAAATGAATTGCGAGATCAGAAGATGACCACGCCTGGAGTGATGGTAAAAGCAGGTGCTATGGTCTGTCTGACAACTGATGCACCAGTCATTCCTATTGATTCGCTGAGAGATTCTTTGATCCAATGTATCCGGGAAGGACTACCTGCAGACCGAGCATTAGAGATTGTGACGATTAATCCTGCAAAGGTATTGGGAGTCGATGATCGTGTTGGGAGCTTAGAACCAGAAAAAGATGCTGATTTTCTGATCTTTGATGGAGATCCATTGGAATCCCGTTCTGCAGTAGTTCAGACGTATATCAATGGAAATTGTGTGTTTGATAAAACTAAATAAATGTAATTGCACCAATTTTGACTATAGATAAATTGTAATCATTATCCAGAGACATTAAATCGATCTACAAATGCAAACCAATTCAATATTTCAGTTTCATTCATCAATTTGTTCTGAGTAATTAAATTGATAATCTCCGATTCTCTTGTGACGATAATATCAAAATCAAACGCAGCTGTTCCAAAAATAAGACAATCCAAATAATCATGATGACCTGCAGATCTAATTTTGTTCGCATATGCTATAATTGAAGGTTGAGTAAGTGAGTCGGCAATTGAGATATTTTCTGAATTCATAATTGTTGGAATTACCATTTTGTATCTTTTCAATCCAGATATGTCTTCATGAACTCGGTATTCACGGTTTAGCAGGTATAGGGATTCTAATAAGCTAATATTAGATAACCATAAATTTGTATTATGAAGACCATTTTTCCATACTGATTTCAATTCTTGATGAAAATGTTCAGAAATATTCAGTTGAATTCCAAATAATGGGAGAACAAAACTCGTATCGAATAATATTTTCTCCATACTATTCTACCAAATTAGCTTGTTCCTTTTTAGCCAAAATTAGGGCTTCATTCAGCTCATCCTGTGAATAAGAAGTTATTTTGGGCAAATCAAATACTTCATCGATGGTTAAGATTTTCCTGATTATTAATTGACCTGGAGATGCTTCAATAGAAATTGAATCTCCTGGTGAGATCCCAGCAAATTCTCTTAATGGTAATTTAGGGAGGATTTCTCCTCTTGAACCTACTTTGGTTTTATCTTTTATACTCATTCATAGAAACTATAAATTTTCGGAAATATAAATATTTTCAGAAATGATAAGAAAAATTCCGAATACTATTTTTTACCTTTCTCTCGATTAGTAATTCGACAATACCATTATCTGATGTTAAAGAATACTACATTTATGGAAGTCATAATATGGGATATATTAGTTGAACTAGATATTTTCATTTTCGGTGATATTTGTTAGAGATAATACACAGTAGCTCAGCACACAAACACCGTAAGAATGTACCAAAATTAAATTCCAAATATAATTCTATACTTATTTTAACCAATGAATACTGTATCTTCAAGATAATATTAATCTTGCAATTTCCCAAACTTCCGAAGGATCATGACGATCAATTTGGGAATCCTTGACATTCGGAGAACTTTGATTAACTTGGTAGTGTGAAAGTAGACATCATACGGGGTTCTGTCGCCATATCCCAGTTTATCAGCCAAGTCAGCAGAAAGCTTTGATGCTGCATCCCAGTGTGGCCAGTACCCATTCTCAAGGGCATAGATCAGATGAGTAATACTAACCATCATTCCAAGTCCTCTTTTCCGAGCATCCTGTTCGGTGGCGATCTGAACCTCATAGTGACCACTGATGGGGGAATCAGAAGTTCCTGCAATAGCGAGAATCTGACCTTGCTCTCCCACAGCAACATGGAGTAGACTGGAATGGGTCAGTGTTTCCTTATCGGTGAACATCTCAAAATAACCAAAGAGATATTCAGATACGTTATCATAATCATTTGGTTGAATCTGCCTGAACTCAATTCCAGTGTAATCATACTTACGCACATATCTGCTCCGTAAATCATAAAGATAATTCAGATCCAATACTTGCTCATTGAAGCTATACCGTAGATTTTTGCGGGTCACAAAACGAAATCCGAAATGAGATTTAACCAGAGAAATCCATTGATCATTATCAGCAAATATCATCGTATGTCGTTTGATTTTGTCAAACAGATTGGCATATACAGGGGGATCAGCAGTAGAATCACCTACAAGTGCGGCCATGAAATCAGTAACCAACAATAGAGCATAACTATCTTTCGTGACTTGTAATTTCCATAGCTCACCGATATTGCCCTTAAGACAGCTTAAAATCACCAGTCTCAGATTGATAGTAGTATCAAAATTGTCATAATATTCCATAAAATGCTGTTCAGAGATTTGTTCAGGTATTGTAGAAACCATTGTTTGTGTCATAGCCATCATGATTTGATGATCAAATCAAATAGACGATCATATTATAATTATATAAATATTTTTGATCAACAACTTAATTTGATCGTCAAATTTAAATGGAGAGAGGCAAATATCATCATATGGCAGGACCTAAGGAGATAAAATTCAAGAAATTGCCAACACCAAAAGGTGAAGACAAACGCAAAATAGATCAGGTTTTTGACGTTGATACTCGTTATGGTATTATCATGGCAATTGATAATTTTGGGTCCCTAAACATTAAGAAACTGGCAAAAATCCTTGGTAAAAATGAAGCTACCATCCACCATCATGTCAAATGGTTGATACAAGATCCATCTATGCTCGATATCGACCAGAAAAAGACCATGCAGACAAAAGGGATATTCTATACGCTCTCCACTACTGCCAGAAAATATCGTCAAATCCTTGGTCTTACACCCAGCACAGAAGAACAAAATCAACCAGGGGAGAGAAGGAAAGTGAGAAAATCACCGATCTCTTATCTCTTCCTGTAGATAAACTAACTGAAATCCATATACAACTCCTTCAGGAAATTACCTCAGAAGACACTATGGAAAAGGAGAAAAGATTGATCACCTACAATCATGTACTGGAGGATATTATGTTGCAGAATTTGGAACACTCAATTATTGCACTTAAAGAGGACAAACAGCCAAAAAATACAAATTATCCATTGGGGGCACTATCTAATTTCTCATTGGATATGAAAGTCTCAAATATCAAACACCTTTATCGATTATTATTATTGTTTGCTAAATTATCAGAGGACGTTCAAGAGCTCAAACAGGAGATTTCAGAGGAGATTGATCGTAATGAGATTGAGGAAGAAGAAATTATCGATCTTCACTTTCACATTGTGGGTGGAGAAATCGCAGAGTTTGAATTTGAAGAATAACTAAGATAACTCTAATTAATTTGACCTTCCCAATACCTTACTACTCTGATGACTAATTAGTTAGCAATATAGAAATTTTGTTTTCAGTGGTATGGCTCACCACAGGGTCGAGATAAGGAATAAAAGAAATAGCATGCGTATTTCATCGACTCCAATCCTTCATGTAATCGAAATAAGGATAATTGTACATAATACTATATATTATATATTTTACAAGAATTTGGTTCAAGTTATTTCGTAGTGAAAATATCAAAATTAATACATATATACTACTAATCCGTAACCTGACAACATATGGCTGGATTTCAGTTATTTGGACGAAAAATAAGTATAAGACAAATGCTCGTATTATCATTTGGTATTATTTTACTTCTCTCCACAGTAGCAGGAATATTTGCACTGTATGGGTTAGGAAATACAACAGCAGATTATGAAAAGTTACTTGATGGAGCAGTAAATGTTGATAGAGATGCCAAAGAAATGAAAGCACACATATTACAGGCAAGAAAAGCTGAAAAAGATTTCATGCTCAATGGAGATCTCTATCAGGTTGATAATCAACTTCATCACCTTACACAATTGAATGCTACCCTGAATTCTATTATTAATATAGATTTAACTCCAAAGATTACCACAAGAGCATATCAGGCACTTCAGGAATCTGGAACCTATCGAACTCAATTCAAAGAAGTTGCTCAATTATTGATCAATCGTGGAGGAGGGATTTTCGGTGAAGATAATGGAACAATCGGTGAATTTAGAGATACCATCCATGCTACAGAAGGGAGACTAGCATTACTGTACAAAACGAATGAAATCAACGAGACAATATATTATCATTTGGACACCTTATATCTATCAATCAGGCGAAATGAGAAGGATTACCTGTTACGACATAATGAGGTAAACGTGAATGTGGATAAATTCATCAACAATATCGAAGCCTTTACGGGGAATTTTTCATCGATTATCAGCGAGACTACGTTAAATGCATCAGTTATATCTACCTTTCAAACTGAGATGTCAAATTATCGAAATAAATTCCTTGAAATAGTTAGTACAGATAATCTCATCAATACTAAAAGTATTGATTTCAACAACGCAGCTAACTCGATCCAGAGTAGTGCAGAATTTATTGTGGAGCAAGCCAACCTGTCTGAGACCAATATGAGAAATCGTGTTACTGAGCAAGTAGGAACTATATTCACCCAGGTATTGATTGGTTTCATCATTGCCATCGTTGCGGCATCCATCCTAGTATATGTATTCACAAGAAGATTAACATCCAATATTTACACATTGCAAGGAAATCTCGAGATTATGGCAACTGGAGATTTGAAAGAAGAGATCGAATTCAAGCGAAAACCTGTTGCAGAAATCGATGAGTTAGCAGAGAATATTACGATGATGCAGAATTCATTGCGGTCAATTATTCATTCTGTGACCGAGAATGCCATCAAATTGAATATTGCATCCGAACAATTAACTTCAGCAGCTGAAGAGACAAATGCTGCAACAGAGGAGGTATCATCCACCTCACAATCCATGTCTCAAGCTGCTTCACAACAAGCAGAGATGATTGCTACTTCAGTGGAAGAAATTTCTCGAATAGGGGTAGTTGTTCAGGAGATTGTCGAATCGATCCGTCATAATTCTGATGTAATTTCACAGATCGCACTCCAAACAAATATTCTGGCACTCAATGCTGGTATTGAGGCATCAAGAGCTGGTGATTATGGTCGAGGATTTGCTGTTGTCGCAGAGAATGTGCGAAGATTATCCGAAGAATCAAAAGTGGCTGCAGAGGAAATATCGGAAGTTGCAGGGTCAATATCTGAGACATTACAGGATGCGTTTAATTCAATCCGAATCCAAATTGAAGAAGTAGCTGCATTATCACAAGAGACTGCCGCCTCTGCAGAAGAAGTCGCTGCTGCTGCTGAGGAAGTTACCTCATCGATGGAAGAGGTATCTGCCTCCAGCCAGGAGTTGACCGATCAAGCTGCAGATTCCCTTGAAGGGATGAAACAATTCAAATTGTAGAATTACTCAGAACCATCATCTAATAGTTAATAGTACACAATCTTGTTCTAACGATCTTATTCTCGATTAAATCTAAGAAATATAATTAAAATAAATCAGTCATTCAATGTCTGGATTTTCAATCAATATTTTCTTAATCTGCTTAGTAGTTTTATTCAACGATTGATCCGTAGAGATCCAATAATATGGACTTTTATTAGGTGGAGCTTCTAATTCTGCCTTCAACTGGTAGTAGACATTGAAATCTGCTTCACTATGGTCTTTTCGTTCTTCAGTCATCCTTGATTCTATGATCTCATCAGTTGCCTCCAGCACGAGAAATAGATAAGGAATACCCCGATCATCAAGTACGGATTGTAATGCATTTCGTCTTTCTTTCAGATGATAGGTCGCCTCAATCACAACATTCTCTTCAGTAGAGATGTATTTGGAGAGTATGAGATTAATGAGATTGTAGACAATCTGAACAAATTCTGATTGATAGAGCTGTGAATGGGAACCTGAATCATAATAATGTGAAAAGATCTCATGTCGGAGGTTATCTGAGGAGATGATTCGATCAATTTTAATTAGCTGACTAATCTGTTCAATAACTGTGGACTTTCCAGTACCTGGAAGACCCATCACGATAATTATCATGGGATCACCTCATACTGATAGGCAAGATCCCGGTATATCTCAGCCTCTTCAATTAATTTCTGCTTCTCCTCTTCCTCTTCTACTTCCTGACTACGAAAGAGATTGACCTTCATCTTTACCAGGGCCCGATAAGATTTAAAGAAATCAATCACCTCAATGAGCTCATCATCATTCATCAGATAAGCTGCCCGTGAGACCAACTGATCAGATTTATCGGACTGACTATAATGATCCAGTTCCATGGCAAGAAATGCAAGGTCTTCAGCAACATCAACAATACGCAGATTCTGATTGAATTCGATTCGATCGACAATATGAATATTATTATGAATAAAGATATTTCTTGGTTGAAGATCACCATGTCCATCCTTTATCCTACCCGAACGGATCCGACGTTGGAATAATTCTTTGTGTGTGTCGAGAAATTTCAATACATCTTTTTTGTAATCAGGATCAAGATGATCAAGTTCTGCAAGAGTCGAGAAATTTTCGGTTATTTTCTCTCGGAGATTGGATAAGTAGTCAATATCACGATACGTTGTGGTTTGACTGTAGAATGATTTGAGGATATCAGCCATTTTGTAAATAATTGGAGTGGTAATTTCATCACCCTGTTCCAGAATATGTTGCATGATAGTTTCCTGTGGTAATTCTTTCATCTTCACACAGAAATCATATTCCCAGGTGAGCTCATCATTAAATCCGGAGGGTTGCAATTCGTAGACACCAATGTAGATATCAGGAGCAAGTTCCTGGTTCAATTCCACCTCATTGATACAGCATTGCTGACGGGTTTTCATTAATGTAAAATCGAGAACTCCACCAAACTTTACTGGTTTCTTTACTTTGTACACCCACTTTCCTGTGAGGACAACCAATGAGATATGGGTCTCAATAAATTCAATGTGCGTAATAGGATGATCATAATGATCAGGATCTGAGAGATATTGACGATATTGCCTCAGATTCATCTGCTTATACTATGTTTTCCTATCCTATTAATAATCACATTATTGTGCTTTTGCTTTGATTATTATCCGATTTTCTATCCTTTGAAGAAATTGAGGGTAGATTTGATTTTACCTGTATTTTAGAACAATCGAGTAAAGATCACTGTAATGGTTTCGGATTTATTGATATTTGTATACGATATAGAGGATACCTGAGATAACAATACCTAGTGTGGTCCATTCTCCAGCACCTGCACCAATTACTGCAAGGATGATCCAAGCAACACCTCGAACAAGAGGGTCTTTCAGTGGTTCAATTACTATGTAATCCATTTCCACAACCAATACAAAGATGGAGAGAAGTAAGCTGACTAATCCAGAGAGGACATTACCTGAGAATAATCCAAGTAATCCAAATATTACTGCAATTGCTGCTGCAATTAATCCAAGAACATGAGCATACATCGCCATCCTTGGATCTTTAGCACTTACGTTAATAGTGGGTTTCATAAGATTTGCTGACATGTTAAAATCGATTTTACCATGCAATATAAAAACCTGTGCCGGATAGTAAAGAATAACTGGAAATTTTCAAACTGAGTATACTTCTATGATAGTTGGAATTCGTAATCATGTGTTCAATGGTCTAAATTTGCTGGTGTTGTAGTGAAATTGACTTCTTCAATTATGGTATATAGTGATATTGTAGTAATTTTATATTTTCAATAGATCAACCGAACTGATTATCTTAATTATAACTAACATCTATGGTCGACAACAAATTCAATATCTTGAAGATATATCATATATCAAAACTTTTGTATTCTGATCAGGGACTAGTCTTGACTTGAAGACCAATTCGCTTTCGATTGTTGCATCAAGGTTATCATTCAACGAACCTCAACTTTCAAGATGTTCATAGGATCATGGTACCCATGGAAAGAATATCAAGTAAATATGATGAGAAAATTGCCTCATTGGTCCGGGAAGTAACTGTTTAATGATGAAGCTTTGGAGAGATGAGTTTTAGACGACAAATAATCAAAGAGTTCATCGCCATTATCCTGCCAAAACAGTGATTCAGCATTAAGCAATCTTAGATATTCCACATATGTAGTATCCCATATATCTTCTTCTTGATCTCTTGCATCCATCAGGAAGACAAAATTTTCATTTTTGTGAAGTTGATTGAAAACAATAACTTTGGGTAATTCATTCTTTAATCTATTGACAGCAGTTGCTTTAGATGTAGCGAATAAGGTATCCATGTATACTGCAGGTTCGATTTTGCTATTGATGACGAAGTCAATTTCAAACAATTTTCCTTTTGGTCCTTCCATTTTGTAATCTGTGTTATATTTAACATTCCAAGATGTAAGATAATCACTTACTTCTTTCTTGAAATCTACTGTCGATGTAGACC
>Ga0102944_1002396_pt1 | contig 11007 bp, 11 predicted proteins | sample SalPonD_shore_MG_FD_78172 | JGI IMG/M metagenome (GOLD analysis project Ga0102944, IMG submission 78172) | Salt pond soil microbial communities from South San Francisco under conditions of wetland restoration - Salt Pond MetaG... | ecosystem: Environmental > Aquatic > Marine > Intertidal zone >... | reverse complement strand
GATGAGACTTTAAAAGGGATTGCGGATATCATTATAGCGAAACAGAGAAACGGGCCTACTGGGAGAATATCTCTTGCCTTTTTGAACAAATATGCCAGATTCAGCGATAGAGAATTCCATACAGCTGAAGAATAACTTGTAAGAAAATTGAGTTGGGATCATGAAAAAGAGCAAATCAACTTTTGTTTGTCAAAACTGTGGTTTCCATTCGCCCAAATGGGTGGGTAAATGCCCCAGCTGTGGAGAATGGAGTACTATGATAGAGGAGATCGAGGAATCCAAAACTGAGCAAATATCTTTCCCTCCTTCAGCGCCCATGCTTTATGAAGAGGTCAAACAGGCCCGGAAACAACGGCTTAAAATAGGAATAGATGAGTTGAACCAAGTTTTAGGAGGAGGGGTTGTCCTTGGATCATTGGTCTTGATCGGAGGGGAGCCAGGAATAGGAAAATCCACGCTTTTGCTTCAAGTCAGCCGGGACTTTTCTGCAGAAGGGAAAAAAGTGCTTTATGTTTCAAGCGAAGAATCTCTAGAGCAGATTAAAATGAGAGGAGAAAGACTGGGAATAGACAAGGGAGAGCTTTATCTGCTGGCAGAGACGAATCTCGAAAGGATCATTTCACACGCCTCAAATCTCAATCCTCAGGTCTTTATCTTAGATTCAGTGCAAACTGTTTTTTCTTCTGAACTTTCTTCAAGCACAGGAACCATAAGTCAAGTCCGGGAAGTGACCAACCAGGTATTCAGGTTTGCCAAAAAAAACAACATATGTTCTTTTCTGGTCGGACACATAACCAAAGAAGGCTCTTTGGCTGGACCCAAATCTTTAGAACACATGGTGGATGTGGTGCTTTATTTTGAAGGGGAACGGGACCACAGCCATCGGATATTAAGAGCTTTCAAAAATAGATTTGGGCCGGTTTCTGAAATGGCTGTTTTTAACATGGAATCAACTGGATTAAGAGCCATTTCCAATCCTTCAGCTTTCTTTTTGAAAGAGAGACCAGAGGATGAACCCGGCAGTGTGGCTGTGTGCACCATCAAAGGGTCGAGGCCTCTCTTAGCTGAAATTCAGGCTCTGGTGTCCTCCACTCTGTTTGTGGGAAATCCCAGACGTATGACCATAGGGCTTGACCACTATAGAACGGCGATGTTGTTGGCGGTTATTGAGAAAAAACTAGGTTTTGGTTTTGGGGGGCAGGATATCCATATGAATGTGGCCGGTGGATTGTTCATCAAAGAACCGGCTGTGGATCTGGGGATTTTGGCTGCACTGGTTTCATGCATTAAAAACAAACCAGTTCCTTTGAATCTGAGCCTTCTGGGAGAAATTGGATTGAGTGGGGAAGTCAGGTCTATAAACCAGACCTTGGCTAGAATCAAAGAGGCCTCGTCATTGGGTTTTAAATCCATAGTCCTTCCCAAAGGAAACTTGCCTGAATTAAAGAAAGAGAATCTTAATGATGTTGATCTTATAGGAGTCAAAAACATTAAAGAAACTGTGGATGTGCTTTTTTAGATAAAAAATTATATAATAGAAAAAATTTATTTATATTTTTAATATTTACAGAAAGATTGAATCATGGTCATCTTCATATTTAGAATACTGGTTATCGCAATAATAACTTCAGTTGCGTACTTTTTGCCTCCTTTTGGGCTTTCTAATTATTACGGAGCGGCAGCAGGATTTATTGTCAGCGTTTTGATTGTATTGCTTGAGGTGAGAATAAAGAAGAGCCCCTTTAGAACGATTTGGGGAGTCACTGCTGGATTTTTATGTGGATTATTTATTGGCTGGTTGCTGGGGATGGTCTACCAGACTATTTTAAAGGACCAAACAGCCGCTTTTTTCAAAATATTCTTTTTGATCATTTTCCCTTACATGGGCTTTTTGATAGGCTTAAGGAAGCCAGAATGGTTCAGCCCAACTCATCTTTTCTCCTTTTTTAAAGAGAAAAACACAGGAAGAGAAAACAAAATTTTGGATACCAGTGTCATTATTGACGGCCGGATATCAGATATTGCCGATGCCTATTTTATTGAAGGAAATATAATAGTTCCACAATTTGTGCTTAAAGAACTTCAGTTAGTGGCAGATTCGTCTGATGGAGTCAAAAGGCAAAGGGGAAGAAGAGGACTTGACGTTTTAGACCGGCTTCAAAAGTCTTCTCATATCAATGTTTCCATTTTTGAAGAGGATTTTCCAGAAATCAAAGAGGTGGATTCAAAGCTGATTGAATTGGCCAAACAGATGGATGCCAAAATCATTACCAATGACTTCAATTTAAACAAGATAGCTCAACTGCAGGGGATTCAAGTCCTTAATATAAATGAATTAGCCAATGCTCTAAAGCCGGTTGTCCTCCCCGGAGAAAAAATCAAGGCTTTTATTTTAAAAGAGGGCAAAGAAAAGGATCAAGGAGTCGCTTATTTAGATGACGGAACCATGGTGGTGGTGGACAATTCCAGGAAAATGGTTGGACATACCATTGACGTGACAGTGACTTCTGTTTTACAGACTACAGTGGGCAAGATGATATTCGGCAGATATGAAGAAGATTCCTAAGGAGGATATCAATGGCCCAGCAAAACAAAAAAAAATATGAATTCCAATCAGAAGTCAAACAACTGTTAAATATTCTTGTCTATTCTCTGTATAAAAACAAGGAAGTTTTTGTGAGGGAATTGATTTCCAATGCGGTTGATGCTCTCAACAAGGTTCAGTTTGAGCTTATGACCCATTCAGAAGTAGAGGATAAAGATGAGGACCTTCGCATAGAAATTTCCTTTAACAAGAATCAGAAAAAGTTAATTATTGAGGATACAGGAATAGGCATGACCAGAAAGGACCTGAGGGAAAACATAGGAACCATTGCCCATTCAGGAACTATTGATTTTCTAAAAAAACTATCAAAATCAAAAGAAAAAGACAGGGTCGATCTTATTGGCAAATTTGGAGTGGGATTTTATTCCACTTTCATGGCGGCTAATGAAGTCCATATTTACACTAAATATTTTAAAAAAGGAAGCCGCGGCTATTTGTGGAAATCCACAGGAGATGCGGACTATACCATAGAAACAACGGTAAAGAAGAAACGGGGGACAAGAATAGAGGTTTTTTTAAAGGAAGACCAAGAGGAATTTTTGGAAAAACAAAGGATAAAAACAATACTTTCCAAGTACTCAAAATTTGTTCCGTTTCCCGTGTATATTGATAATGAGAAGTTCCAAGTGGCGGAAGCTATTTGGACTCAGCCCAAATCATCTCTAAACAAAAAAGACTACATTGAGTTTTATAAATTTTTTAGCAATCTACAGGAAGAGCCTGAAACATATTTACACCTATCTTCAGACGCTCCAGTCCAGTTTAATGCCATTTTATTTATTCCAAAATCTTCAATGGAGAAGACAGGATTTTTCAGATCACCTCCTGGTGTGGACTTGTATTCCAGAAAGGTCTTGATTCAAAAAAGCAGTCCAGACGTCATGCCTGAGTACCTCCGCTTCATTAAGGGGGTTATCGATTCAGAGGAGATCCCGTTAAACATATCCAGGGAAACAGTTCAAAATGACATTAAAATCAACAAAATAAAGAAGCACATCATCAAAAAGCTTATTTCAAAGCTGGAAAAAATAAAAAAGGATGACCGGGAAAAATACCAAAGGATTTGGGACAATTTTAACAGAAATTTAAAAGAAGGAATGGTCAGTGACTTTGAAAACAGAGAAAAATTATCTTCCCTGTTGATTTTTCACTCTTCTGAAAACAAAAAGGAATATACAGACCTAGATTCTTATATCAAGCGGATGGCTGAGGATCAGAAAGAGATTTTCTATGCGAGTGGGCCGGATAGAGAAGCTACTGAGAAAAATCCTGCTTTGGAAGCGTTTAAGAAAAAAGATATTGAGGTGCTTTATTTAGAGGATCCTTTGGATGAATTTGTGTTTGAAAATCTCCGAGAGTATAAAGGCAAGGCTTTTAGAGTAGTGGAAAGTGCAGATATAGAAGTCAAACCAGAAGAAGAGAAGAAAAAGAGCAAGTCTTATATGGAAGATGTCAATCGGTTTGTTAAATATTTGAGAGATCTTTACGGGGACAAAGTGGCTGATGTTCGTGTTTCCAAAAGACTTGTAGACAGTCCCTGCATGCTGGTTCGGCCTTCTGACGGCCCTTCTGTCCAGATGGAAAGAATCATGAAGATGGCTGATAAGAACTATAAATTTTCAAAAAAGGTTTTTGAGGTCAATCCTGAAAATAAATTGATCAAGGAAATGGTCCGCATTTATAAAAAAAATCCAAAATCAAAAGAAATCAACCAGCTGTCCCTACAAATGCTGGATAATATGATGCTTAGAGAAGGATTGGCAGAAGATGTTGATTCCATTGTGTTTAGAATTCAAGATATAATGCTTCAAGCCGCTCAAAGAGTCCGAGCTTCTTCAGAGAAAAAAGCTGCGGGCAAGAAGTAAATGGGAAAAACCTATGTCATTGTGGTTGCAGCAGGAAGGAGTCTGCGGTTTGGTTTAGACAAACTGAAGATTTATATAAAAGGGAAGTCAGTCCTGGACAGAACACTTGAACGCTTGGAGCGTCACCCTGAAGTTGATGAGATTATATTGGTTGTTAATGAGGAATCTATCAAACAAAATGATTATAAAAAGTATCCTAAAGTAACAAGGGTGGTTGAAGGAGGTCCAAAAAGGCAGGACTCAATGACAGCAGGCTTCAGAGAAATAAAACCTGACCCAGAGAGTTTGGTCCTTATCCATGATGGAGCCAGGCCTCTGGTAAAAAAGGCTCTGGTTTCTCGGATAATCAAAGCAGCTAAGGAAAAGGGAGCTGCTGTCCCTGTTGTGCCTATGCAGGACACCATTAAATCAGTCAAAGAGAAGAGGGTTAAAAAAACCCTTAAAAGAGAAGAACTTTATAGATGTCAAACTCCCCAGGGATTTCGCTATTCTGTTTTAAAGCCAGCTCTTGAAAAGGCTTTGAATGAAGGATATTCTGCCACGGATGAGGCCTCTCTTGTGGAGAGAATGGGAGGTAGAGTCATCATTGTTCCAGGTGATTATACCAACATTAAAGTCACCTATCGAGAAGACATAAAAATAGCGGAGGCTTTTCTTGAAGATTAAGATTGGGATTGGATATGATATTCATAAGCTGGTCAAGGGAGAAAAGCTTTATTTAGGAGGGATCCATATCCCGTTTTCCAAAGGTCTCTTGGGCCATTCTGACGGAGACAGCTTGATACATGCCTTAGCCGATGCATTATTGGGAGCGTTGGGAAAAGGAGACATAGGAACATTTTTTCCTGATACTGATCCAAAATACAAAAATATTTCCAGCCGGATCATTTTACAGGATGTCATGGAAAAAGTGAGGAGTCAAGGTTATGAGATTTCGAATATTGACTCCATTATTATAGCAGAGAAACCTAAAATGGAGCCTCATATTCCTGAAATGAAAAAAATACTTTGTCCGATTTTGGGGATCCATTCAGATGGGCTGGGGATAAAAGCCAAGACTAAGGAAGGATTCGGAGAAATTGGCAGAGGAACAGCCATTGCAGCCTGGGCTGCGGTGATATTAAAAAGATCCTGAATCACCCATTTTTTATGAGTAAGTCAGGGAAGGAGAATTTATGAATCAGGTGAGAGTGCGGTTTGCTCCCAGTCCCACAGGATATTTGCATGTTGGAAATGCGAGAACAGCTCTTTTTAATTGGCTTTTTGCCCGTCAGAATAAAGGAGTGTATATATTGAGAATCGAAGATACGGATATACAGAGGTCGGAGCAGCAGTATGAACACCAATTGATCAAAGACCTTCAATGGATGGGGCTGAATTGGGATGAAGGCCCAGATAAAGAAGGAGATTTTGGACCTTACAGACAGTCATTAAGGATGGACATCTATGTCTCCTATGCCAATTCTCTTATTGAGGAAGGAAAGGCTTACTATTGTTTTTGCAAGCCTGAAGAGCTTAAAAAAGAGAGGGATAAAGCCCTGGCTGCCGGAAAGACGCCGGTTTACAGCGGCCGATGCCGGGGACTTCCCATTGAGGAGTCTAAAAAGAGGATAAAACAGGGCGAAGAGGCTGTGATCAGGCTTTTAACTCCGGACAAAGGAACCTTGACTTTTCATGATATGGTTCGGGGCTCTTTATCTTTTCAACTAGCTCTGATCGGTGACCCTGTGCTTATCCGCTCTAATGGTCATCCCTCCTATAACTATGCGGTGGTGGTTGATGATGCTCTAATGAAAATAAGTCATGTGATTAGGGGGGAAGATCACATCATCAATACCGTCAGGCAGCTGCTTCTTTACAAAGCTTTCCAATTCGATCCACCTCAGTTTGCTCATCTTTCTATGGTTATGGGAAAGGACAATACACGGCTCAGCAAACGACATGGAGCCACATCCGTGCATCAGTTTAGTCAGGAGGGAATCCTTCCTTCTGCCCTTTTTAATTATTTGGCCTTATTAGGGTGGTCTCATCCACAAGGAAAGGAAGTTCTATCAATAAAAGACCTCATAGAAAGTTTTGATTTAAAAAAGGCAAGCCGGTCTTCGGCTGTCTTTGACTATGATAAGCTTTACTGGATCAATCGGGAGCATATTAAGAGTCTTTCTAACCGCCAGAAAGCTGAATGGGCGTCTGTTTATTTAAAAAAAGCAGGCTATCTGCCGAAAAAATTGAATCAAGATCAATGGGATTGGCTGGAGAGAGCTGTGGCAGATCTTATGAAGGGAGTGAATAAATTTTCTGAGTTGCCGGAGAAGTTTGCTCTCTTTTTTGATTTTTCGCCTGAAAAGATGGAAGAAGATGCCCAAAAAGCATTGGAAACTGACTGCGGGAGGAAAGTTATCAAAGCACTTAATGAAAAACTTGACCAGGAAGCAAAAGTCGATTTCAGTCAACTTTCACACATAAGTAGTGAAATAAAAAAAGATACAGGGTGCCGAGGAAAGGAGCTTTTTCATCCTTTAAGAGTGGCCATAACAGCACAGACTTCAGGATTGGAACTGGATAAATTTATTCCTTTGCTCGAGGAAGGATCAAGACTGAATTTTCCAATTCCTATCAAGAGCTGCGCCCAAAGAGTGGCTGAATTATCCCGTTTTATTCAGAACATTTGAGATCAGGTTTTAATGTGACCCATCCACTAAAATAGGATACCAAGAAAAAGGTGGTCATGATAATCAAAGAAACCACAATAGATTTCCAAAGACCTAATTTGGTGATCAGCATGGGAGAAAAGGCGGTTATGAATCCTCCTCCTAAGAAGGGTTCGTATATCATCTGTTTAAAGCCAAATGCTTTTGCGGTGTCTGTTTTATAGAGAGGATCCACTACTCGGAGGAGCAGAAGCCCCACCGCTGTGACTCCGGTCTGCATCCCATACTCTGTGATTCCACGTTCAAACCAATTTTTCTTAAACATACGAGGGGCGAGAAAAGATGCACAAAATATCATCCAGGTGATACCCGTGAACATAATGATTAAGAAAGGCCAAAAATTAGCAATGAACACATCCAGTTTTATAGTAGCGATAGCTGATAAGATTAAAACGTCTAGAGCAAAGCCAAGGATTCGGTCAAATGTACTTTTATCATAGTATTTATCGACTTTGGATATTATGGAGATTTTCTGAATGATAAGGCCCCCTATCATAGCCAAGGGAAATAAAGGAAATTTGTCGAATTCCGAATGGATGGCCTGAAGTCCAGATAGAAAAGCCCAGCCTACGGCAATAGCAATAGCCACAATAGCAAAATGGAAACTCAGGGGTTCGATGGCTTCTGAAGCCACAGTGGCTGTGGCAATGGGGAATCTTTTGTGTTTAGGAATAAGCCCCTTTTTTTTAAACTTTGGTATGCCTTTTTTCACACTGAGATGGATGCAGTAGTCTTTTCGAATAGCAATATTGATCAGGACCATCCCCCCGATCACAGCCGTAAGGATCCCCACAGTCGCAGACATGAGCGCCAAGTCTCCTCCTGCAGCAAAGCCGTATCCTTTAAAAGCATCTTTCATGCCCGCTGCTGTGCCGTGACCTCCAGAAAAGCCGACTTCGACAATACAGGCAAACAGTTGGTGGACTTTAAACAGAGGAATGAGAATGAGGCCTGTAATCAGAAGAGCGATGAAATACTGTCCTATTCCAGCGATAGCGCCAAAACAGAGCTGTGAACCTCCCGCCTCCCAAATTTTCCTAACACCAGGAATATTGACTCCTAAAAACAGAGTAGCAAACACCACATTGATTAAAATCCCAGGGAGAGGAGCCCAGTGCTGTATGATCCAGTCAGGGATGAGGGCGAACCCATAAGGGCCGAAAGCTAGAGCCACAAAACCAGCAATAATGGCTGAGGGCAGGAACAGTGTTTGGAGTATTTTTATATTAGCCCTAAGGAACTTTCCAAATAAGAGGAAGATAGAGAGAACACACAGGCTGAACAAAAAATCCATAAACAGGCCTCCTAAAACATCTATTATTCATAAAAAGAGTCAAGTGTAAATCGGAATATTTGATAATGGTGCTTTTTTAGTATAGATTAAGTTCTAAGAGGAACTTTTATGGATCAAATTGTGAGAATAAATCCAGTGCTGGAGATCTTGAAATCTTCTCCAAATCGGATCCATAAAATCATGCTGCAGAGAGACCTGAGGAAACCGCAATTTAAGGAGATTCTTTACCATGCGCGGGAAAAAAATATACCCGTGATACTGACTCCCAAAAAAAAGATGGATGATAAAGACAGTCATCATCAGGGGATCATTGCGTTTATTTCTCCCAAAGAATTCGTTTCACTTGATTCAATCCTGGATTCTTCCGACCTTCCTTTTCTTCTTCTTTTGGACCAAATCAAAGATCCCCAGAATTTAGGAGCCATAGTCCGGACCGCTGAAGGGGTGGGAGTAGATGGGATTGTCCTGCCAGAGATGCATTCTGCGGGATTGACCTCCACGGTTTTTACTGTGTCTGCAGGTGCCTTAGAATTTGTAAATGTAACCCGAGTTAAAAACTTAGCCCGGACCATGGATGAATTAAAGAAAAAAGGAATTTGGCTGATTGGTGCTGAGGGGGGGAGAGAAAAATTCTGGTATGAATTCGACTACAATGTACCGGTGGGCATTGTGATGGGTTCTGAAGAAAAAGGACTCAGACGGCTCATCAAAGAGAAATGTGATGAGGTTTTGTCTCTTCCCCTAGCCGGGAAGGTTAATTCCTTAAATGTAGCCTCAGCTGCTTCTGTTTTTTTGTACGAAGTTGTGCGCCAGAGACAAAAAAAGAAAGCAGGTTGATTTTATATTGAATAAAACGCTGTTTCACTCCGTATATCATAATAAAGAGAACGAACAATGGCTGAAAAAAGTACTGTTGAGCCCATACTGGTTATACCAAAATCCGAACTTTTAACCATGAAAAAACAGCAGATTTCAGAGAAGGAAGCCCGAAAAGCCTTTATTCGGGCCTTTTATAAGATAAAAAAATATGACATGAATAAAGCTTTCTATCCCTGGTTTTATAAACTGCTGAAGAACCTCTGTATGGATTATTTGAGGCGAAGGCACATTAAGAGTGATATTCCTATTGAAAAGATGAGCGTTTTTGAGGATACAAATAAAAATCTTGAGCTCACAAATGAACTTTGGAAAGGAATCGAAAAGCTCCCCTTTGCCCAAAGAGAGGTTATTATCCTCAAATATTTCCATCAGTATTCTTATAAAGAAATTGCTCAAGTCCTGCAAAAACCTGAGGGCACTATCATGTCCTCTCTCTATTATGCTAAAAAAAAGCTGAATGAAATTTTATCTCCATACCTTGGGATAGAAAGCAGTGATTATCCGGAGAAATAAATGAGACATGAAGAAATAAAAAAATGGATTTCCCTTTATCATGAAGGGGAACTAGAGGAAGAGAAAAAAAGAATTGTGGAAAAGCATATAGAGGAATGCCAGGAATGCCGAAAAGAATTTGAAGATATGAAAAAGCTGGAGGATGTTATGAATAAAGTGGAATTAAAACAACCCTCAAAAGAAGCATGGGAAAGATATGAGAAGTCAGTTTATAACCGGCTGGAACGAAAGGTTGGATGGATTTTTCTATCCATTGGTGCTATGATACTCCTCTTTTTTGGTGGTTATAAACTGATAGAAAGCATCATAAAGGATCCTGGTTGTCCTGTAATATTAAAAATCGGGATTCTTGCAGCCCTTGTCGGTGTTGTGATTTTAATTGTATCGCTAACAAGAGAACAGCTTTTCTCTTACAACAGAGAGAGGTATAAGGAGATTGAGAAATGATTTTAGTCACTACAGGTGAAGTACCTGGGAAAAAAATCATAAAGAATTACGGACTTGTTCGAGGGAATACCATCAGAGCCCGTCATGTGGGGCGTGATATCAAGGCTGCTTTGAGAAACTTGGTGGGAGGAGAGATAAGGGACTACACAAAGATGATGGCAGAATCTAGAGAGCAGGCTATTGACCGCATGATCGAAGAAGCCCAAGGATTAGGAGCCAATGCCGTTGTCAATGTCCGGTTTACCACCTCCATGATAATGCAGAGCGCCTCTGAAATATTGGCTTATGGCACCGCTGTTAAGGTTGAATAAGAGAGTAAAATAATTCCAATGTGGAAAAAATTGTTCCTTATTCTTATCGTATTGATGCTTTTGTCATTGTTTTTATTTATTTCTTCTGGAGCCTGCTGGGAAATGAATGAAAGGGGGACCTATTCCATTTACTTTATGGATGAACAGGTAGGTTATGAAGAGTTTTTATGGAGAGAAGTGGAGAGAGGATATGAATTAGAGGTCAAAGGTAGGATCACAAAACCTGTTTCCATGCAGATTGAGCATCTGGTTATTCGAGTGGATAAGGATTTTATCCCCTTAAGTTTTGAATTTGAGGGAGAATTGAGCGGCTCAAAACAGTCCATATCCAGCAGCATTTCCGATGGGACCGTCAAAAACACTATCCAGGTGGCAGGACATG
>Ga0102944_1002395_pt1 | contig 11008 bp, 9 predicted proteins | sample SalPonD_shore_MG_FD_78172 | JGI IMG/M metagenome (GOLD analysis project Ga0102944, IMG submission 78172) | Salt pond soil microbial communities from South San Francisco under conditions of wetland restoration - Salt Pond MetaG... | ecosystem: Environmental > Aquatic > Marine > Intertidal zone >... | reverse complement strand
GCTCGACCGACTTCGCGGGCCTCGTCGGGGCCATCCGACGCGTCCATGGGCTCCTCCGGCTCGACTGCCACGGTCGCGGGTTCGCGGGGCCGGGATTTGAAGCTACGCCCGCGGGCGGCGACCGCCACCCGCGCGACGGGAGACCCGACCTACTCCCAGGCCGCCGCCGGGGCCTCGTGAACCCGGATGCCCTTGCTCGAGAGGTGGCGCATCCGCCGGCGGGCGAACTCCTCCTCCTGGGTGCCGCGGGTGGCCAGGACGTAGAGCTGGGCCCGGCCCACCGGGCGCATCGTCCGGCCGGCGCGCTGGGCGCCCTGCCGTCGCGAGCCGCCGAGCCCCGAGGCCGCGATGGCCACCTCGGCCGACGGCAGGTCGAGCCCCTCGTCGCCCACGCGGGAGACGACCAGCGTGGTTCGCTCGCCGCGGCGGAACGCCTCGAACAGCCGGCCACGTTCGGCGTGGGGCGTCCGGCCGCTGACGAAGGGGACGTCCAGCCGCTCGGCGAGGTGGTCGCCCTGGTCGAGGTACTCGACGAAGACGAGCGCCTTCTGGTCGGGGTGGGCCGCGAGGATGGCGGCCACCTCGTCGGCCTTCGCCGGGTTGCTCGCCGCGAGCTGGCGGCGCTCGTGGCCCGCCGAGCTGGTGTACGCGTTGGCGACGTCGTCGTCCGGCCAGGGGACGTACCGGATCTCGACCTCGGGCTCCGCGACGAAGCCGGCGTCGAACAGCGCGCCCCAGTCCGTGCCGATGGGCGGGCCGATGAGGGTGAAGATCTCGGCCTCCCGCTCGTCCTCGCGGACGGGCGTGGCCGAGAGCCCGAGCCGGTAGCTGGTCTGCAGGTCGGCGGTGGCCCGGTGGACCGGCGAGGGGATGTGGTGGACCTCGTCGTAGACGATGAGCCCCCACCGCCGGTCGTCGAACAGGTGGCGGTGACGGTCCATCCCCGCCGTCCGGTAGGTCGCCACCGTCACCGGGCGGAGCTGCTTCGCGCCCCCGTGGTACTCCCCGACCTGGTCGTCGGTCAGCGACGTGTGCGTCACGAGCGCCTCGCGCCACTGGGCGGCGAGCTCGCGGCCGGGCACCAACACCAGCGTCTCGCCGCCGATGGCGGCCATGACGGCGAGCGCGGCGACCGTCTTCCCGCTGCCGGGCGGGCCCACCAGCACGCCGGCCCGGCGGTCGAGGAAGCGGTCGACCCAGTCCCGCTGGTAGTCGCGGAGCGCCAGCGAGAGCTCGACCTCGAGGGGGTCGCCGGGCTCGAGCTCGCGGTCGTCGGCGACCGGGTAGCCCGCGTCGTAGAGCGTGCGCTTCACGGTCGCCACGGCCTCCTCGGCCACCCAGGCCTCGGTGTCCGAGATGACGGCCCGGAGCGACGACTCGTCGAGGTGCTGGCGGGCGACGTTCCCGAGCAGGTCGGGGCTCGACGCCTCGAGGACGACGTAGCCGTCGGGGTGGGTGACCAGCCGGAACCGGTGCGCCCGGGTCCACTGGCCCTCGACCCAGGCCTCGAGGGCGGGTTCGCGCCCGCCGAGCGCCCCGCGCATGGTCGTCAGGAGGGCGTCGAGGTCGTCGTACGGGGCCTGCCAGACGTCCTCCTCGCGGACCGTGTACCGGTAGCCGCCCGAGCGGTTGGTCTCGACCAGGTGGGCGAACTGCGAGAGCTGGGCGCGGGTGAACTGCGTCGGGTTCGAGACGACCACCTCGCGCCGGTTCGGGAAGACGACGACCCGCTCGCGGGCCTGGGTCTCGCGGTACTCGCGGGGGAACCAGACGACGGGGTCGGGCTCGACGTCGAGCGTCTCGACGCGGCCGGCAGCGACGAGGGCCTCGAGCCTCGCCACCGCCTCGGCCTGCGCCAGGTCGAGCGTCCGCGCCACCTCGCTGGCGGTCACGACCGGCCGGCCCAGCGCCTCGAGCACGGTGAAGAAGTCGTCGGCCGCGGGCGAGGCGTCACCGGCGGCGGACTCCGTCGGGTCGGAGCCGTCGGCTGACGTCGCGGCGGCGTCCTCGGTGGTCTCGGTCCCGTCCGCCTCAGGCGGCGCGGCACCGTTCGCGTCCCGGTCGGGGCGGGTGGATGCGGCTGGCCGAACGGGGTCGTCGTTAGCGGAGTCCGTGGGGGCGGGCACTAGTCGCCCGTATCGGCCCGAGGGGAAAAGAGGCGTCGGCTCGGCCCGTCCTGCGTGGTCGACCAGCGGGCGCTTCTGGACCTCGATGACGCGCGTCCGGGTCTCGGCGTCGAGGGTGCCGGGGCGAGCGGCCGACCGCCCGGCTCCGCGGATGCCATCGCGATCGCATCACGTCAGCCGGATGCGGGAGGAAGTCGGGGGTAGGTCGTTCCCGTCAGGTGGTTCCGGGCGTGAGCCCGCGGGGCGTCACCGCCGTGGTCGCCGGGGGGACCGGAGGGGGCCGGGAGGTGGTCTCCGCCGTCAGTCCTCGCTCATCGCCTCCCTCGCCGCCGGGGCCCGTCGGGCGCCGTAGAGCTGGTACGCGAAGTACAGCTCGTACAGGCCCGCGAGGCCGACGAGGAGGTAGATGAGCGCCTCGAGGCTCGGGACGCTCCCGAAGATGATGTTGACGAGGTTCCAGTTCGCGTTCACCAGCATGCCGAGGCCCACCAGTCCCCAGTTGAGGCCCCCGATGATGACGAGCGCGAGCGACAGCCAGTCGAGCACGCTTACCCGGACTCTTCCGCCGACGTATTGCATGGTGGATGTATCACCGGTCGTCGATTGGCGCCCCGAGCGTTTCGTTACGAACCTCGTAGGTGCGGGTAAGTCCGCCGTTCGCCGTTCACCGTCGCCTCGCCCGAAGTAATCCGAGCGTACCGCCGGCTTCGGACGCCGGCGGAGCCCCCGACGCGTCTCCGGACGTGGTCGATCGACCGGTCGAGGTGCCGTCGGCGGGGGATAGCCCCGCATACTCGGGGGGTTTTACCCGTCCGGACGCCGACCTCCGGGTATGGCTGACCCCCTCGCCCGGAACCGGCTCGGCGACGCGGCGAGCCCCTACCTCCGCCAGCACGCCGGCAACCCCGTCAACTGGCAGCCGTGGGACGGGACGGCGCTGTCGGCCGCCCGCGAGCGCGACCGACCCATCTTCCTCTCGGTGGGCTACGCCGCCTGCCACTGGTGTCACGTGATGGCCGAGGAGTCGTTCGAGGACGAGGCCGTCGCCGACGTGCTCAACGGCCGGTACGTCCCCATCAAGGTCGACCGCGAGGAGCGCCCCGACGTCGACGCCGTCTACCAGCCCATCTGTCAGCTGGTCACCCGGGGCGGCGGCTGGCCGCTCTCGGTCTGGCTGACCCCCGACGGCCGGCCGTTCTACGTCGGCACCTACTTCCCGCGGACGCCGACCTACGGCCGCCCGGGCTTCCTCGAGCTGGCCGCGGGCCTCGCCGAGTCGTGGGAGACGGACCGCGAGACCCTCGAGGCCCGCGCCGACGAGTGGCTCGACGCCATCCGGAGCGTGGTCGAGACGGTGGACGAGCCGGGGTCGGCGCCGTCGGAGGACCTCCTCGAGTCCGCCGCGAGGGCGGCGGTCCAGAGCGCCGACCGCGAGCACGGCGGCTTCGGGACCGGGGGGCCGAAGTTCCCCCAGACCGGCCGCATCCACCTGCTCCTCCGGGCGTACGCGCGGACCGGGACCGCGGCCTACCGCGACGCGGCGGTGGCGGCCCTGGACGCGATGGCCGAGGGCGGACTCTTCGACCACGTCGGCGGGGGGTTCCACCGGTACGCGACGGACCCGGCCTGGACCGTCCCGCACTTCGAGAAGATGGCCTACGACAACGCCGAGCTCCCCCGGGCCTACCTCGCCGGCTACCAGGTCACCGGCGACGAGCGCTACGCGACCGTCGTGTCGGAGACGCTGGACTTCGTGCGACGGGAGCTCACCCACCCCGACGGGGGCTTCTACAGCACGCTGGACGCCCAGTCCGAACGGGCGGGCGAACGCCAGGAGGGCGCCTTCTACGTCTGGACCCCCGAGGAGGTCGACGAGGCCGTCGCGGACGGAACCGACGCCGCCCTCTTCCGTGCCCGGTACGGGGTCACCGAAGCCGGCAACTTCGAGGGGCGGACGGTCCTGGGCGTCGCCGCCACGCTCGACGAACTCGCGAGCGAGTTCGACGGGTCGGTGTCAGCCGTCCAGGAGGCCCTCGGGCGGGCGCGCGAGCAGCTCTTCGAAGCCCGCGATGGGCGCCCCCGACCGCCCACGGACGACAAGGTGCTGGCGGCCTGGAACGGCCTCCTGGTGAGCGCCTTCGCCGAGGCGGCGCTCGTGCTCGACCCGGACTACGCCGAGGACGCCCGTCGGGCCCTCGGGTTCGTCCGCGAGCACCTGTGGGACGGCGAGCGGCTCGCCCGGCGCTTCGAGGGCGGTCACGTGGGGGTGCCCGGCTACCTCGAGGACTACGCGTTCCTGGCGCGGGGGGCCCTGGACACTTACCAGGCGGTCGGCGACGTCGAGGCGCTCGGCTTCGCGCTCGACCTCGCCGAGGCCGCCCTGGACGAGTGCTGGGACGACGCAGCCGGGACGCTCTACTTCACCCCCGATCGGGGCGAGGCGCTGGTCGCGCGGCCCCAGGAGCTGGCCGACCAGTCCACACCCTCGAGCGCGGGCGTCGCCGTGGAGACCCTCCTCCAGCTCGACGCGTTCGCGACCCACGACCGCTTCGGGACGGTCGCCGGCCGGGCGCTGGAGACGTACGGCGCCCGCATCGCCGCGAACCCGCTCGAGCACGCGGCCCTGGCCCTCGCGGCGGACCGGGCGACGGCCGGCTCCGAGGAGCTGACGGTGGTCGCGGACGCGCTCCCGGCCGCGTGGCGCGAACCGCTCGCCGAGACCTACCTCCCGCGCCGGCTACTCACGGTCCGGCCCCCGGCCCTCGAGCCGTGGCTCGACCGGCTCGGCCTCGACGCCGCGCCACCCATCTGGGCCGACCGGACGGCGGTCGACGGCCAGCCGATGGTCTACGCCTGCCGGTCGTACACGTGCTCGCTCCCGATGCACGCGATGGCCGACGCGCTGGCCTGGTTCGACGCGTAGGGGTGCTCGTCACGACGCCACCCGCACCAGCCGGACCGGCGGCTCAGTCGGCGGCCTCGGCGCCCGCGAGCGCCTCGGCCAGCGCCTCCGCGATGGCCCCGCCGTCGCCCTCGACGTACCGGGCCACCTCGACCCCATCGCGCTCGACGACCACCGTGGGGATGCGCTCGACGCCGTAGGCCTCGACCTGCGGGCCGCGCTTTCGCCCCTCGGGCAGCCGCTCGACTTCGTACTGGACGACCCGGTCGTCGGGGACGCCGGCCGCGTCGAGGGCCGCGGCGAACCCCGGGAGCAGCGCCCGGCAGTCCTTGCAGCCGTCGTCGCACCAGAGCAGCAGCCGGTCGTCGGGGCCGAGGGCCGCCAGGGCCGCCACGGCGTCGGCGTGGGCGTCGGGGTCCCAGTCATCGGCGGGGGTCAGGGTCGCGAGCGTCATCGGGCCCGCTTCGGCTGGCGGCGTCAAAACCCTGGCGTCGCTCGACCGGGTTGGCGGCCGGCGGCGGCCGACCCAGGTACCACATCCCTTTACCCGATGGGGGCGTACGCCGCGCCGATGGACGGGAACGTGCTCGACACCATCGGCTCGCCGCTGGTGGTGGTCCCCGGCCCGGCCGGGGCGACCGTGGCGGCGAAGCTCGAGTCGCGGAACCCCGGCGGCTCGGCGAAGGACCGCCCGGCGCTGTACATGGTGCGGGCGGCGGAGGCGGCCGGTGCCATCGAGCCTGGCGACCGCCTCGTGGAGCCGACGAGCGGCAACACCGGCATCGGCCTGGCGATGGTCGCCGCGGCGCTGGGCTACGAACTCACGGTGGTCATGCCGGCCTCGAAGTCCGTGGAGCGGCGCCAGCTCATCCGCGCCTACGGGGCCGACGTGGAGCTGGTCGAGGGCGACATGCTGGCGGCCCGGGCCCGGGCCGACGAGCTCGAGGCCGAGACGGGGGCCGTCCAGCTCCACCAGTTCGAGAACGAGGCGAACGCCCGGGCCCACTACGAGACGACGGCCGTCGAGCTCCTCGACCAGGTGGGCGACCGACGCATCGACGCCTACGTCGCGGCGGTCGGGACCGGCGGGACGCTCACCGGCGTCGGACGCCGACTCCGGGAGGCCGACCCCGACGTCGAGATCGTGGCGGTCGAGCCGGCGAGCAACGCGGTGCTCTCCGGGGGGCCGACGGGCGAGGACCGGTACGAGGGCATGGGCCCCGGCTTCGTCAGCGAGCTGACGGACGTCGACCTCATCGACCGCGTCGAGCCCGTGGCGTTCGACGACGCGGTCGCGGAGTGCCGCCGGCTGGCCACCCGGGCCGGGCTGCTCGTCGGCCAGTCGAGCGGCGCGGCGAGCCTCGCTGCCCGGCGGACGGCCGACCGGCTCGTCGCCGAGGCTGGGGCCGAGCCGTCGACGGCGCCCGACGGCGGCCCGTCGACGGCCGGTGGAGCGGACGCGGTCGACCCGGCGGCCGGCCCGCTCGTCGTCACAATCTTCCCGGACAGCGGCGAGCGCTACCTCTCGACCGGGCTGTTCGACTGAGCGGTGGCCGCCGCCCGCTCGTCGACGGCGAGTAAGTCTCGGAGGCGCTCGTTGCAGGCGGTCGGCCGCTCCCGGGGCGGCCAATGGCCACAGTCCCGGATGATGGCGAGTTCAGCGTCGGGCACGCGGGTCGCGCCGCGGATCGCCCAGCCGACGGGCACCAGCGGGTCGTCGGCGCCGTGGACGAACAGGGTGGGGACCGCGAGCTCGGGGAGGCGCGGGGCGTAATCGGTTCGGAGCCCACCGTAGCCCACCTCCGCACGTTGGAAGGCCCGCCAGGTCGCGCCAGACCCCTCGCCGACGAGCCCGAAGACCTCCTCGACCAGCGCCGGCGTGAGGTTGTCGGGGACCACGATGGCCCGGAGACCGACCGCGGTGAGCCACCGGCTCCGCGCCAGCAGCGCCCAGACGCCGGCCATCAACCCCGGGAGGCGAACCGACAGCGCGGCGAGGGGGCCGCCCGGCACGCGGTGGCCGAGGCCGTAGCTGTCGACGAGGGCGAGCCGGTCCACCAGCTCGGGATGGTCGAGGGCGTACCCCAGGGCGACCGCTCCGCCGAGCGAGATGCCGACCAGGGCGACGGGACCGGCGTCGAGCACCTCGAGGAACCGCTCGAGCCAGCGGACGAAGGCCGGGACGCTCGGCGGCGCCCCGAGAGGGGCGCTCTCGCCGTACCCGGGGAGGTCTGGTGCGACGACGGCGTGATCGACCGCCAGCGACGGCAGCGTCTCGCGCCAGGAGAGGGCGGCCGAATCGAGCCCGCCACCGTGGACGAGGACGACCGGGTCGCCCGAACCCGCCGCGAGGTACGAGACGCCACGACCGTCGACGACGACGGAACGCCGTTGCGGGACGCCGTCACGGGACGGCACCGGCGACCGTAACGTGGACCCGGTTACCATAGCCGACGATACGCGTTCCGAGCGCTTGTCCCGTTCGCCGACGGGGGAGCGGCGCGGTGGGACGGCGGCGGTGGGACGGCAGCGACCTTCAGCCGCCGTTCAGGCGCCGAACTCGCCCGCAGTGACCCGAACCACGACCGTGTCGACGACCTCGCGGAGGTCGTACGCCGGCGTCTCGCCGCCGACCCGACGGGCGAAGAGCGGTTCGGCGAGGCGCGTCACCGAGCCGTCACCCGCCGACGGCCCGTCCTCCCCGCCGTCATCGGTAGCGTCGAGTTCGTCGTCGTCGATGGCGGGGTTCGGTCCCCTCGCGGCCGTCACGTCGCCCCCCGTCGTCGCTTCGGCCATCGTGGCCGCCGACCCGGACGCGTCGTCGGTCGACGGGACGACGCCGTAGATCTTCAGGAAGGTCCCCGTCTCCTCGGGCTCGATGCGCTCGTTCCGGACGGCGGTCGCCAGCGCCCGGGAGAGCCACTCGTTCGTGCTGACCGACGGCTCGAGCACGAGCGTCTCCGCCGTGTAACGCCGGAGGTACCAGTTGAGGTCGTTACACAGCGACACCGCGGCGCCGATGCTGATGGTCTCGACGGCCACGCAGTTGGCCCACGGCTCGGCCAGCTGGTACGAGGAGAGGGCCCGCCGCGCCGTCTCCGAGGCGAGGAGTTCGGCGCGGAGGTCGACGTCGTCGGCGCCGACCAGGCAGACGCGGGTCACGGGCTGGCGTCGTGAACGGGGCGTCGCCCCAAAGCGGTTTCGCCGTCGGTCGACGGCGAGGGCGCTGCCGAGAAGGCCGGTCGGTACGATGTGGCCGGCCGAGGAGCCGGTCAGTAGGTCGTGAGCTCGCCGGCGATGACCTGGGCGGTGACGTCGGTGACGGCCGCCAGCCGGTCGTCGACGATGGCTCGGATGTCGTCCTCGATGTCGGCGAGGTCGACGCCGGCCTCGGTGACGACGTGGGCGTCGGCGACGTGTGGCTGGTCGATGGGCCGGCCGATCTGGCTGAGCAGCCGGATGCGGAGGTCCCGGATGCCGTCGACCTCGGCCACCACCTCCCGGGCGATGTCGGCGCTCAGGAGGTTGTAGATCTTGCCGATGTGGTTGACGGGGTTCTTGCCGCTCGTCGCCTCCATGCTCATCGAGCGGTTGGGGGTGATGAGGCCGTTGGCGCGGTTCCCGCGCCCGACGGACCCGTCGTCGCCCTGTTCCGCGCTGGTCCCCGTGACGGTGAGGTAGATGGCGCCGACGTCGTAGTCGTCGGCGGTGTTGACGTAGACCGCGACGTCGCGGTCGGTGTGCTCGCCGGCGACGCCCGCCACGAACGCGCGGACGCCCTCCACCTCGTCCCGGTAGGCCTCGAGGTCGTCGACGTGGGCGTCGACCATCGCGACGGCGACCGTCAGGTCGATGCGGTCGCCCTCGCGCTTGCCCATCACCTTCACGTCCGGGCCCACGGCGGGGTGGTCGACGGCGTACTCCGCGTAGAGCCGCCGGTCGGCCTCGAGGACGATGCGCTCGGTCTCCGTCAGGGGCGCGTGGCCGACCCCGAAGCTCGTGTCGTTGGCCATCGGGATGGCCGCGCCACCCTCCCCGAAGACCGTCTGGAGGTCGCCGCTCCCCTCCCCGAGCCGGACGTCGACGATGACGTCGGTCCCGAAGTCGAGCTCGGGCAGGGTCTCGGCGAGGTAGTCGCGGGCCGCACGCAGGGCGATGCTCTCGACGGGGATGATGTACGAGTCCCCGTCCTCGTCCACGTAGGTCTTGGTCGCCCGGCCGACGACCAGGAGGTAGATGGGCTCGAGGACCTCGCCGCCGCCGAAGGCCGGTGCCGCCCGGCCGGCGACGAGCTGGGTCTCGTCGGTGTTGTAGTGGAGCACCTTCCCGACCCGGTCGAGGTAGGCCCGCGCCAGCGCCCGCGAGACGGCCTCCGCCACGCCGTCGCAGAGCGTGTCGGGGTGGCCGAGGCCCTTGCGCTCGACGATCTCGACCGCCTGGTCCTCCACCGCCCCCCGCTCGATGGGCTCGACGCGGATGTTCCGCTCCGACATGGCCGGGGGTTCCCGCCGACCCGGCCTATAACTTGCGGAAACAAATACGGGGCGATTGATTACTCCTGCGCATCAGCCAGGAGCTCGAGGTAGGCGGCCCGGAGCCCGTCGGCGGGGTCGAGGTCGAGGCGCTCGAGGACGACCAGCGCCCCGTCGCGCACCGCCGCCAGGGACGCCTCATCGGCCTCGGCCTCGACCTCGACGAACTCCCCGAGCCCCGCGACGTCGTCGAGCGTCACGAGGTAGTCCCGCTCGCCCGCGACCCGGTAGCGCTCGCGGGTCTTCCTGACGGTCGCGACCGGCTCGAAGCCGACCGCCCGGAGCACGGCGTCGACGGCTGCGGGGTCCTCGAGCCCGCTCTCGACCTCCCGGCGCGTCTTCGAGCGGTCGTCCACCTTCGGCCCCTTGTAGGTCAGCACGGCCCGCTCGCCCTCCCGGCGGACCCGGAGCGCCTCGTCCGTCGCCGCGAACGAGCGGGTCGGGTGGTCGTAGTAGGTGTCGACCTGCTCCGACGAGCCAAGCGGCTCGGCGCCCTCGCGTGCCAGCGCCTCGCGAACCCGGTCGTGGTCGGCCCGGACCTTGACCTCGACCTCGTACATGGCCGGGCCTCGGGGCCGGGGCGTATCAACCGAGGGGGTTCGACGGACGACCAGGGCACCGGACCGCCGAGCCGTCCCGCCGAAACGTGACTGTTAAGGGCCGAACAAGCCACCGTTCGGCCATGAGCGACGAACCCGAGGCCGACGCAGCCGAAGGCGACGAGCCCGAGGCCGGGACCGACGAGGCGACCGACGCGGGCGGGGAAGCGGCCGGCGAGGCCGAGGCCGAATCGGTCGAGGAGACGGTCGAAGCCGAGGACGTGGAGCAGGAGGCCGAGGCAGCCGAGGACGTGGAGGAGGCAGCCGAAGCCGAGGGGGAAGCTGAAGGTGAGGCGGAGGTGGACGAGGAGGGCGAGACCGACGCCGAGACGGACGTGGACGTCGAGGACGTCGAGGAAGGCCTCCAGGAGGGCGACTTCGTCGAGCTCTCGTACACCATCCGGACCGTCGAGGACGGCACGCTCGTCGACACGACGTCCGAGGAGGTCGCCGAGGACGAGGGCATCGACACGGAGAACCGGTCGTTCGGCCCCCGGACCCTCGTGGTCGGCGTCGGCCACGTCTTCAACGCCGTCGACGAGGACCTCCTCGGCAAGGACGTGGGGGACACCGGCACCGTCGTCGTGCCCGCCGCCGAGGCGTTCGGCGAGTACGACGGGAACCAGGTCCGGACCGTCAGCGTCGACCGCATCCCCGAGGACGACCGCTACCCGGGCGGCCACGTCGACATCGACGGCCAGCACGGCCACGTCGAGACCATCATCGGCGGCCGCGCGCGGGTCGACTTCAACCACCCGCTCGCCGGCGAGGACATCGAGTACGAGTACGAGGTCGCCGACGTCGTCGAGGAGCCCATCGAGCAGGCGCGCGGCCTCATGCGGATGTACG
>Ga0102944_1002393_pt1 | contig 11019 bp, 12 predicted proteins | sample SalPonD_shore_MG_FD_78172 | JGI IMG/M metagenome (GOLD analysis project Ga0102944, IMG submission 78172) | Salt pond soil microbial communities from South San Francisco under conditions of wetland restoration - Salt Pond MetaG... | ecosystem: Environmental > Aquatic > Marine > Intertidal zone >... | reverse complement strand
GATATTATTTGTGGATCATCATGTCAAGATACAGGAATTTTGATCTATGAAATTCTCTTGAAAATCTTATGTCTCAAGAGCTCTCAGAATTTCAAGAATTTCGGAAATGATGGAAGAAGTATGGAAGATTGCGTATATTTTGAATAGGAGCAGCAGTTGGCACGAATCGGGAAGATCGACAGGTAGGATTGGAATTTACGAAATTCTGTTATTGTAGTACTGAAATTAAACCATTGAACTCTGCATCGAATGTTGCAATATGCGCTATTCCGTATTCTTCTGCAATCGCCAGGAGAGATGCATCAGTAAATGATAATGGTCGTTTGGGATATTTTGCAAACTGATCCCATATTTCCCATGTCTCCCATAATGTCTTTTCATTAGTAATAATCAATCTAAATACACCATTATCTGGTTGAAGAAGTCCATATGCCTTGTGAACAAAATCTTTTCTTCTCTTTTGTGCTCAAAGCAGGGTGAGTACCACGTCAATGATAAAATCAGTAACATATAGGTCTCCATATTGCCTCTGAATAATGTTCTTCATAATCAGATTTGCTCTTTCATTGTTTTTGTCATTTTGTACCAAGAATGCGATTATGACGTTAGTATCAACAAGCACGGACATAATTATTCTCCATAAAGGATTTCATCGACTCTCTCGGATAAATCAGTATCATCAATATCATGAATGACAAACGTCAAAGCCTTTTCATACTGTTCTTGGGTAAATCCTTTATCACTCAGCTTATGTTTGGCGATCCTGAGTAGTTTCTCATAGTTTGAAGTACCAAGTTGTAAAACTAGCTCCATAAATTCAGCCTCAGACAGTTCTCTTTCCAAATCAGAAGATAATTTCTGTTTGAGTTGATTGAATTGATCCTCACTCCCTATCTCAACACTTGCCATGATTATCTACCAATAATATCTTGGATATTAAAATACTTGAACATATCTACTACTGTAACAGGTTCATGACAACAGGTGATAGACAGCAAGATATCCATAGTGTATTACACTGAGGTATGATATTACTCGTGGATCATCACGTCAAGAAGTAGGAATTTTGAATTGAGAAAATTCTCCGGAAATTATCATGTCTTAGTAATGTTCAGAAATGCAAGAATTTCAGCATTGATGGAAGAAGTATTGAAGATTGCGAATAAGATATCCATGAGCAAGGTATAACAGGATTTCAGGAAGAAAACCAATGATAGAGGAAGTTTAGAAGATTATGTGGATTAAATTCATCCAGTTGATAATCATACGATATGACTGGATTAACCTAGCTCTACTAGTTCCACCTGAAACATAGGTAGACAAACCTGGAATTAACTCCGACAGAATCGTTCTTAGGTGTATTATTCTTGGTGATGATGCCGTAAAAGGCAATTGGCATTATTCATATTTTTGTCGGATAGCCTCAACTATGCGCAAATAATATGAACAAATTCATTGTCAGAGATATCTAACTGGAAAAATATCAATCTTAACCATCTAATTATTTGTGTAATTCTTCCATCTGTAACATCAATTTCTTTACTTGATTTTGCAGATCATTCATTTCCTGAGTTAATTGCTCTTTGGTTTCCTCCATTTCATCAAGTCCATTATCATCACCATCCATGGTTTCAATTTTTAATGTGATTTCGGCAATCTCCATTGATAATTCGCCAATTCTTGACTGAAGTGATGCCATTTTCATAGCTAACTCCTCAAATTCCACCAATTAACCTCTCAATATCAGTTATTTCGACCATAGAAAAGAGCATTTCGGAGTTAGGACGGAGGATAGTAAATTACATGAGTTATGAATTTGTTATCGATTTATTATTACTAGTAATCCTTGATAGTATCCATTTGAATAAGTCGAGAGTACCTTTTAATTTGTTTTAAGGGATTTTTATCCTAAGGAATTATGCGGAATTAGTTCCATAACAAACAATGAACAGGACTACCAAACATTCCTTTACCAATACAATGATATTATAATTTGATAATAAAACTATCAGATAATCGAGTTGGTTGAAATGTCAATTGAGCTTAAAGGCAAGAAATGTTATGTCACAGGTAGGATCGAAGACTATACAAAACGTGAACTACGAAAAATATTGGAACGCAAGGGAATGATTTGGAGTAAACGAATCAATGGAGAGCTTGACTATCTTATCACGGGGGAGGAACCAGGAGAGAAGAAAATTGCAATTGCAGAAGAAATCAATATTAAAATTATCCCTTGGTCTGAATTTCGAAATTATTTATCATAAATCTATATTACACTATCATTCTACTAAATATAATAGTAGAAATAGTTATCAAATGAGCATTTACAATTTTCGAGTTAAAATTAAAAGTATGTTCCGTGCACTATAGTCTTTATAACAAAAAATTCTTGATGTTCTTCCTAAATTTAGGTAAAATACAATTTTATTACGATCATATTTCATACTAGGAAAAAAAAATGCGAGTTGAGGACTTTTGGCAAGCGATATTCACGGCTCCCAACTTAGAAGGGATTTTTCCATAAATAGCGGTAATTTGTCTGAAAAATCAGTACTAAGGGAAATTTTCGATCATATAACATTGGTTCGAGATTCCATGATTACTTCTGCCATTGCTGCATTCATAGTATTATTTGTCCATAAGGCAATAAATATTCGTTCAATGTTAGCTGTTGTTGGAATAGGATTAGGATATGGTCTAGCGTTTGCTGTCAATGATTATTTTGATGCACCATTTGATAAACTCAGTGAAGACAAGTCAAAATCAAATTATTTTGTCAATAATTCTGTTACCAGGATTACCAAGACATTTCTTGTTGGAGTATTATTGAGCTTGTTTGCTATATTTTCAGTTTTTGGTATTAATGGGATAGTCCTACTTATATTCTCTATTTTTATGTTACTTGCTTATTCAGCAGAACCCATTAGATTTAAAACAAAACCAGGTTTTGATGTTTTGATTCATGGTATATTCGTTGAAGTGTATCCTTTTGCATTGCCTGTCCTACTTTTACAACTCAGGTTTCTGCCCATTGATTACATTGTAATGGGGATATTGTTCCTAAATTCCATGATAAATCAGATTGAACAACAAAAAAGAGACTATGAACTTGATATATTGACGCATCAGACATTTGTAACTACCGTAGGTAAAGATAGAAGTTCTATTGTGATAAAAATTCTGAATCTGGGGATTTTTATTATCTTAGGTATAGGATTCATCAATGAGGTTATCCCTAGCATCCTTATTCCACAGGTGATCATAGCGTTGCCACTAACTTTGCATCGTTTCATTGTAAATTCTGAGGAAAATAGATCCCAGAAATTGTACAATTATACACTTTATTCTACAATTATTTATTGGGTTGGAGTTCTTTTGTGGTTTGTATTTCACTGAATTAGAAGATTCAAATAATAATATACCTCTGCTGGAAAAGGTATTTTTACTTTGAAGAATATTTCAGGTAGATATACCTCAGGGATTACAATGACTCTATTTGATACAAACTTATTGCTTGCAATTATCTTATCAATACTGGCACTCGCATCGATCGTTCTTAACATTACCTTGATCCGGTTGATTTTCACCAAAACCGAACAAGCAAATATGCGAGTTACATGGTTATTAGGATTGACAATATTCTCTATCATGGTATGGATAATCTCGATCTACTTACAACTGGTATTTATCTTTCCTGAAGATAACCTCTTTATTTTCGAGTTTATCTCTTCGGTTGGTAATATTACAGTTTTAATCGGGTTAATTTCCTTGGCTAATTTTGTCAAATACTTAGTATCACCTAAATTAAATCTCACTCAATTTTTGAGCATGGGTACTTTATTTGGTGTTGTAACTGGAACATATATTGGAAGCTTACTTGCAGCTGATTCATCAAATCAAATGTTAGTAGATAATTTGAATCTCATTGCCAATGTTTTCAATTTACTTATCATGATCTTTGTCATAATCGTAATACACAAGGACCTATCTCTACTACTTGCTGAGGATTTAAGTGAGAAACAAAGGAAACAGGTCACATATGTATATCGTTCTATTATGACTGCATTAATTGGATTAATACCTATAATTCTATTGTCTGTATTCGTCGATTTCAATTTACTCGCAATAGCATTTGTTGTGGTTCCATTCTCCCTCTATATCCTAAATCGTGCGTATTTAATTGATCCCAGAGTCGCTTTTATTTTACCTGAAAAAACTTACCTGGTTCTGATGATTGATAATACCGGATTACCAAGATATACCCGGGATTATGCTGTAGATTCCGGAAGAATGAATGATGCTACTGTGTTGATTTCCGGTGCATTGAATGCAGTATTATCATTAATGTCCGAATTTTACGCGACTCCGGTCAAAGCGAGACAAATTGAATTTGAGGAGCAATTGATCCTATTAGAGTGGACAGAAAATATTTCATCACCGTCTTTTCAGATCAGGATTCCAGTCTCCTCAGATCTGCAATGAGAAATTCCATCGAGATGATTAATGAGGAGTATGAGGGAACATTAGAAAAGAAATTGGATGAGGGAAGAGAGCTTGATCTAGATGATATCTTCGATCGTACATTTTACTTCATATACAGGTAATTCATTCCATAGATAATTCTTATATCAATGAATACGTATCTTATCCCCTTGAGGATCCCAATTATGAACTTATTCGATAACTCTTTCAAATAGATATTCCATTGTTCCTCTTCCTTTCAATTCCTCTCCTTTGAATTGACCTTGAAATTGCAGGAAATAATTAGTTGTGAAATGTCGGGTTGTTCCAGAAGCCTCTCCAAACCAGGAATGATGTTTTAGTTTTTCAATTCTCAAGTCGATCTGGTTTTCAGTTCCTAAGGAATTGAACCCAGCTCGAAAGTTCCATAAATTTGGAATTTTGGTTGGAATATTGTCGTCAGGTTCGTATTCTAGCTCCTCAATAACAAAATCATCTATTAAAAAATGATACCATTGATTATCAATCAGTGCTGCTCCTTCACCTGCGTCGATGATGTCACTACCATCCTGGAGAGTTAACGGATGATAAAATATATGAATCGAACAATTATCGCCCTGAAGATCTAACCAACGCCATTCATAGATATTCTCTATTCCAAATATACCCAGTCCATGTTCAATTATTCCTCTTCCCCCATCTAAATCAATTTCTCGATTATCTACCTGTAATTTACCTGACACTTCAATTGCAAACGAATCATAAAATTTTTGCAGTAATTGAGGGGCTACTGCTTCTCTTCCATTGTAATATAGTAACGTACCTTTTGGTGAAATTGGGTTATATGTCAGATCTCCTGATAGTCCAATGATATTATCCGAAAATCTGAATGAATAGCCTTGTTCCCAAGTTCCATCAAATGTAAATTCTAATTCTTTTTCTGACATTTCCTGATGAAACTTTTCTTTACTCAAATTCTTAAAGAAATTGGTTTCTGAAAACCTCCGCCACTGTTTCGATGGTAAATTCGGATTTGTTGATAGAAGAAAAGAATCTATCTGGTGATAGGTCAAATCAGGTCCTAATATCCAGAATATCCTGAAGACTGAATCGTAATCATTTGGATTTTTACTCCCGTTTTTTGAATCAAAGAGTAGGTAGATCATACCCTCTTCCATGGGACCTCCCGTCCCTTCAAATAGATCAAGCATCGGTTCATCCAGGTGATGTGTATCTTCAATAAAATTCAGTACTTTCTCCCGGTTAGATCTGGTCAGTCTAATTATTTTAAGTAAATTTTTAATATAGAATCTCTTTTTAACTTGGGGATCTAAAATTTCCTCACGCATGAACCCTATTTTAGAGAATATAATTATAAATTCACATGCTATTATGCTATATAATTGTCAACTTTATGGTTTTATTGCTGAAAACATTCCATATCCCCAGACGCCTCTTTCAATACATTCCTTCTGCCGTACTATTGACATGATATGATGATAGTAACTCCGGTCGACCAGCCTTAATTTTGATCCAATATTGCTCAGGAAGGCCATCAATCTCGAATTTTTGTACATTTTCAGACTACTCTTCCTTGCTTGTTGAGTCTTATCTGTAAACTTAATCAGTTCAAACCCATACTTTTCAAGACCTTTCCTGAAATAACTCACAAGTGCGAGGTTGGGTAACTCCCAGCCTCTGAGGAATTCATCAAGAATTTTTCTCTCAAAGATTGTGAGCTCATCTTTGAATTGAAATCCGTCCGCAACGACCAGTTTACCACCTGGTTTGAGGATGCGGAATGCTTCTTTAATGAAATCATGTTTATCCTGCGCATAACACACACTTTCTATTGCATATACTCTATCAAAGGTTTCATCTTCAAATTCAGTATTTGTGTAATCCATGAAATAATATTGTAATCTATTAGAATCATAATTAATTGATTTTTCCCGTGCTTTTTTGAGAAGCAAATCAGAGTAGGTAATACCTGAAACTGTGACATCATAATGATCTAATAGGTATCTACATGAACCACCTACTCCGCATCCAGCATCAAGGATATAATCACCCTTTAATGGTTCAAGTTCGGAAAATACGGTTTTAATAGTGTTTTCAAGTGATTCCTCATGGGATTTAATATCATCATCCCAAAATCCATAATGCATATGATCCTTTGACCAGCTACGTTCATATACCGGATACCATTGATTATAGTATCCTTCAGGATCAGAAGATTGTTCCTCCACGATTGATTTCTTTATTGAATCTTATTTAATATTATTTGATAAAAATGAATAAGAAGCCATATTATTGTTGAGTAATGTAAAAATAATAAATTCATTATTGATTATATTAAGTGGGTTTGATTTTCAGTATAATGATATTCATATGAATTCAATTTATCGATGAAGATAATATTTAGGAGTTGGATATATCATCATACATTATTTTGTCTACTATCTAATTGATAAGATTGAAGTATTAATTTTGTCAATTAATATCTGAGCCGTTTCTCCGGAGAATGATAGTTTCATTGGAAACCTCACCTTATCAGATATGAATTCAATTGACCATCCGTTAGTTTTTAAATTAACTCTGACAATTTTTTCCAACTCATTCATCGGGATGATTACAGACTTATTTGTAACCAAATAATCTAATGTAACTTCAAATTGTTGAGCAGAAATCTTAATGGTGTATATCAACTTCAGATTATTAATTATATTAGACCCAACATAGACGATTGCTATTCCAGGTATGATTAAGATAAAAGAAGATGCAACAGCCCAGATGTTGAAATTAAAAGTTACAATTAGAAAATATGAAAGGTATAATAATGCCAAACCAACTGATATTAGAAGCAGATTAAGGAGGAACCAAAAGAAATCAGAAATGGTTAATGGATTTCTTATTGATTTTAGTAATATACTATTACCCTCACGTTGTTCAGAAAATCCAATCGATTCAAAATCCTCTTGACTAAACTGAGATTGATAATTATCTTCTGCAAGTCTTTCTGATAATGGTTTATCCAATTCAGAAGCTGCAATATTGAGTTCATCTTCACCAGTTTGATCAATGAAATTAATATCCAATTCTTTAGCAATTTCCTCAGCAAAGAGATTGAATTCTGATGGTGTTGTGGTTTGTGAATCCCCAATAAAAATTTCTTCTCCAGTTGCTCTATCATAATAAAATTCCCAACTAATGATTGTGGCTCGACTATATTTATTTCTCCAACCCCATTTAGTTCGATATCTAGAATTTGATTCTACACGTATTGGGTTTTCATGCCTGTATCTCTTATAGTCATCGGTCTTTATTTTTCTGACTTTAATTTCTCTTCTAAGAATTATTTTATCATCGGGATTTACGGATAGTCTCTGACCATTTAACCTCACCTCATTAGTACTCGGATCATAATACAGGGTTGGAAAATTCGTGATAGCTAACCATATAACCCCTCCAACAATTAGAGTTAGTACTGCCACGAAAATTGCATTTCCTAGGAACCCTTTAATTATAAAAAAAGTCGTCATACCTCCACCAAAGAGGAATAGTATGCTGAAGATGAGTATCGTTCCAATTATTTCACCATAGGTTGGTCGTAAACTAAAGATCACCCAGCTATTCTGAACTGATTTTTTGAAATACATAGACATTGGAACTGATAAGTCATTATAAAGCTTAGTCGATTTGGTAATATCAATTATTCATAATCATTAAAATTCACCCAATAATATTTGATCTGGAATATTGAGAAATCAATCTGTGAGATTAATATGATATGTACAGTGAAATTGATCGAGATAATCCTCTGATACAAGCTTATTCGGTAGACATGCCAAGTAATAATCTTAGTTCACTAGTTGATTTCCTGATGTATGACTCATCATTGATGTAAAATAAAAAAAATTAGTCTCTAAGAAGTAGGTCATAATCTAACCTTTCCTCTGCTAATTAATGGGAATATAAAATTGAATAATAGATTCCTCATTATCCATCCCCTTGAATCGTTGATCATAGCGTTGTAGAGAAAAATTTAGATGATGATTGAATAGTGAATTAGACAACCAATTCTCCATTTGATTATTTATCCAAACGTAATCACCATCTTTGAGATGATAATCAAAAATTGCATATTTTGTTACCGGTAGTGGTTTAACCATCAAACAGAGTGGAATATCAGCTGGAATTTTATTGATTGCGAATCCTGCCAATACCACGATTTGCGATGTCCGATCATGTTTCTCAGGAAAAATATGTAACTCGTATCCTGAATTAGGATCCGCATTTAAGATGTCCTTTTCGTTTTTTTCAAACATTTGCCATAATTTGTCAATATGATTCTGTCCCAGTTGTGCCATCCCAAGTAAGGTAATTTGTTTAGGCCCAATTACTTCTGGATTCATGGCTATAATTACTCTATAAACTATATTAATTTGAATTCTCTTGAATATTTATTTTCTTAGTTTATGTTGAAATCAGATAAATGCTTGTTAATCATTTAATGAGATCTTCTCTTAATCCTTTGATTTCGTCAAGGATTGCATTAAACACAGTGACATCGGTCCCTAGATCATGGATAACTCCAGCAGTTCCACCTTTGAGAATTCTCAATCTACTCTCGATCGTAGATTCCGAAGTCATTCCGAAATAGGACAATACTGCCCTATTCTATATTTGATAGGTTCTCAGGATACGGGTATATCACTTTGGAATTTTGTTTTCTACAATCTTACTCGGTTTCATTTTGTTTCTTGTTACGAATATAACCTACTAAAAAATCTCCTAATTCTGTATGTGAGAAGTGGTAATAACATTGAGTTGGTAATTATTATTATTAATTCTTGGAATAAAGAAAAATAATTACAATAATATCAATAATATAAATTATAATCAATTTCCAATTCGTAATCTGTGTTTTGAGATTTTACTCGAATTGGAGCTTTATTATCTGCAAGGTTTACTTTCAAAAGGTCTAAATTGGGAAGATTGATCAAATTAATTTCCAGGTTGGTTACATTATATTCCACAATAATTGAGGTGAGGCTGGGAAAATTCTTTATTGTACCCTGAAATTCAAAAGATTCGCCTAAAATCTCAATTGAATTAAGAGTATCGTGACCTTCTGACATGAACCCAATAGATGCTGGATTGCAATACATATTAAAAGTAGTCAAGTTAGAAAAATATGAAAAGAGATCCTCAGGTATAGTGACAACTGAATTATTTATTACATGATCAGCAACAGTAATCGTAAGTGATTGAACAGTTGAAGGTACTAATTCAAGGATTCGAGATTGGAGTTTTGCCTTCTTTAACCGAACGTTGAGGTATAAAGTAAGATATCTCAGAAATTTGAGTTCAGATAACAGCTCTTTATTGATTGATTCAGCTCGTATGACTAGGTTTGAGAGCTTGGGGAAGACATAACCTAGATTAATTTCAAATTTCTTGGCAAGTCGAATATCAAGTATGGTAACTTGATTATCTACCAGATCAAATGAGATCTCTCCACCCATTTTTTTCCTGAGGTATGACATTTTGTCAGTGTCTGGTATATTTAATGGATAGTCACACTTCTCACAGTACTTAAGATTATCAGGATTCTCATGACCTTGACCGCATGTGTTCATATGCCTACCCACCTCCATAGGAAAGGTGGTTCTATCAGAGATTTCCCTGTATCTGTAATTGAAGTAAAACATACAAGCTGATTTGATCTTAACCTTGAAATATCAATAATTGAACTACCGGGACTTATCTGTAGATCAAGATGTTTTTTGAAAAGAAATTGCATAGAATGTACAGAAAGCATACATATTTGAGATTATGCCTTTCACAAAAATATTATGAGATACATAAAAATGAATTAATTGGTTACTAGTCTGCCTAAAATTAATTGATAAAGTAGCTAATCCTAATTTGATATAAATCGTATCTACCAGTTGATAATATTTCACTTCAATTAGATTTATCAGGTTAGATTGGATGTCGTTTGACTCAGAAGTTAAATTTCTTAGTGATGATTATTAAAGTTCTTCGCGGATAGCTTTGACTTCATCAAGGATCGCATGTAGCACAGTAACATCAGTCTCTAGATCATGAGTCACTCCCGCAGATCCACCTTTGAGATTTCTCAATCTACTTTCAATTGTAGATTGGACATGATCTGCTTTCTCTATATCTAATCCAATTAGCATCTCTTCTGGAAGAGCAGATTGTCCACTGGCTCCGGCTGTCTGTACTTTAATCGTACTCAATCCATATATTCTATCAAAAGGACCTCTTGCTTTACTGATATTGGTAATCGTCCTGAAAGGAACTATTTTACGACTCTGTGTAATTAATCCAATATTAACTATGAGGTTATCATCATGTATTTCGTAACTGATTGTTTCAATGTAATATTTTGCAATGATTAGTCCTATGACATCAATAATTATTACACCAACTAACATGATGAAGAATACTAATAATCTTGAATTCTTATCGATTACGAATAAGAATGGGAAAACCATTGGTGATAGGATTACCAATACAATTATG
>Ga0102944_1002392_pt1 | contig 11020 bp, 9 predicted proteins | sample SalPonD_shore_MG_FD_78172 | JGI IMG/M metagenome (GOLD analysis project Ga0102944, IMG submission 78172) | Salt pond soil microbial communities from South San Francisco under conditions of wetland restoration - Salt Pond MetaG... | ecosystem: Environmental > Aquatic > Marine > Intertidal zone >... | reverse complement strand
CCTCCGTGGGCGGCGCTGTGTCCGCGCTGCTCGCGGCGGTGGCATTGCCCGCTATGACGCCGATACCCCCCGCCTGCGCCAGCCCGGCGTGCTCCGCGCCGAGCACACCGACGGGCACCAGCTCCCGCTCGCGCAGACCGGCAACCAGGTCGCGGAAGCCCTCGTCTGGGGGGGCATCGTCCAATGCGGCGAAGTCGATCACCACCGGCATGCCGGCGAACATGCCGGGTGCCGAGGCGAGGCGTGCATCGAGCTGGGAGAGAATGATATCCGTTGCGGTTTCCCGCAGCCGGAGAACGGTCAGCGTGATCATGCGGCCCTTCAGGTCGAGGGCTGCATGCGCCGTCTTATTGCTGTTCGATATCGCCATCCAGGGCCTTTGATTGCGCCCCGCCGGGACTGCGGCGGGTTCAGAAACGACGAGTCCCCGCGCAGTGCGCGAGGACGTCACCCGCCGGTGTTATATCGTGCGTGCGGTCGGCTATCAAGCACCATCGCTGAGCGGTAGTGGAAAACCCGACGGCGATCACGGCGGCCATCATCGCCGTCGGGTGTTCCCGACACTCAACCCCCGGGGTTGCTGACCAGCAGCTCGTTCATGCGCCGGACGAAATCCGCAGGGTCCTCGAGCGGACCGCCCTCGGCCAGCACCGCCTGATCGAAGAGCAGCCGCGCCCAATCGTCGAACCGCTCATCGCCCGCCTCGAGGCGGGCGATGAGGGCATGATCGGGATTGATCTCCAGCGTCGGCTTCGCCTGTGGCATGTCATGACCGGCTGCCTCCAGCATGCGGCGAAGGTTGACGCCCATATCGTACTCGCCCACCACCACGCAGGCCGGCGAGTCTGTCAGGCGATGGCTCACGCGCACCGCTTCCACACGCTCGCCCAGCGCCTCCTTGAGGCGTTCAGTAAGGCCTTCCAGCTCACCCTCGCGGGCCTTCTGCGCCTCGCGCTCCTCGGCATCCTCGAGCTCGTCCAGGTCCAGGCTGCCCTTGGCCACGGACTGCAGGCCGTAGTCCTTGTATTCGGTCAGGTGGGCGACCATCCACTCGTCCACCGCCTCTCCCAACAGCAGCACCTCGATGCCTTTCTTGCGGAATATCTCCAGGTGCGGGCTGTTGCGGGCTGCCGACAGGCCGTCGCCGGTGACGTAGTAGATGCGTTTCTGCTCCGGCTTCATCCGTTCGATGTAGTCGGCAAACGACACCACGGGCCCGGCGGCGGGGTCGCGAGTGGAATCGAACCGCAGAAGCCCGGCGATGCGCTCGCGGTTGGCGGTGTCCTCCACCGTACCTTCCTTGAGCACGCTGCCGAACTGGCGCCAGAACTCCGCGTAGTCCTCCGGCCGGTCCTTCGCCATCTTCTCCAGCGCGTCCAGCACGCGCTTGACCGACGCGCCACGGATGCGATCGATCATCCGATTGTGCTGGAGCAGCTCGCGGGAGACGTTGAGCGGGAGATCATCGGAATCCACCACCCCTCGCACGAATCGCAGGTAGCGCGGCATCAGGTGCTCGGTGTCGTCCATGATGAACACACGGCGTACGTAGAGCTTCACGCCGTGGCGCTGTTCCCGGTCGAACAGATCGAAAGGTCGGCGTTTGGGTATATAGAGCAGCGACGTATACGCCTGATTGCCTTCGACCTTGTTGTGCAGCCAGGTCAACGGATCCTCGAAATCGTGCCCGACGTGCTTGTAGAAGGCCTTGTACTCGTCGTCGCTGATCTCGTCCTTGGGACGCATCCACAGAGCGGAAGCCTGGTTGACGGTCTCGTCGTTGCCCTCGTCGTCCTTCATCAGGATGGGCATGGCGATGTGGTCGGAGTACTGCCGCACGATCCCGCGTAGCCGATGCGGCTCGAGGAACTCGTCCTGGCCCTCGCGCAGGTGCAGCCTCACCTCGGTGCCCCGTGCTGCCCGCTCGCAGTACTCGATCTCGTACTCGCCCTTGCCCTCGGAGACCCAGTGCACACCGTATTCCGCGCCGTCACCCGCCCGGCGCGTGAACACCTCGACCCGGTCGGCGACGATGAACGCGGAGTAGAACCCCACGCCGAACTGCCCGATCAGCCGGGCGTCCTGCTTCTGGTCACCGGTCATGGCATCGATGAAGCGTTGCGTGCCGGAGCTGGCGATGGTGCCGAGGTTGTCCACCACCTCGTCACGGTTCATGCCGATACCGTTGTCGGTGACCGTCACCGTGCGGGCCTCGCTGTCGACCGAAACACGGATGCGCAGCTCCGGGTCGTCCTCGAACAGGGACTCGCTCTTCAGCGCCTCGAAGCGAAGCTTGTCCGCCGCGTCCGAGGCGTTGGATATCAGCTCGCGCAGAAAGATCTCACTGTGGCTGTACAGCGAGTGGATCATCAGGTTCAACAGCTGCTGCACCTCGGTCTGGAACGACAATGTCTCTTTCTGAGCCTCGACGCTCATCTCGGGCCTCCCGGTTTCCATTGGTTTTCGCGCTTTCGATGGGTGTCGCGCGTTACGCTTTCAAGCAGGCGCACACTTTAGCGTCGACCGATGATGCCGTTAACCCCAGCATGAACCAGACCGTCGCAATTGCCCTGGTGGCCCTCGTCGAGATCGTGCTCGTACTCGCCGTCGTGACCGGCTTGCTTATCTTCCGCATGCGACGTATGGGTCGCGCGGCCCCCGCGGAAGCGGGCGAGGCCCCCCGGGACCACCTGGCACGTCAGCTCGAGGAGACGGCGTCCTGGGAAGGAGAAGACGAGAGCGTCGACGCCATCGTCAGGAACCGTCACCGCGCCGTCGAGGCCGAGATCACGGCTCTGGACACGGAGGACGCCGCCGCAAGGCGCTCGATGCTCGCCAGGGCCTATGGACCGTCGGAAAAGGAGACCGAGCTCACCGACGAGAACGAACGCCTGACCCGCCTGCTCCAGCGGGAGAACAACCAGTTGCGGGACCTGCTCGAGCTCAGGGACCGCTTCCAGGATCTCTGGCTTCGCTATGACCGGGTCCGCCGGCTGGTTGAACAGATCGACGAGACTGCCGACCCGGAGACGATAGGCAAGGCCGTAGTGACTTTCCGCAAGGCGGAGGGCGCCTGGTCCGAGGCCATGACCGGCTTCGCCCGACGGCTGGAGGCCGTTGCCGGCACCCCCGAGCAGCACACTGACGACGCCCCGGGCGAGCCGGTCGCCGCCAGCGCGCGTAGCATGATCGAGCAACAGACCGATGCCGTCGCAGCGCTGAAGGAGGAGCTCGCGGACACCGACGCGGAGAACGCCCGCGCGCTGGTCGACAACCTCCAGTCGCAACTGCAGGAGATGGAGATGTGCGTCCAGGTGCTGGAGGACGAGAACCGGATGCTGGCCGACAGCGTGCGCCGCGAAACCCTCCCGGACACGAAGGACGACACGGGGAGGCAATCGGACGCCGAGCTCGATCAGGTCATCGCGATGAAGGACCGGCAGATCGCTGAGCTGCGGGAACGGCTTGGCCTGCCGCCCGAAGACTGAGGACCGTCAGCGCAGGGCCCCGCGCCGGCACGACCGGCGCGGGGCCCTGCGCTCAGAACATCTCTGTTGGATCCAGAGTGGCACCGCTGCCGCCGATCTCCGTCAGCTCGCGGGCCGTGATGTAGTCGCCGGTGACCATCTGCTTGTAGCCCATACCCGGACCCACCATCGGATAGACACCGGCATCGGGATCGATCACGACCTCGAGAAACGCCGGCCCCTGGAACCCGACGAAAGCTTCCAGGGCCGCCTCGAGCTCGACGTTGGACGACACGCGGCGGGCGAACTCGAAACCGTCGGACTCGGCCGCCTTGATGAAGTCCTTGCGGTGCAGCGATTTGTCGCTGCCCGAGAAGCGGTCGTCGAAGTAGAGGCGCTGCCACTGGCGCACCATGCCGTCGCCGTTGTTGTTCAACAGCAGCACCTTGACCGGCAGATTGTAGGTCGTGACGGTCTCCAGCTCGCCGAGATTCATGCGGATGCTGCCGTCGCCGTCGATGTCGACGACCAGCGCGTCCGGGTTACCGAACTGGGCGCCGATCGCCGCCGGCAGCCCGAACCCCATGGTGCCCATGGACCCGGAGGTGAGCCAGAGACGGCCACGCTCGAAGTCCAGGTACTGCGCCGCCCACATCTGGTGCTGGCCCACGCCGGTGCTGATGATGGCCTTGCCGCCGGTCAGCCGGTTCAGGCTCTCAAGCACATACTGGGGCTGGATCAGCTCACTGTCGCGACGATAGTTCATCGCATGCTTCTCGCGCAGCGCGGTGGTGTGCCGCGTCCAGGGCGTGAAGTCCTTGTCGAAGCCGACCTTCTTGCCATAGTCGATCAGTTGGCGCAGCGAGCGTTTGGCCTCGCCCACGTGCGCCCAGTCGACCATCTTGACCTTGCCGATCTCGGCGGCATCGATATCGATGTGAGCCACGTGCTCGGCGAGCGGGGCGAACAGCTCCGCCTTCGCCGCCACGCGGTCGTCGAATCGCGCACCGACGGCAATCAGGAAATCGCAGTCCTCGACGGCGTAGTTCGCGTAGGCCGCCCCGTGCATACCCAGCATGTGCAGGCTGAGATCGTCCTTGGTGTCGATGGCGCCGAGGCCCATCACCGTGGTAACCACCGGGACGTTGAACGTATGGGCGAACTCGGAGAGCACCTGATCGGCGTTGCTGTTGATCACGCCGCCGCCGACGTAGAGCAGCGGGCGACTGGAGTGCTGCAGCATCTCGAAGAACTGCTTGCACTTGCGATCGGACAGCCTCGCCTGGCGTAGCGACTCCATGCGCTGGCGGTAGCCGCGGATGTCGAGCAGGCCCTGCCCCTTGAACTCGCCGACCCAGTTCTGCACGTCCTTCGGCAGATCGACCACGACCGGGCCGGGACGACCCGAGCGCGCCACCTCGAATGCCGTGCGCAGGGTGTCCTCGAGCCGCTCGGGGTCCGTGACCAGGAAGACGTGCTTGGCGCAGTTACCCATGATGTTGACGATGGGCGCCTCCTGGAAGGCGTCGGTCCCCATCGCCCCACGCGCCACCTGACCGGTGATCAGCACTACCGGCACCGAATCCGCCATGCAGTCGCGGATCGGCGTCACGGTGTTGGTCGCTCCCGGCCCCGAGGTGACCAGGAACACGCCCACACGACCACTGCTGCGGGCATAGCCAGCCGCCATGAAGCCCGCACCCTGCTCGTTGGCCGGCACCACGAGGCGGATCGGATCGTCGGCACTCTCGGCGCTGCGGTACTGCTCGTTGAAACGGAAGATGGCATCGTAGGTCGGCAGGATGGCTCCGCCGCTGTAGCCGAATACCGTGTCCACGCCCTCGTCGGCAAGGACCTGTATGACCATGTCAGCGCCGCTAAGACGCTGACCCGCCAGCGGGTGCTTACCGCTTTTCCTGCTGATGCTCTCTGCCTTCTCTGCCATGGCCCCGGACTGGATTGGTTGCGCTGCAAAAGACAATAGTAATCGGCGGCTCTGCGCACGGACAAGTCGCGCGTCTCATTCCTTGTCGAAGGTCAGCGACGCCGAGTTGATGCAGTAGCGAAGACCCGACGGGTCGGGCCCGTCCTCGAACACGTGGCCCAGATGCGCCGCACAGCGCCTGCAGTGGACTTCGGTGCGGTGCATGCCGAGGCTGTCATCGCCCTCGGTCTCCACGGCAGCCTCGTCCCGCGGCGCCCAGAAACTCGGCCAGCCGCTGCCCGAGTCGAATTTGTGAGTGGTGTCGAACAGGGGCTCGCCACAGCACACACAGTGGAACACCCCTTCTCCCTCCACGTGATTGTACTCTCCCGTGAACGGTGGCTCGGTACCCTTCTGTCGGGTGACCCGATAGGCCTCCGGGGTCAACTGCGCCTTCCACTCGGCGTCGCTCTTGTCGATCCGATCAGCCACGGCTGCCTCCAGACGATGCGGTGATGGGAGGTCCGGCCGCGCGGCCGCGCGGCGCGTTTTCACCCGCCGACGATACCAGCAAAGCCACCGCCGATGACATACACTGGTGCCCGCCCCGCGGGGCGGGGCAGACCGCATGCAGCAACGGAGACGGAATGAGCGAGATCGTACTGATCAATATTTCCGGCCAGGACAAGCCCGGCATAACGTCCTCGCTGATGGGGATACTGGCGGAGTACGACGTGCGCGTTCTGGATATTGGCCAGGCGATGATCCACAACACGCTGGCGCTCGGGATTCTCGTCAAGATCCCGGACGCGGCGCAGAGTTCACCGGTGCTGAAGGAGCTGCTGTTCGAGGCGCACACACTGGATCTGCGCGTGCGGTTCTCTCCGGTGTCCGCCGAGCAGTACGAGCGATGGGTGCAGGGTGAGGAGCAGCCGCGTTACGTGGTCACCCTGCTCGGCCGACGCGTCACCGCCGAGCAGATAGGCCGCCTGTCCCGCGCGTGCACGCGCAACGACCTCAACATCGAGGATATCGTGCGCCTGTCCGGACGCAGCCCGCTGCATGACGACGACGCGACCAGCCGCGCCTGTATCGAGCTGACGCTGCGCGGTGCCCCGCGCGACCTGGATGGCATGAAGACCGAGTTCCTGCGGATCTCCGAGGAGCTCGGAGTGGATATCTCCTTCCAGGAAGACAACTTCTTCCGCCGTAACCGGCGTCTGGTCGTATTCGACATGGACTCGACGCTGATCCAGCAGGAGGTCATCGACGAGCTGGCGCGGGAAGCCGGAGTCGGCAACCAGGTCGCCGCGGTCACCGAGGCCGCAATGCGTGGCGAGATCGACTTCAGTGAGAGCCTGACCCAGCGGGTCGCCCTGCTCGAGGGGCTGCCGGAGACGACGCTGCAGCGCGTGGCGGAAAGGCTGACGCTCACCGAGGGCGCCGAGCGGCTGCTGAAGACACTGCGCATGCTCGGCTATCGCACCGGCGTCATCTCCGGTGGCTTCACCTACTTCGGCCACCACCTGCAGCGACGTCTCCAGCTCGATTACGTACATGCCAACGAGCTGGAGATCCGCGACGGCACTCTTACCGGGCGCGTCATCGGCGAGATCGTCGACGGCAATCGCAAGGCGGGGCTGCTACGGTCGATCGCCGACCAGGAGAGAATCGACCTCGCCCAGGTCATCGCCGTCGGCGACGGCGCCAACGACCTGCCGATGCTGCGTCTGGCCGGGCTGGGGATCGCGTTCCATGCCAAGCCGCTCGTACAGAAGAGCGCGCGCCAGGCGATATCGACCATCGGCCTGGACGGCATCCTCTATCTCATGGGCATGAAGGACGCGGAGAACCCGCACTGACGGCCAGTCAGCCGCCCTTGACCTTCAGGGCGTTGTCCACGGACTTCACGCCCTTGACCTGACGGGCGATCTCGCCGGCACGATCCTTCTCCTTCTCCGTGTCGACGAAACCGCTCAGCTGGACGGTCCCCTTGTACGTTTCCACCTCGATGTTGAAGGCCTGCATGACGGAGTCCTCCGCGAGCTGCCCCTTCACCTTGGTGGTAATGGTCGAGTCGTCAATATACTGACCCGTGCTCTCGTGTGTCGCCGTTTCGGCACACCCGGTGAGCACTGCGCCGCCGAGAACGGCGAGGCCGAGAGCAGCCACGAGGGCGAATGCGTTGCTGCGTTCCGACATGAACACCTCCGTTTGGCGGCGCCCGCCGGGACGCGTCCCCGGGAGCGCACCGTGAATGGTCGGAGGTCAACGAGCAACGATCGCGCCAACCTTCCCGGAAGGGCCCGCGGATCAGACACCTGTGCGACGACCAGCAGGAACGCCGGACACAGCTTTGATAAGACGGCGGCCACAGCCCCGGAAGACTGTCGCCAGCGGGCGACGGATTCGGATCACGGCGGCGCCGTCAGCACCCGTTCCCAGTCGCCGCCCAGGCAGGAGGCGTACCACGGCGAGACGTCCACGGGCGGCGGCAGCCCGTCACGGAGCCAGGCGCACAGCCGGCTGGCGAGAGCGTCCGCGTCCCCCGGCGGATACCGATAGCAAGGTGGGTACTGCTCCGGGTAACACAGCGCGTCGGGCACCAGCGGCCGCGCGCCGCCGCTGGCGGCCTCCAGCACGGCCAGCCCCTGGAACTCGTGTCGGGCGGTGCTCACCGCGATGCCGGCCCGGCCCAGCAGGCCACGATAGCTGGCGGCATCCACGCTGCCGTCAGCGACGATGTGCCCGGCCAACCGTTCGCGGATACGCTCCAGCGCCGGGCAGGGTCCCGCCGGACGCGGCCCGAGCAGCGCCAGGCGGAAGTCGGCCCCGCTCTCCGCCAGCCGCAGCAAGGCGTCCGCGAAGAGCCCGGGTGCCTTGTCGTATTCCCACCGGTGGCTCCAGACGATGAGGCCCTCGTCCCGCTCCGCTGCCGGCGGCACCGGCTCGATGGGCACGGGCAGCACACTGCTGCGCCCGGCGAGCCGCCGTCGCAAACCGCGAGGCAGGTGATCGGGAAGCCGGTCGAGAAGCGCGTCCACGCCGTCCAGGAATGACTCGCGGTTGAACGCCGAGTTGAACAGCAGCCGATACGCGGCCAGCGCCCCGTAGAGCTGGACCATCTGCGGATCGATGGAGCTCACCTGACGGGGGCTGACGGGGTAGGCGAACTGGTTCTCGTGGAAGTAGTAGACCGTCGGGACACCGGCGAGGCGGGGATGTAACCCCTTGAGCGTGCTGAGATCCACCATCGACGTCGCGATCATGCGCTCCGGCGTGCCGTCCGGCAGGTCGTCCAGCCACGACAGGGGATTGCCGCGGATTCGCCAGCGAAAGTGGCGCCCCGGCAGCTCCCGGCGTCGCCAGTCGATCTGCGGATACGAGGACACCAGCCAGTCTGCCCAGGCACCGTGACTGGCGGCGCGGTAGGCCGACAATAGCCAGACGGTCGGAGTCGGTGGCATTACGCTGTGCTCGTCATCTCCGTCAGATACCGGCGGCCGGAATGGCACGAAGCCTGCTTGTCCTCGGGCGTGCCGGAGTCATCCCGCCATATACCGATCGGGAGGTCACTGGATGCGCACCATGGTCACACATGAGCTCCTAATGCGTCCCGGGCAAGCGCCGGATTACATGGCGCAGCGCGCCGGCGGCCGGGAGCGCTACAGCGGCCTCAACCGCGGCGACACGGTCGAGCTGCACGACGCTTCGGGCGCGGTGCTGCAGGTGGGCCCCATCCGTCATCTCGACGACGAGTGGGCAGGCCGGATAGGCGCGATCAGCTCGCCCGGCCGCAACACCCTGCCCTGGACACTGGGTCGGGAGGTGCGATTCCGGGAGCGCAACGTCTTTCTCGTGGTGCGCTGAGCGCCGATGCATACGGCGACCCGACGTTGTCGGCAATCGACGACGGGGATCATGCCGTGTCGCGGCGCTGCAGCCGGCCGAGCGACTCGTCGAGCGCCGCCAGCGCCGCGCCGCGGACCCCGGCGGCATGCCCGATCGAAGGTTCCGCTACGGCGACTTTCAGGGCCGACGCCGCCATGATCGTCTGCACGCGAGGCAGAAGCCGTTCCAGCAGTGCTCGGCATGGGAAATCGACGATCACCTCGTCCAGGTCCAGCACGGCATTGAGGACCTGGATCAGGTCGCACAACGATTCAGCATAGCCGCGGATGACGCGAAGCGCCCGGCGATCGCCGGCGTCCGCCGCGGCGACCAGGTCGCCCAGGCCGTTGCCGCGAAGCCCCAGCTTGCCGATCTGCCTTGCCAGCTCGTTCTCGATGCCCAGCAGCTCCTCGAAGGATTCACGGCGCCCCCGAGCGCGCGTGATACGCAGCTGTCCAACCTCGCCGGCCCAGCCATTGCCGCTCCAGAGCCGCCCCCTGAGCCCGATCCCCGCCCCGACGCCGGTAGCGATGAACAGGTAGGCGAAACCGATATCGCGCAGTCGCGGCTGCTGGTGCAGCTCGGCGATAACCGCCAGATTGATGTCGTTGTGAAAGGACAGCGCATACGGCAGACGGGCACTCAGCCGCTCGATCAGCTCGGTGCCGGCGATGACGGGCAGCCGGGGCGCGATCTGGATGCAGCCGCCGTCGTCCACTACGCCGGGGATGCCGACGGCGAGCGCCGTGATCCGCTCGGCGTCGGGCGCCTCCCGCTCGAGTGCCGCCACGGCGTCGCAGACACCGTCGATGACTGGCTGCGCCGACTCGCTGGAGCGGACCTGAACCGTTGGCCCCGCAGCAAGCCCCCCGGCGTAATCGGCCCAGGCCGTCTCCACGGCCACGCCGCCGGCGTGAGGCCGCAGCACGATACCGAGCGCATACGCCGCTCGCGGATTCAGGCGCAACAGGGAAACGGGCCGTCCCTGGCGACCGTGGGTGGCGGAACCTTCCGCCTCGAGCAGCAGCGCGTCCCGCAGTAGCTCGCTGACCAGAGAGGACACCGCCGCAGCGGACAGGTCCAGCGCGTGGATGAGCGTCGTGCGTGCGCTCGGGCCGTTCAGACGGATGAATCTCAGCACCGCCTCGCGGTTGAGCTGCCGTATCCGGCCTGGCCCCGACGAGCGGGCGCCCGCCCCTGGCTCGTTCATCCTCTCTCCCCTGTGCGTGTTCGTCTTTCCGCTGTGCCGCGGTCCGCCTGCCGCCGTGAGGACGACGGCGGGCATGGTAAACCGCGATTGATTAATTCGTGAACCAAATTGACTACTTTACTTCGCGAAGTAAATAAACTACGGTTCGCGGAATCTGATGGCAAGCGGGCCTGCAGACCCGCGTCCGCCGTCATACGGGAGAGTCACTGTCGCCGGATTAGTCCGACGACCTTTCGAGGAGGAACGACCGAATGCGCGTCTCCATGCCCGCGTCCGATCGAGGGGGCCGTCTTCCACGACCGCTATCGGCGTCTGTTCGACGCCCGATGCGCGTCCCGATGAGGCCCCTGTCATGAGCGTATCGTCCGAACCCCGCGCGCCCGCGGCCCTTCAGCCGCCGCTGCTGGATCGACTGGGTGCGCAGTTGCCGAAGCTGGTGCTGGCGCCGACGTTTGCGGTGTCGCTGTTTTTTGTCTACGGGTTCATCGGCTGGACGGCGTGGCTGTCGCTGTCGAAGTCGCGTCTGCT
>Ga0102944_1002390_pt1 | contig 11030 bp, 10 predicted proteins | sample SalPonD_shore_MG_FD_78172 | JGI IMG/M metagenome (GOLD analysis project Ga0102944, IMG submission 78172) | Salt pond soil microbial communities from South San Francisco under conditions of wetland restoration - Salt Pond MetaG... | ecosystem: Environmental > Aquatic > Marine > Intertidal zone >... | reverse complement strand
TTTATGTTAAATCACGGGGATAGGTAATACCTTCATGAAGATAGTATTTAAGGATATGAATAAAGAATTGATTTTTAAAATTTCAATATTTGGGGAGCCAAACGTTGGGAAAAAAAGTATGATTCAACGATATCTTAAGGAAAGATTTAGTGTAAGTAAGCCAACGCCCGTTTCCTTAGATATTGGGGTAAAAAAATTATATGTTAATAGTACTATTGTTTTCCTTCAAATATGGATATTAGCAGGAAAATCACATTTTAAACCGTTAACTCCCATATATACGAGAGGCTCTTCTGTAGGTATATTTATGTTTGATCTTGCCCGAGCGAATACTTTGGAAACCGTGGGTGAATGGTTAGGTCTTTTTGAAGAAGGACAATTAGATCAGAAAAGAGATATTCTTCTGATTATGGTGGGAGGAAAAGCTGATTTAACAGAAAAACGAGAGGTGTCTTGGGGAAAAGCACTATGGTATGCAAAGAAATACAATTTTAAAAGATACTTTGAATGTTCAGCAAAGAAGGATATCAATATTAAAGAAATATTTGGTTACATTGTGAATAATTTGGATAAGAAAGATCAGAAAATAATTCATTGAACTCATTTTGAGGGAAGTGAACTCCCTTATCTTTAACCAAAATCAAATATAATTCTTTTTTTTTCTTTTAAATAACTTAGGTAACCTATATGAAATTAAATCCTTAGAACCGGATTCTAAAAAGAATTAACCCACTGTCAAACATAAAAAAAATAGGGGGAATGTCGACGTATAAACGGGTTTACATTATTCTATTAGAAATGAATACAAGTTCTTCCTAACCCATAGTATTGGATTAGGATGCTAATACTATAGAAACTCGTTGAAGTGAACATTCGGGAGTTTATAAATTCCCCCATATCTCAACCACTTAACTTTACTTAGAAAGCCAGTGGTATTTAAAAAATATCATATAATATTTTTTAATAACCACAAAAATAATTGATAATCATTAATTTTATTATTTTATAACGAGAAGTGAGCGCCTATTGAAAAAAATTAAAATTGGAATCTTTGGGATCGGGAATTGCGCGAGTAGTTTAATCCAAGGTATTGAATATTATAAAAAGAAAGACCCAGAGCAAGCTATTGGTCTTATGCATTGGAATATCGGACAATATACTCCTAGAGATATTAAAGTCACATGTGCATTTGATATCGATAAGAGAAAAGTAGGACAAGATCTCTCTAAGGCAATATTTGCAAACCCAAACTGTTGTAAACCTATATCTAAAGATATTCCATATATGAACATTGAAATAAAAATGGGGAAACTATTGGATGGAGTCGCACCATATATGAAAAATTATAATGAAAATACATCGTTTGTAGTAGCTGATAAAGAGGAACCATCTAAAAAAGAAATAATTGAGGAAATCAATAACTCTGAATGCGAAATTATGTTAAATTATCTCCCCGTTGGTTCCGAAAAAGGTGTGAGATTTTATGCCGAAATCTAGCTAACTTAAAGAATTTATATCTCTCAGAAACTGGTCTTAAAATCTTACCCGAAGCTATTTGCAATCTATCTAATTTAAGATTTCTTGATATTTCTTCAAATAATATCGAACAGCTCCCTAAAACAATAGGTCAGTTAGAAAATCTTGAGGTATTTTATACTGTAAGAAATAAACTAAAACAAATTCCGGAAACGATTGGGAATCTTAAATCTCTTAAGGAATTATATTTATACGAAAACAAAATTGAAACATTACCTGATTCTTTAGCTAGGCTCAAAAGTTTAGAAACGCTATACTTAAATGAGAATAGCCTCACTACAGTGCCTAATTCGATCTGTTCTTTAATTTCATTAAAATCCCTACATTTAGATAAAAACCATCTTACTCATTTACCAGATTGTATCGGTGAACTTCAATCTCTTAATTATCTTAATTTATGGGATAATAATCTTACCGAGTTGCCCGAAAGTCTCGGAAATTTAAGGAATTTGGAGTGGATTGTAATATCTAAAAACAGATTAAAAAAATTTCCAGACACGATACTCCATCTTCCTAAACTGAAATATATTACGATTGATTTAGAGCAAAGTATTGACTTTTATAGGTCTATAAGTATCCTTGAGGAAAAAGGCGTCCAAATTATTTAGTGAGAGTTCCAAGATTAATTTATTTTTAAAGGTTTTTATAAAATCCTTTTAAGTATCAAAATTTAAATATAACAAAATTTATTATTTCTTAATAAAATTATTTCAAAGATAAGTAAATGAATCAGCATAGGGGTTTTTAGATTGTGTCAATTTTGTGTTAAACACGGAGCGGGTAAAAAATGGTATTTAAATGCCCGAAATTACAAAGCGGATGTACTTGGAAGCGAAGAGGATATGGTCAATTATCTAGAAGAGCAATGGATGAACTTTGAGACCGTATTTATCAGAAAAATAATGGGATTTTCTTCAAAAAATTTAGGATATAAGATGAAAATGCCTATAATTGGTCGCTTGTTGCGTTGGAAAGCAGAAAATATGATCCATAGCGAAAAGGAGAGAAGAAATGCTCAGCGAGCAGACGGGCATTTTGGTCAGGCAATTCCTTTAGAAGATGGGATTGCTATCCTTTCCGAACTTGCTGAAGAACCAATCTTATGTAATTATTGTATGTGTCGTTGGATGCAGCGAGGAGAAAAGGAGGCAGTATGCTTAAATTTTGGTGCCTTATCAGGCATACTTGAGAAAATGCCTCGCTTTATGCCAAAAGAAAGAACGAATCCAATAGATCGAGAGGAAGCAATAGAAATTTTGGAAAAGAATAATAAGAAGGGTTATATCGCGTCTGTATGGTTTCAACCTGTACCATATATCAATGCGATATGTTCTTGTGAAAGTCCGGAATGTGGAGGCCTTACGCTTCGTGAAAATTTTGGATTAAACGCATTCTATAAAGCAGAATATATCATCGATCTTGACCAAGATAAGTGCCAGGGTTGTAAGCAATGCGTCGCAATGTGTCAATTTAATGCGATTAGATATATCCCTTCCATGGATAGAGTTATTATTGATTATGATAAATGTTTTGGATGCGGCATATGTCGCCATGCGTGTCAACACGATGCGCTTAAATTAATTCCCAGAGAAGAATTTCCTGGGTTTGACGGAGAATATTAGGTGGTGGAAAAAATGGGTAAAACGAAAATAGAAATTGATTATTCTCTATGTGGAGAGAGTGGAAAAGTGGATCCCAGAGACTGTGCAAAATGTTTAAAGGCTTGCGATCCGGCAGTATTTCTCATGCACGAAACGATTGGAAAAGAAGATGAACAAGAGAACCCATATGATCCTCAGGACTGGAGAATTACGCCTATTTGGGGATCTTTATGTTCTCGATGCCTAAAATGTATAGAAGTATGTCCAGAAAACGCAATAACAGTCGAATGGTAATTCTTCTTAATTATTATTTCTTTTAATACTTTTTTCTGAAAAAACTTATTTCTGGTATTCATTTTAAATAATCTAAGGTATTTTCATTTCTTAAGTAGATAGAACACTTATATTTTAGATTCAAAGAGAAATCAAAAATACTGCTAATAGTAAAGGATGTATTAAATGAGTAAGGAGGAATAATCTTTGGAAATTAATCAAAAAGAGTGCAAACAATTTGAGCCATTCAAATATAAAACTCTAAAGGATTTAAGAAAAAAACTTGACGAGTTGCATTTAGAACTACCTTTTCATAAAAAATTTGATATTTTAAAGCAGCCATTATCGCTTAATGAGAAAATCATCCCCAACAGATTGTCTGTCCAACCTATGGAGGGATTTGATTCAAAGCGAGATGGAAGTCCCAGCTTTTTAACCATTAGACGGTATAAACGATACGCCAATGGAGGAGCAGGGATTATTTGGTGCGAGGCAACATCTATATTAGAGGGATATAAATCAAATTCCCATCAATTAACTATTACAGAAAATAATGTTGCAGAATTTAGAAAATTTGTTGAATTCATTAAAACTGAAAGCAAACAAGCATTACAGAAACTGAGTTTTCATCATCCATCGTTAATGATCTTACAATTAAATCATTCAGGAAGATATTGCAAAAAAGGAGATAATAAATACCCAATTAGGGCATACCATAATATGAGTCTTGATGTTGCGATTAATGTTCCTAAAATTGATGGAAAAATCATAAGTGATGAAGAATTAAAAGAAGTAGAAGATATTTGGGTGAGGAAAGCATTATTGGCAAGAGAAGCAGGATTTGATGGAGTTGATATAAAGGCATGTCATGGGTATCTTATAAGTGAACTTTTAGGTGCTCGAACAAGAAAGGATTCTATTTATGGGGGAAATGATTTAATGAATAGATGTCGACTTTTATTAAACATAATTAAAAAATTAAGAAAGAAAATCCCTAAGGATGACTCATTTCTGATAACTTCTCGATTGGGAGTTTATGATGGTGTCCCATACCCATTAGGTTTTGGAGTTGCTCAAACTAAGGGAGAAGGTTTTCCTGCGTCTATTGATCTTAATGAACCTATTAAATTAATTAAAAAATTGTATGAGTTGGGGGTGAGATTAATAAATATCTCTGCGGGAAACCCATATTATAAGCCACATATTACCAGACCATTTGATAATCCTGTAAAGGGGAGCGATAAGCCATCTGAGCATCCGCTTTGTGGGGTGTATCGTTTGATAAAAATAACTGAAAAAATGAGAGATAATATCCCCCCAGAGATGAGGATTATAGGGTCTGGGTATTCTTATTTGAGAGATTTTGCTCCATATGTATGTGCTGGTTTGATTAGAGATCATAAGGTCGATATATGCGGATTCGGCAGAATGGCGTTCGCTAACCCTAATTTCCCAAACCAAATTTTTGAAATGGGAACAATCCCTAAGAAGAATGTATGCATCGCATGCTCGCAATGTTCTCAGCTGATGAAAAATGGAGTAAGTACAGGCTGTGTTATTCGAGATTCAGCCTACGAATTAAAAAATAAACCTAAAAGAAAAAGTATTATTTGAAAATCTTCTCTTCCTTAAATTCTTTTAAGGTATTTTCAAACCATCCAAAATCAGTAGGGATAGGTCTCACCTTTTCCCATACAATTTTTACCTCTCCATCTAAATATTGAATGGTCTGGATTTTCTTCTTTAAATTTTTCTTACTAATCAAAAATTGAAATTCTTTTAAATTATCGTCTGGAACGATTATTTCTTCGCCATAACATTTTTCAAGATTATCTCTGATGATCAAAAATGATCCTCTGCTCCTTCCATACTTTTTATGGTAATTCAAAAAGGCATTCAAAAAGATTTGTTGAGTCCTAAGCAAATCCTTCATCCTTAAGTAGGATATAATTTCTCGATTTTTTTTAATTCCAATACTTAACGGTATATTTTGAATTTGATCATCAATGTTTTTGATCTCATTACTGAGTCCCTTTAGTGGTCTTATAATCGAGCCATATTTAGCCATTCTCAACTTGATTTGTTTTATAACTTGCTTAGGTGTAGTTTTTTCAACACTATTATTTGCTAAAACCGACTTAAATTCATTGATTCGAAAATGTAGATATTTTTCAATAAGTTTAATAATTTGATTAGAATCAGTCATGTTCATATTGTTATTGCTATGGGCTATTTTTTGAGCAGTTCTAAGACCACCAACTTGCCCAGAATTTAGAGCTGATCCTCCCGGACGATGGATTCCGTGACTGCCGTTAACTTCTCCTATTGCGAATAATCCTTCTATATTTGTTTCCCACCAAATATCTGCTTTAACCCCACCATTAAGATGCTGATTACAAAGCGCTATTTGTAGAGGTTCTTTCCATAAATCGATATTATGCTCCTTATATAAATTGATAGCGGCGGGATTCAGCTGTTCAAGGCGTTCGATTGGTGTATTAGCGAGTGCATTTGATCTTTCTAAATATTCTTTTGCCTCTTTATCCATTTCCGTCTTATCAAAATTTTTTGGATTTTTTCTATAATCTAAAAAAACGTTATTTTTCAATACTTCGATTTCATAAAAAACTGCAAGATCAATGAGAGAAGAGCCATATTCCTCTATTCGTTCTGAATTAAATGGCCATTGATAGCCTTTCAAGAATACAGCTCTAGATAATTGGTTAAAAGAAGGAAAATACTCTTGTAAAAATTCCTTTTCTCCCTTCGAATCATCAACAGAAAAATATCTTGGTATAACTTGTTGATATGATCCCGATAGATTCCATCTAAATTTAGTAGAAGCTAAGCCAAATTGCGATTCAGTTAAATTTTGAAGTAAACATCCAGCATTTATAGCAAGACTCATGCTCCCCCATTGAGATAGGGGATATACAGAATATTTATAAAGAGCAGCGGGACCACCTGTAGCGAGAATTATATTATTAGCTAAAATTATTTTCATTGAATTTATTAAATTAGACAAATTTTTCTCATTAGATAGTTCCTCGAGCTTGATAGTAATTACTCCTATTGCTCTGTTTTTATTTGCTTCATTATCTATAATTAAATCAATAGCATAATTATTGTCAAGAATTTTTATTCCAGTTTCTCCAATCGCACCCAACAAACATTCACACATATTTTGAGAGGTTAAAGGGCCAATAGAAGTTGCTCTTTGTCTAGGATCATTATCAGTTTTATATCCTACAAATGCACCATATTTATCATGTGGAAATGGTACTCCTAGATGAATCAAATGAAAGAACTCCCGTAAGGAATTACTTGCTTCTATTAGAGCAATATCTCCATGCATCGCCCCTCCAGCAATATAATCTTGAGCCATATTATAAGGGCTGTCTTTCTTATCTCCTATAATTGACATTTTATAATAAGTTTGCTTATCTGAACCTGTATTGAATGAGGTTCCCGCTCCTAATTTCTCTGTTATAATTGCAATTTCATTTGCAGGGATACCCTCTTCATAAAGATGAAGCGCGCAATTTAATCCCGCGGCGCCTGAACCAATTATTACACTATGATAAGATTCTATTTCTAACATATGATTATTTATTTTAAAACTTGACATTGAGATCCTCTCATAATCTTTTTAAATGAAAACCACCATCAATATGGATAATATCTCCAGTTGAATATGGAAGATACCCCATAACTATACCCTCTACAGCTCTAGCGACCTCTTCTGGTAAACCCCATCTATTTATCGGAGTTATGCCTTTTTTGAACATTCTATTATACTTTTCCTCCACTGGTTTAGTCATTCTTGTTTTGATAATACCGGGTTGGATTTCAAAAACGGGTATTTCGAACTCTGCGAGGCGATCGGCATACAATTTAGTCATCATTGTCATACCTGCTTTAGAAACGCAATATTCCCCTCTATTAGGGGAAGAAGCAAAACTTGAAAGAGAAGAGATATTAATAATATAGGGAGAATAGTTATTAAGTTCATTTTTTAATGTAATCATCCATTTTGCGATATCTTGAGTTAAGAAATAGGGTCCTTGTAAGTTAACCTTCATAACTCTTTCATAAGATTCCTCTGTAGCTTCTAATAAATCTTTTCTTTCTATAGGAGATATTCCGGCATTATTTACAAGAATATCTATACGATTGAAATGGTTTTTTATTTTTTCTATTAATTTTGATCGTTGATCTTTATTAGAGATATCTGCTTGAACATAAATACACTTTTTATTCATACTGTTGCCGTAGATTTTTCCTAATTGTTCTTTATAAGTATTTGAAAGTTTAGTCGTAGAGGCTCCATTTATAATAATATGATATCCGTTTTCTGCTAATTTTATAGCAATTGCTTTTCCGATGCCACTAGTGCTTCCCGTCACTAAGGCAACTTTCATGGTTTCCATAATTTAACAATAAGAAAGAGAATTAGATAAATTTTTATAAAATTGGATATAAATCCAAAGAGATTTGTTTGATCTTGAGAAGAAAATAGATTTCAAAAGCTTAATTGATCATTAGTATTCTTAGAATTTCTTTAATTAGACTATAAAAGAAGTGTATGCATTAAAATCCAAAATAATGATTTAATAAACTCTCCCAATTGCAATAACAAATATTGAATTAAATATAAAGAGCCCTAAGAATAAAACCATTGTTAGATAAACCATAATTCTGTATTTTTTTTTAGAAACATATTCTAAAACTATTAGAAATCCGAAAGAAAAGATCATAAATGGTCCCGGTTGAAAAAATGCTAAGTAAGATGAAAAAATTTTAGAAATTACATCTGGAGAAGCAACAGCAAAAGCCCCACTAATGAAGTCAAAAAGATAATTAGGAAACAAAATATACGGAGTGAGAAGTAATAGAAATGGAGTAACGAATTTGGGTAGTGGTCTAAAATTTAATTTTTTTGTTAATATTAAGATTGGAATAATACCGATAACATAAATTTTAAAACATGCTAATCCAAAAAAAAATCCCGCTATCCAAAATCTATTTTGATGATCAGAGTTTTCTAAATATTTATATGATAAATATAAGAAAAATAGTATAAGAAAATTTGAATTTCCTAAAATTGTATCAAAAATGTAACCAAACATAAAGGGAACTAAAAAAACGAAAAAATTAATACGGTCTCTTGAGATAATATACACATTCTTCACTATAAAGATCGAAAGCCCCGCTCTCAAAATCTCCCAAAAATAAATTGAAATATATGGTGGTATTATGCCAAATGGAAAAAATAAAAAATACCAATAATATAGATAAAGAGGCATTCTAGATTTATTTGCTGCATTATAATAATTGAGTAGCCCTTCTTGTTGAGCTTCACTTAAAATGTAGAAATCTTCACTAGTATAATATTCCAAAAAAGTAGGAAAATCTAATAAAATGTATGAATTTCTTAGAATAATTACTGATATGGTAATTAAAAGGATAATAATAATGACCAAATTAATATATTTTGATTCTATTTCTTTTTGAGACATGTTTTTCTTTCGAGTATCTTTTTTAGGTATATCTTAATAAAAGATCATTATGCGAATTCTTTTTAGGATAAAGCGAATGACTAGAAAATAAATCTAAATATTAATTATGGTTTAATAATTTTTCTGGTTCTATTATTCTTTAATGTTATAATTTTCTTGAATACTATATAATGAATTATAAGAAGGAAGGATTAAAAAATATTGAATCTAACCGTTTTTAACTAAAATTCTACTAATTTTGCCGTATCATATAAATAAGCGAAATAATAATTAGCTGCTGGACCAAATGCTATATGATCCGTGACCACACCAAAATAAGAGAGTTTTTCGAAAAATTTTTGTGATAATATAATAAAAGCATCTTCTCCTTCATCAATAATGATTGATGTTCCAAATAATTGATCGCGATATTTAATCTCAGCAATCTCTTCATATTTCTTTAATAAATTTAGAAACTTTTTCTCTTCAAGGGCTTCTTCTTCAATAAGAAGTTTAATATTAGTGACTCCTCTTGCCCTTGCTTTTTTAAAATCCTCATAAAAAATATCAAGAAATTCAAAATCGGTCGAGACTAAAAATATTGCTGTTTTCGCAAGATTGATTAATGAAAGCGCTCTGTTTAAACATACATCTCTCCCCCTATGAATATAGAGCGCAATTTTGATAGGAGTATCATGACTTTGATATATGGGATTGAGTTGATGGATGATCAAATTAGAATGTTCATTAAACATATCATTATATTGTTTTTTTGCGATTACTAATGCTTCATCTGGAGATTTAGCAAAATATCGAGATGGTCTGGATTCTTCCTCCTTTATTATCCATCTTTTCTCCTTTTCGAGATTAGTTAGGATATTATAGATTCGCGAGTAGGGAACACCTGAAGCGTCGGATAATTCACGGGCATCCATAGGCCCTTTTGAAATCAAAGTTAAATAAATCGATATTTCATAATCCGTTAAACCTAGTTCGTGTAAACTTTCCTTCACATTATCAGGGATTTCATTTGACATTGTTTATCTAACTCCATATTTTTAGATTTAAAATCGCAATATATTTGCTAATGTGATATCTATATAGTTTAATAGTGAAATGAATAATACATTTAATATTTTGATTACTATTAATTTTATGATTTGGAAAATGAAAAAATTTATGCGTATATTATAAAAGGTTTTTTTAGTTTATTGTAATCTTTTATTTTTGACATATATTGTGTTCATTCACTATTTAAACTTTTACAATTTACTCTTTTTGGATTAATCTAAATTTTTATTAAATTTCTATGAAATTTTTAATAATATAAAATGATGAGAAAACATATCTACCTAAATGTTCAAAATAAATCTAAGGAATTGTGATTCTGTTATTCCTTTTTAATAATAATTAAGACTCAAAACATAATGGTCTCTACTTTAATAACCTTATCCACATCCCAAAAAGAGTTTTATTACACAAAAACATTATAAGACAGTTTTACTACAATATAAACTACAAGTGGTATGGAAGAGAGCGTCAGGATCAAATTTAGTATAAGAAGAAATAGATCATAAATCATAACGTAAAAAATTATGAAACTTATATAAAATGAGATCTCTGCAATTATTATGTCCATTAGTGAGTTCTCCTTCGTTTCTGACCAATCCTTTAGATACTTCTTATAAATGTATTTATTTATTACTGTATGTTCCAGAATTTCCCAACCAATAAATATAAAGATGCTAAAAGGGGATAAATAAATACCCATATTATAAGAAAATTTAAATTTGAAAAAGATACTGAACACATAACTTACAATTAATCCGGCTATCATATGTCCTAGTGAAAATATATCAACAGATTTATGAAAATTTATTCCCAATCTACAACTCCCGTTCTGAACTTGATATAAGGTTTTTATTATATAATTTTAATAATTGATGCTATCTTAACCAGATTCTAAAAATTTGTTAAATATAGAAAATATAAAAATTTAGGGGTTAATCCCTTTTAGGTGATAACCCAATTTTTTTTCTTTTCTTCATTTTGTAAAAATTTGGATGGATCCCATTTAAACTTTTGTTTCTCGTAAATCTGGGACATATGAGCTATCATTTTT
>Ga0102944_1002388_pt1 | contig 11037 bp, 13 predicted proteins | sample SalPonD_shore_MG_FD_78172 | JGI IMG/M metagenome (GOLD analysis project Ga0102944, IMG submission 78172) | Salt pond soil microbial communities from South San Francisco under conditions of wetland restoration - Salt Pond MetaG... | ecosystem: Environmental > Aquatic > Marine > Intertidal zone >... | reverse complement strand
GCAGAAATCTCATCCATATTTTCGGTGGTTAACTCTATTACTTATAACTTTAAATCTATTGAAAAAGTATTCATCTTGATTAACGGAACGGAACAGGAGACCTTATCAGGTCATATTGATCTTCGAAAACCCTTTCTTCCCCGCTATGACCTTATCATGGATTAAAACATCTTTTCTTATTTAATTTTTGGCCGGAAAAATGACAAAGTTACCTCAAATTGCCATAATCGGATTTCCCAATGTGGGGAAATCGACATTATTCAATAGGCTTCTAGGAGAAAAAAAGGCACTTGTGCATTCGTCTCCAGGAATGACACGGGATATGAACTCAAGTCTGTGCACGGTAAAAGATAAAAAATTTATTCTCGTCGATACAGGCGGTTTTTTTGATTCTGAATCAAATCCTATCACAGCTAAAGTCAAACTTAAGGCATGGGAGGCTTCAAAGCAGGCGGATGCCTTGATATTCATGCTTGATGCCAGAAAGGGAATTCTACCTCCTGAACAAGAGCTTTATATTTCACTTAAAAAGCTCAACAAGCCCATAATTGTGGTGGTTAATAAAATGGATTCATCCTTTATAGAAGAGAAACACTTATGGGAATTCTATAAATTAGGGGAAAATTCCATTATTTCAATTTCTGCAGAACATAAAAGAAATTTAGAAAAACTTGAAAAGGCGATCTATGAGGTTATACCCCAAAAGTCTCCCCAAGAAGAACAGCAAAAACCGCTGAAAATAGCCATTGTAGGAAGAATCAATGTAGGCAAATCCTCGCTGGTTAATCTCATTGTGGGTCAGGAGAAGCTCATAGTCAGTGAAACTCCTGGAACCACCAGGGACAGTATTGATACCATTGTGTTGAGAAACGGACGGCCTTTTTGTCTTGTTGATACGGCTGGGATTCGCAAATTAAGCCGAACTAAGGATAACAGAGAAAAAGCAGGTATCATCATAGCCAAGAAAAACATTCAGAAGGCTGATGTGGTGTGCTTGCTCATGGATTCAACTGAGTTCCCCACCCGCCAGGATGCAGCCATAGCCCATTTGGCTCATGATTCAGGAAAGCCGCTTATGCTGGCATTGAATAAATGGGACTTAATTCCCTCTAAAGAAAAGGTTTACCAGGATTTTAAAGAAAAGACCTATGCCAAACTGGAATTTGTTTCTTATGCACCTCTTCTCTTTATATCAGCAGAAACTGGGAAAAGAGCCCCCAAAATTTTAGATTTAGCTGCAAAAATTTATGAAAATGCAAGGATGAGAATCCCCACTTCTCACCTTAATAGATTTCTGAATTATGTGACCCAGCACAATCCTCCTTTATCCAAAAAAAAAGACAAGATAAAAATCAAATATATGGTGCAGCAAAGTGATCTCCCGCCTACTTTTGTTCTTTTTACTCACTCACGGAGCACTCTTTTACCCTCCTATCAAAAATATTTTTTGGCTCTTTTGAGAGAAAACTTTGATTTGTGGGGAACTCCAATCCGTCTCCGCCTTAAAAGGAATTAGACAGGAACAGGAGAACGAGTATGTTTTACTTGACTTTAATGAGGCTTTTTATTATAAATTCAAATTACTAACATGAATCGATACAAAGATTAAGGAGGTCATAATGTCTCTAAAAAAGATGAATCCCGCTCTGATCACTGTTTTAGCTGTTATGCTCGTTTTAGCTACAGTAAGTTGCGAGAAAATTAAGGTTAGCCAATTAAAAGCGAATTTTTATTTTTCCAATGCAAACCAAGCTTTTTCAGAGCAAAAGTATAGAGACGCTATAGAAAACTATGAAAAAGCTTTAGAATTAAACCCAAATCTTGTTCAAGCTCACCGTTTTCTAGGAGAAAGTTATAAAGCCGTTTACAGCCCTGGAGTTGAAACTGAGAGAAACATGGAACGTGCCCAAAAAGCTCTAGAAGCTTTGAAAAAGGCCTATGAAATCAGTCCGGATAATGAGGAAATAATACACTCCTTGGCAGATATGTATGATAAATTAAGAAATTTTGAAGAGGCTGAAAAGTTGTTTCTGAAGATTTTGGAAATGAATCCTACGGATATGAGTAATTATTATGTTGTGGCTGAGTTTTATAAAAGATACGCAGGTGGTGAAAGTGAGGAAGGAGAAGGAGAAAAAGTAGAAGAGGAGGGGAAGATACCTTTTGAAAAGGCTGAGCAGATGTATTTAAGAAGAATAGAGCTGGAACCCTACAATCCCCAAGGTTATGCCTATATAGCCCAGTTTTATGAAGACTTAGAGTTGAGCGTGAGAAGAGTAGATCAAGCCTATCACTATTATGATTTAAGAACTAAAGTAGAACCAGAAAATCCCAAAGCATGGCTGTCAAAAGGAGTGAACAGATGGGCTAAAGCTTTTAGACTGCAGAACCGGCTTAGCAGACAGCAGCGTTTAGAGGCTGCCAAAGAAGGAGAAAGATGTTTGCTTAAAGCAAGTGAGCTGGACCCAAAATATCCAGAACCCTATTCTTGGTTGAGTGTTATTTACCAGAGTGTGCTGGCTAAGATTGATCCAGACAGAGCGGAACGCTATATCCAGGATGGCCAGATGTACCTTGACAGGTATAAAGAGGCAAGAGAAGCAGAGGCAGAAAGACAAAAACTGGAGAAGGAATTAAAAAAGTAAAGTAAACTGAGATTTCTATTTAGCAAACTTAATTATTAAAAAAAGGCCTATTGTTAAATAGGCCTTTTTTTTTCACGGCCCAATGTTCATACCTTTAAAAGATGACAATCCCATCCAACGTTTTCCCTATGTCACTGTTTTTTTGATTGCGTTAAATTGTTTGATTTTTTTCTATCAGGTTTTTTCTATCAACGGGCTGGAGTATTTAATCATCAAGATGGGAGTTATCCCTTATGAGATAACCCATCTGACCACCATAGCTGGAGTTCCCAGGATTTCCCCTCCCCTCACTCTTTTTACCTCTATGTTCCTCCATGGAAGTTTGTTTCATCTTCTAGGAAATATGCTTTATCTTTGGATATTCGGGAATAATATAGAAGATCATTTGGGATCGACTCGATTCATTCTTTTCTATTTTGTTTCTGGTTTAGGGGCGAGCATGGTCCATATACTGTTTAATTTTAATTCAACCACTCCTGTCATTGGGGCAAGTGGGGCGATTGCAGGAATTTTGGGAGCATATTTAATATTATTTCCACATGCCAGAGTGCTCACTTTTGTATTCCTCATTTTTATCATAAGAATCATTCCCATACCTGCGGCTTTTGTCCTGGGGATTTGGTTTTTGGGTCAGCTGTTGAATGTGGGTCTGGGGGGTGGAGTTGCCTGGTTCGCTCACATCGGTGGATTTCTTCTGGGAATAGTTTTAATCAAGCAGTTCAGCCCAAGACAACCTAAATTTACTTTTAATTAGGTATAGCCGGAAGCCTTTCCAAAACCGTGATAAACGTGATGGTTATTGTTTATTATGCATGACTGGTATAGCTTAATTAGTTGACAATTATCTGAAGATTTAGTATATTTTCTCAACTATACTGGTATATATTTTATTATCAATATTATCTATTACTGTTAAGTTCTAAGGATACGTGTTATGAAGACTTACATACCGAAAAAAAACGAGATTGAGAGAAACTGGTGGCTTATCAATGCTGAAGGAAAAATTTTAGGGCGGTTGGCCACTCAAGCAGCTGATCTGCTTCGAGGAAAAGGAAAGCCTCAGTATGTTGACTTTTTAGATTGCGGAGATTATGTAATCGTCATAAATGCAGAGAAAATAAAGATTTCTGGGAATAAATTAGCTAAAAAAAAGTATTATTCCCATTCAGGCTACCCCGGAGGAACAAAAGAGAAAACTTTAGGAGAAATGATGGAAAAAAAGCCGGAAGAAATCATTAGGAAGGCTGTCCGGGGAATGATACCCAGAAACAAGCTTGGTCAAGCCATACATAAAAAGCTTAAAGTTTATCGGGGGCCTGATCATCCGCATGAAGCACAAAAACCCGAGGAATATAAGTTTTAGGAGGAGTTTTGAGTTTAATACAATACTACGGTACAGGGAGGCGGAAGTCATCTGTTGCCAGAGTCTATCTGAGGCCAGGTAAAGGTGACATTTCATTATATGTCAATAAGAGACTCCAGCCATTTAAGGACTTTTTTTCACTGGAGAGTTACAGAAAAAAAATCAAGAAGCCGCTCCTATTGACAGAAACAAGTGATAAATTTGATCTTTTTATCAGAGTCAATGGGGGAGGACTCTCAGGGCAGTCAGAAGCCATAAGGCTCGGCATTGCCAGGGCTCTGGTTGAGTTCAATAAGGAGTTAAAACCTACATTAAAAGAGGCTGGTTTATTGACCAGAGATGACAGAGTGAAAGAAAGAAAGAAATACGGATTAAGAGGAGCTCGCAAGGCACCTCAGTATCATAAGAGATAAAAGACGGAGGAGCACAGTTGGTTTCGGTAAACATGAAAGAATTATTGGAGGCAGGTGTTCATTTTGGCCATCAGACGAGACGGTGGAATCCAAAAATGGAAGACTATATTTTCTGCCAGAGAAACGGGATTTATATTGTTGATTTACAGAAAACCATAAAGATATTTAAAGAGGCTCTGGATTTCATCAGCAATGTGGTTGAAGAGGGAAAAGAAGTGCTTTTCGTTGGAACCAAGAAGCAGGCTCAGGATATTATCAAAGAATACGCAGAGAAATGCGAAGTGAATTATGTGAATCAGCGTTGGTTAGGAGGTCTTTTGACCAATTTTGACCAAGTCAGACAAAGTGCTGAAAAGTTAGTTGAACTTGAAGAGATGAAAGAAGATGGGCGTTGGGATCTTCTTTTAAAGAAAGAACAGTCAAAGCTGGATAAAATTTATAAAAAGCTCCAAAAAAATATAGGCGGTGTAAAAAATATGAAAGAGCTGCCCGGAGCTATCTTCATCGTCGATTCAATAAAAGAAGAAATAGCTGTCGCTGAAGCCAGGAAGATCAACATACCTATTATTGCTATTGTTGATACTAATGGAGATCCGGATAATATTGATTTCCCAATCCCAGGAAATGATGATGCTTTGAGGGCTATAGAACTTTTTACATCAAAAATATCAGAGGCTATTGTTGAAGCAAAGAAAAAGCGCATTGAAAAGGAACTTATGGAGTCAGAAAAGGAAAAAGAGGAAGAAGAAAAGGAAGAGGCATCTGAGCCTTCTGAAAAAGAAGAACAAGAGGAGCCTCTCAAACCTGATGAATCAGAAAAACCAGAGGTTAAAGAGGCAGAAATAGAGAAGTCGAAATCAAAGGAAAACTCTGCAAAAAAAGATGATTCTGATTCTGAATCAAACCAAGAACCTGAATCATCTGAAAAGCCTGAGTAAGGAAAGGATTTCATAAAATGAAAATTACTGCAAAACTAGTCAATGAACTGCGTCAGCGCACCGGAATAGGGATGATGGACTGTAAAAAAGCCCTTCAGGAAACCGACGGAGATATTGAAAAAGCCATAATTTACTTAAGAAAAAAGGGTTATGACAGAGCCAAGGAAAAAATGGACAGAGAAACCACTGAAGGCATGGTTGGTTCATACATCCATTCAGACAACAAACTGGGAGTTTTAGTTGAGGTCAACTGTGAGTCTGATTTTGTGGCAAGGAATGAAGAGTTTAAAAAATTAGTAAAGAATATTGCCATGCATATTGCGGCAGCTGATCCAAAATATGTCACTTCAGACGAGATTCCTGAAGAAGTTATTGAAAAAGAAAAAGAGATTATACTTGAACAGTTTAAAGATTCAAAAAAACCTCCTGAAATTTTAGATAGGATTGTCCAAGGTAAAATGAAGAAGTTTTACTCTGAGGTTTGTTTGTGGAACCAGCCCTATATCAGGGACGATAAAATAACCATAGAAAAATTAGTATCCACCCATATCACCAAATTTGGGGAAAACATAAAAATAAAAAGATTTGCCAGGTTTTCAATAGGCAGATCTTAGAAATGAAAATGCCTAAAGAGAAACCGGTATATAAAAGAGTTCTTTTAAAACTTTCCGGTGAATCTCTTTTGGGAGATCAATCCTTTGGAATTGATGTTAAAGCAGCCCAGTCTATTGCTCAAGAAATCAAAGAGCTGAGTGCTTTAGGCGTTCAAGTCGCCATCATGATAGGGGCCGGGAATATTTTCCGTGGAATAAAGGGCCATCAAGTCGGGATAGATAGGGTTTCAGCTGATTATATGGGCATGCTGGCTACCATTATGAATGGGATTGCGCTGCAGGACATCATGAACAAAGAAGGCATATCTGTCCGTCTGGTTTCCGCTATTGAGGTAAGAGCGGTTGCCGAGCCGTTTATAGGGAGAAAGGTTATCCGGTATCTTGAGGAGGGAAAAGTGGTTATTTTTTCCTCAGGAATAGGAAGCCCTTATTTTACCACGGATACAGCGGCGGCCATGAGAGCGCTGGAAATAGATGCAGAAGTGATTTTAAAGGCCACCAAGGTGGATGGGGTTTATTCTTCAGATCCTGTGATTGATAAGAATGCCAAAAGATACAAGAAAATAAAATACCTAGATGTTCTAAAAAAGAATTTGAAGATAATGGATGCCACAGCTGTTTCCCTTTGTAAGGATAACGGATTGGCCATAATAGTATTTAATATAAGAAAAAGGGGGAATATCAAAAAGGTTGTTTTGGGAATGGATGTGGGTACAAAAATTTATTAGCTTGGATTGTTCATAAAAAAACGGATGTGTATAATAAGAAAAACCAGGAATGACCTATAAATTTATTTCATTAAAAGGATAAAACAATGGTCAAACAAGAATTAAGAGACTTAGAGAAAAAGATGAGTAAGTCAGTTGAGCATTTTAGAAAATCTTTGTCCAAGTTAAGAACAGGCCGTGCCAACATTAATATATTCGAGGATATTAAAGTGGATTATTATGGAGCCCAAACTCCGATCAATCAAGTAGCCACACTGGCCATTCCTGATCCAACTTTAATCACTATTAGGCCTTATGACTCATCAATGACTGAAGATATCGAAAAAGCCATCCGTGCTGCGGATTTAGGACTGAATCCTATTAATGAGGGCGAGATTTTAAAGGTCCCTATACCTCCTTTGGATGAGGATAGGCGGAAAGAGATCGCCAAGCGGGTGAAAAAGATGATGGAAGAGGAGAAGACCACTCTTCGGAATATGAGAAGAGATTCAAAGGAAATGATTGAAGAGATGGAGAAAGAGAAGGAAATTACTGAAGACGATAAATATTGGGGATATGACAAGCTCCAGGAAGTTTTAGATAATTATTACAAAAAAGTGGAAGAGGTTGCAGAGGCCAAGCAGAAGGAAATTCTTAAAATTTAAGATTTTTTCTTAAACCAGTTTTCAGTTGTTCCGAATTTTGTTCTTATGGAAACTCCCCAAGCCATGGCAGTCAAAATAAAGGAAAGAACAGCGCCAAAAATAGGAATACTGGTCAGCAGAGTTATCAAAATAAATCCCAGGAAAATCGAGAGCAGCAGAGAAGGATGTTTATTTCCCAATGATTTGGAGAGACTGTTTCCTGCAAAGTGAAAAAGAACCACATTCCCAAATACCTTAAACACCACTGCAAGCAGAATCAAAGAGAGAAGAATGGGAATTCCTATGATGAGAAAAGAAAGAAGAGCTGAAAACAAACAAAGGGCAATAAATATAACCAAACCCAATAGTCCTGTTCCTAAAATGGGGCCAAAAGATTCCTTTATCTGATCAGATGCATAATATATCTGCCGTGGGAGAGTAAGCGCTAAGACTATGGCAAGAATCAGCCAAATAAACGATGTAATCAGCTTGAAGATAAAGAAAAAAGGATAGAAACGGGATGAACTGAATATTCCCTTTGAAAAAACATCCTGGGGAGATTTGAAATAGATGGTATCTCCCTTGATGGTGACCCCTGGTTCTTTATTGAGGCTGCCTCCTATACAAACAACATCGGCCCCGATCAAAGAGCTGGATTTTAACTGGATATCTGATCCTATTCCCAGTACTGTTTTACCCACTTCCCCTTCCACTGTGATTGAACCCCCGAAAGAGACCACACTCTCTTTTATTTTACCTTTTATGATTATGTCGCCTCCAAATGAAAAAACATTGTCCTGAACTTCATCTTCCGCCACATAGATATTGTTTTTTATTGTGAGTTTCTCTTGAGCTAGCAGGGAAACAGGAAGTGATATCAAAAAAATTAGCAGAAAGATAGATAAAGGCTTAAGTTTCATCTCTTTTCTCCTAAAATTAATTTTTGTTTTATAGAAAATAGGATCATAACAGCAATCAAAATACTAAAGAACACTGTACCGATTTGGAATTCTGTGCTCACTGTGGGCATAAAAGAAAGGAAATTCTTGATAAAGAGGCCTATAAGTTGGATAAACATATTGATAAAAACAGATAAAGATTTAATAAATTTGATAGAGATTATTAAGGCCTCCTGGGATGAATGGATTAAGGACCGGAAGAGATTGATAAAGAGTTCTGTCAATCCTTGCTTTGAGAAAGCGAGAAATATGAAAGTGAGAATGGAAATAAATGCCACCGTGGCTGCCCCAGCTTGAAGCCATTCTGAGAGGGAGGATTTGATAGGTTTGATATTCGACATGACCTGTCTTGAGAATTCAGGAGGAGTCTTGTAAAGAGGGATTTTGGTGATAGCTTGGAGCATGATTTTTCTCTGCTCTAGGGATTCTCTGCATTTTGGGCATGAGTCCAGATGGGATTTGATTTCTGCTTTCCTCTGGTCTGATAGTTCTCCTTCAAGAAAAAGATATATTTCAGAAGGATTAATGCATTTCATATTTTTCCCTCCAGATGATTTTTAAGCAGTTCTTTAGCTTGAAAAACTCTGTTTTTGACTGTTCCTACAGGAAGGTTTTTGATCTCTGAGATTTCTTCATAGCTCAGTTCATTGATATGTCTGCACACAAACAGTTCTCTCAAGGGGGGTGGCAGGAGATCCAGGGCTTTTTCAATTTGTTTACCCACTTCTTTCAGCTCAAGCTCTTGATAGGCCTGTCTTTCATCTGATTCGACCTGAGGAGGAGTGTAAGCCTCATTTTCTTTGAGAGGGTGGTCCAATGATAAATATTCGATTCTTTTCTTTCTCCAGTGATCAATGATGTGGTTGGATGCTATTTTGAAAAGCCAGGTTTTGAATTTGTATCTGGGATTGAAGGTGTGCAGAGATTTATAGGCTTTTATGAATACTTCTTGGGTGAACTCAAGAGCCAGGTTATAGTTCCCGAGGGTCCGTCCAATATAATTGATAATTGGGTTTTGGTATTTTAGAACGATCATCTCAAAGGATTCATCATCGCCTTTAATTGTATTTTTTACAAGTTCTTTATCTTTTTTCATGGAGGAGGGTTAGTCCCCTAAATTAAATACGTTTTTTAAGTGTTATGGTTTTTGATGAATTTATTTTATTATTTCTACATCTTTTGGCAGATTCAATTTAAATGATTTTTCAGACAAATCAATGTTTATTTTAATGTCATAGAATTCGAATTCTTGTTTATTTCCCGCCCAATCATAAAAGGTTGCTTTTGTGATAAACAGAGATTTCTTGTCTATATCAAGAAGTATGAAATTTTCCATCTCATCATTTTTAGGGATTAGTTTGAGGTGATAGGTCTCTTTATTTTCAACAATCTCTTCATTTGTTTCAATAAAGTAATCTTGGGAAATATTTGTCTTTCCTGAGAGAAGAGACATAATATTTTGTCCTTGTTCTTCATCGGCTATATCTTGAACCAGGAGCTGATTATCTTCTATAAAATAATATTGGATTTTGTTTTCCATTAATAAAATTATTTTTTTCTCAGGTTGAGTGTAAGTCCATTTCATCAGGCCTGGTTTTTTATAAGTGACTTTTCCATATTCTTTAAGAGGAGTGGACACAGAAGAAGAATAATAGGCCTGTGTGAATTCGGCTTGAAATGAAAGGAGAGAACGGAGCTTCTGTTCAGTCTTCTGAGCAATATCCCCTGCGTTTTGGAAAAAGATAGAGAAAAAAAGAACAGCATAAATGATTACTGGTTTCATTTGGGCTCAATTATATCAAACAATTTGTCTGAGGTCTTGTTTTTTTAAACCATGTCTTTTAAATTGGATTTCTTTTTGTTATAAAGCCTATGATGCAGATCATTTATTTTGCTTCCTTTCTGGGATACATCATTTTACTGTTGGTGGTCAGCTTTCTATACTCCCGCCGCATGAAGAATATAGAGGATTTTTTCTTGGCCGGGCGAAAGCTACCTGGATTTTTAGTTTACTTGTCTTTGACTGCTTCATGGATTGGAGCCACTTCTACTTTAGTTTCAGTGGATGAGGCCTATGCTAATGGATTAAGCTCATTCTGGATCATGGGTTTTCCGGCTATGGCCACAGTTCTCATTTTTGCCTTTTTTCTGTCTTCTCGTATCCGTAAACTTCCTATTGTGAGTCTGCCTGACCTTGTTGAAATGCGTTATGGAAAGATAGTCAGACATATGGCGTCTCTGCTTATTGTTTGGTATATGGTGGTTCTGGCATCCAGCCAGATGGTAGCTGCGGGACGATTCCTTGGTCAATTTGTTGGCATCACTTACTTACAGGGTTTGCTTTTGGGATTGGGTGTGGTGTTGATCTATTCAGTTTTCGGTGGATTTTTCTCGGTTGTGGTTACAGACGGATTTCAATTCTTCTGTATTGCTGCAGGCATATTGGGACTTCTGGTTTTTTTGATTGGCTCCTATTCTTTTTCAGATGTTTGTTTCTTATCACAGAGTTATGGAAAAGCTGAATATTTCAATATATTTCATGATTTTGGAAGAAGTTTCTTAATCTTTATTTCATTCACTATGGCGTGGATTATCTCTCCTATTGCCTGGCAGAGAATTCAGTCTGCCCGGGATGAAAAAAGCGCTAAAAAGGGGCTTTTGGCTTCTTCAGCGACATTTTTTCTGTTTTATGGAGCTGTGGTTCTTATAGGGATATTTTCTCTAGCCTTGTTTTCTTCAGCGAATCAGGAGGGG
>Ga0102944_1002387_pt1 | contig 11057 bp, 10 predicted proteins | sample SalPonD_shore_MG_FD_78172 | JGI IMG/M metagenome (GOLD analysis project Ga0102944, IMG submission 78172) | Salt pond soil microbial communities from South San Francisco under conditions of wetland restoration - Salt Pond MetaG... | ecosystem: Environmental > Aquatic > Marine > Intertidal zone >... | reverse complement strand
GGCAATCTGCAAGATGGTAATGGAACTATGAAATTGGGCAGCGGAGCCTATGAAGGAAATTATTCATTTGATTCCCGTTTCGGCGAAGGGAAAGGTTCTAACCCAGAAGAACTGATTGGCGCGGCCCACGCAGGTTGTTTCTCCATGGCTCTTTCGGCTGAATTAAGTAAAGCGGGACATGAACCACAAAATATTAGTACAGATGCCAAAGTTAGTCTTCTTAAAGGTGATGATGGCTTTGAAATTAAAAAAATTCAACTTACTACAGTTGCCAATGTTCCGGGAATATCAAATGATGAATTCCAAAAAATAGCGGAAGGAGCCAAAAATGGGTGCCCTGTTTCGAAGGCCCTGAAAGCTGTGGAAATTAAATTGAACGCTTCGCTCGCATAGTAAACATTAGTTTTAAATACCGGCTTTACATATATCGCGTCTGACGGATACTAAAATAAGATTGAAATAGGTAGCTTATTAAACGTTATTGTGCTTCCGGAATTTGCATTATCGTTTTTTCACCTCGTTCTTAAAGGAAATCCTGTTAATAACGGATGACATTTATTAAATAATTATCATATATGGTCCGGAAGCTTCTATTTACGATTATAATCTGTGCCGTGATTGGTCTCATAATACCCTATTTGGTATCAGCTCAATCTATATATGAATCATGGTTTCCGTCTCATTCTATTACACTTGAGTCATTTACCCCTAATTTCAATAATGAACCGCACCATATTAAAGGTTCAACAACTTTTTTTAACCTGAGCTGGCCTATCAATAACCGGGTACGATTTGTCAGTGACATGCCCTTTCTGTATATGAGACATACCCATCAGGATAGCCTCCGTTCATCAGCTTCCGGATGGACTTACGGAAATCCTTATATTGGTTTGGAAATCAGGAAGCCCTTAAGCTTATTCTATTTTGAAGCGGGTATTCGCCTGCCACTTGAACCCCACGCTTTAACCGGCTCCACTCTTGTACCTCATTATTCCGATCTTTCACGATGGTCATCGCTGAATTACCGCACAGGTTCCTTACAGGCGCTGATCAATTTTCATTATGAAAATGTTAGTGGTTGGGCAATACGCCTGATAGGCGGGCCGCAATTGGCACTGGTTAACAATATGCAAAAGGCACGTTTATTTTTTAAATATAGCGGTGAACTCCGGCTCAAAATATATCCACTTACATTAGGTAGCGGTATTGAAGGCCTTTTTAATATATCCCATTCTCCCAAACCGGAAAATCTCATAAATTATTATATAGAATCGTCATTCCGGATGGGCTCAGTAGAGCCGGGAGCCGTTATCAGTTTCCCGTATGACACCGTGACAAAAGAAATAATCCATTATGTTGTTGGCATACGCATGCGAATTTTTTTGGAGTACCTGTAACTAATTTAATAATGGCTGCGTATATAACATTGAAGTTGATGTTTGCAGGTAAATGACATAGATTTATTTAATCATTATTATTCATTGAAAATCAACATATTATGGGTGGATTAATTGCATTTGTGATAATAGGAATCATCTCTGGTTGGCTGGCAGGAAAGCTGACCAAAGGTAAAGGATTCGGACTGGCAGGCGATTTGGTTGTCGGTGTAATCGGTGCACTGTTAGGCGGATTCATTTTCAGTATTTTTGGTTTCCATGCCTTCAGTATTATAGGTAAGATCATTACATCTGTGGTAGGTGCCGTTATCTTCCTGTATATTATACGACAGTTTAAGTAAGTACTTTTAAATTTATATCAACAAACCGAGAATTTTATGGGCTGTTTATTAGTGCTCATCGGACTGTTCACTCCACGCTTAGTCTTAGCACTGTTATGGCTTGCTTCAGACTGGTTCTCAGGAATTTTTCATGGGGCCCTCATTCCTATCCTCGGCTTTATATTTCTCCCTTATACGTTATTATGGTATACGGTGGTTATAAACTGGTTTAATGGCGTATGGGGATTCTGGCAGGTCGTTATTCTCATCCTGGCCATATTAACCGACCTCTCGGCTAACGGCGGATCTGCCCGGAAAGGCCATAAATATTACCGACGCTGAACGTACCGGTAAATCTCATACTTTTCGTATCGGCCGGTCGTTTTTAAATTTCCAGCTAACTATTCGTATCTTTAGGACATGAATAATACAACATCCGATACGCAACAAATCAACATAAAATCTCTCACAAAAGAAGAACTTGATGAATTTTGCTCTGAATTAGGATTAAAACGATTCCGTTCAGATCAAATCGTGCAATGGTTATATCAAAAAGGTGCGAAGTCATTCGATGAGATGACCAACCTTTCCCTTGATCTGCGTGAGAACCTCAAGAATGTTGCCACCCTGCAATCACTCACTCTGGCTAATGCCCAGATAGCAAAAGACGGGACAGTAAAATATTTATTTAAACTACACGATGGCCATCATATCGAATCGGTATTAATTCCGGAATTGCATCACGATGGAACAGCGGATCGTTTAACTGTATGCGTCTCATCACAAGTCGGTTGCGTTTTCGGATGTTCGTTTTGCGCCACCGGTAAAATGGGCTTCTTCAGGAATCTGACGCCCGGTGAAATATTAGACCAGTTACTTTATATTAACGATTACGCGTTAAGTCGATATGGCAAGAAAATTACTAATGTAGTTTATATGGGCATGGGTGAACCGCTAAATAACTATAAATCGGTTATCGGTTCGGCTGAAATTGTTTGTGATCCATTAAGTATCGACCTTTCCCCGCGTAGAGTGACCATATCGACAGTTGGCCTGACAAAGCAGGTTAAAATGCTTGGAAAAGAAGAACAGCCTTATAATTTGGCCATTTCCCTGCATGCCGCCACCGATGAAAAGCGTAACAGGATCATGCCGATCAATCAAACACTGAATCTGAAATCTTTGAAAGAAGCACTTCTTTTTTACCACGAAAATACCGGCAAACAAATAACCTACGAGTATCTCCTTTTTGATGAGTTTAATGATTCGAAGGAAGATGCCAAATATCTTGCAGGAATCGCACAGTGGATACCCAGCAAGGTTAACATCATCATGTATAACGATGTGGCCGGTGTAGCTTTAAAACGGGCCAGGGAAGAACGCCTTAACCGTTTCTTACAGGCATTAACACAGGAAGGTGTTTTGGCAACAGTACGAAGAAGCCGCGGTGATGACATTGACGCCGGATGTGGACAACTGGCTATACGTGAAGGGGCGGAAAAGGGTAAATCTATAGCTGATAAACCGGAAATATTACGAAATGATTGAATGTTGAGGTTATAAAGCATTCAGCAATTAGCGATCGGCCGTAGGCTTTTTAAAAATAATCTTAATCCATCCTGACCATCCGTATTCTAATACTTCAAAGGCACTCTTTCATATTCCGTACCTACCGGCACGGTAATTTGTGGGTAACCCTCTTTTTCTAACCAAATGGTGTACCTAAAGGCACATAAAACAATTCCCGATGGGCTCCATTTGTAGAAGTGGGTCCACCTTATAATGCTTGAAAACGTAAAAGATGGACGCCACCCTGAAGGTGGAGCCCATCGTATCTTGTTGCTACTAACTTTTTTCAGTCTTTATCTGTAAAATCTGCGGATATCTGTGGCTAAATTTCCCATTTCCCGTTTTCCGATCTCCGTGAAAACGTAAAAGATGAACGCCACCCTTAAGGTGGAGCCCATCGTACCTTGTTGCTACTAACTTTTTTCAGTCTTTATCTGCAAAATCTACGGATATCTGTGGCTAAATTTCCCGTTTTCCGATCTCCGGTCTCCGTGAAAACGTAAAAGATGGACGCCACCCTGAAGGTGGAGCCCATCGTACCTTGTTGCTACTAACTTTTTTCAGTCTTTATCTGTAAAATCTGCGGATATCTGTGGCTAAATTTTCCATTTCCCGATTTCCGGTTTCCAGTCTCCGGTCTCCGGCTTCCGGTTTCCGGTTCCCGGTCTCCGGTTTTTTATTTGCGGAAATCTCAGGCCCAAAAAACCCAGTATATGGCATTTTTTAATGAATCAGATGCAATATTCTTCCGAAACGCGGCATCATTCGTTCTTTATCCCAGGAAAAATATACAATAGAGGCCTTACCCAGAATATGATCGTGGGGCACAAACCCCCAATAGCGGCTGTCTTCACTATTATCACGGTTATCCCCCATCATAAAATAATAATTCTGTTTAATCGTGTAGGTATTGGTTTTAATCCCATTTATATAAAACGTATTACCATCTATTCTTACATTATTATGTTCATACCTTGTTATGATGTTTTTGTAAAGATGCCAATCGGAATTCGTAAGCGTTACTTTTTCCCCTTTGAAAGGAATGACAACCGGTGGAAACTGATCCCTGTTTCCATCAATACCATTTGAAAATGAAAATCGCGAATTCTTAAACTCGTCATATGATTTTGGATAGACATCCGGTTCTATACTTTCTATCTCCGGCCACGATTTTAATTTCTGAGCTACAGATTCTGTCATGTTAACTATATAATCACCATCATTTGACATCTGCATGATTTTGGCACCAGCTTCATGAACCCTTGCCGGACTAAGCCTTAAACGTTCACGGACTTTCACGACATATGTTTCTTCCATCGTCGGCATGACCTTGGCTTCCTTATGGTTCACATACAACATTTTATCCCTCACTGCTATCGTATCACCCGGTAACCCCACACATCGTTTGATATAATTGGTTTTCGTCGTTATCGGTCCTTTGTCAATCGGATAATTAAATACCACCACATCATAACGATGGATATTTTCAAAACCGGGTATACGAAACCATGGCAGGTTTAAGCCAGGTATATAAACATTGGTAAAGGGTATCCCGATCGTCATCGGGGTACGGGGGCCATAATCCAATTTATTGACAAGCAGGAAATCACCCACTAAAAGTGATTTTTCCATGGATGGCGTCGGGATACGGAATGCCTCAAAGAAAAATGTCCGTATTATTAATGCAGCGATGCCGGCAAATATAATAGCATCCAGCCATTCACGTGCCCACGACTTGGCTTTGGCATTCATCGCCGCATGGCGATGTTCAGGCTTTTGCCCTTTGTTCCTCCGGGCACGCCTTTCTTTAGCAGATGATGTTTGTTTTGACAATGGTGTAAATTGTGTTTTTAATTAATTGGTATAATTACTTGAATCAGGTTTCATGCCTGGCGGTTGTTTTATCTGATCATGGCTGAATTTACCATTTTTATACTGAACCAGGTACCATTTTTCTCTTTCCGGCGAGTAGAAATAATCCGTGTAAGGTGCAAGTTGCTTGATCTTCATCAGCATCTTGGAAAATGTACGTTTAACTTCCGGCATTAAATCAATATAACGACTGGCCCCAACGTATGTGAGGCCTTTACTGAATGGGCCATCGACGTCCAGGATCATCATAGGAATGCTGTCGTTTACCGTGAACCAATATTCAAATTCGATATACTCGGCAGGCCGAAAATTCTTCTTATGTATCAAATCACCAACTTTCTGGGTTGGCTTACCAAAAACTTTTTGTAACCGGGCCCTGAGCTCTGATGTAGGTATATGGTCGATTGTAGTCTCTTTATAGAGCCCCTGCCCCGTCCATTTTATATTCTTAAACCTTTTTTTAAATGCGGCCCGGCTGGAGTGTGATATTTTTTTTATAACGGGCGTTTTGAATGCCGAGTAATCCTGGGCATTTGCCCTTCCGGCCAAATAGAATGACAAGATGAACGTAATGATGAATAATTTTTTAAGCATAATATATCTCGTTAATCATTTCCCATTGACAACACGGCAAGAAAAGCTTCCTGTGGTATTTCCACATTACCTACCTGTTTCATTCGTTTCTTTCCTTCTTTTTGTTTCTCCAGCAGTTTACGTTTCCGCGAAATATCACCACCGTAACATTTGGCCAGCACATCCTTGCGAAGCGCCCGGACTGTTTCCCTGGAAATAACTTTTTTGCCAATAGCAGCCTGCACGGCCACTTCAAACATCTGTCGGGGTATCAATTCCTTTAGTTTACCACATAGTTTCTTACCCCATTCATAAGCCTTCTCATTATGAACGATAGAAGACAGGGCATCAACGGGGTCACCATTTAATAATATATCCAAACGCACCAAATTACCTTTTCTATGTTCAATAAACTCGTAGTCGAGGGATGCATAACCACGTGTACTACTCTTCAATTTATCATAGAAATCAAACACTATTTCAGCCAACGGCAATTCATATGTGATATCAACACGTTTTGTATCCAAATATTGCGTGTTTTTATATATACCGCGTCGTTCCTGGCAAAGTTGCATTACCGGGCCGATATACTCGGAAGGTGTGATGATCTGTGCCCTGATATAGGGTTCATATACTTCTTCAATCTCACCATTATCAGGCATCTCACTCGGATTATCAACTTCCCCCCTGCTGCCATCACTTTTAACCACGATGAACTGAACGTTAGGAACAGTTGTAATGATATCCATATCGAATTCGCGATCGAGGCGTTCCTGAACAATCTCCATATGAAGCATCCCCAGGAAACCTGCACGAAATCCGAAGCCAAGGGCGACTGACGTTTCGGGCTGAAACTGCAGGGCGGCATCATTTAACTGAAGCTTCTCAAGTGCAGCACGCAAACTTTCAAAATCATCGGCATTTGTGGGATAGATACCGGAAAAAACCATGGGCTTCACAACCTTAAAACCGGGAATGGGTTCTTTGGCCGCATTTTTTACAGTCGTGACAGTATCACCAACTTTCGTATCCTGAATAGATTTTACGCTACCAATCAGGTACCCCACATCACCTGCTGATAATTCCTTTGTCTCGGTTTTTTTCAGCCGTAAATAGCCAATCTCTTCAGCTTCATATTCTTTATCTGTTGCCATAAAACGAATAGGTTCCCCCTTCCTGAGGGTACCATCCATTATACGGATATAAACAATAGATCCCCGGTATGTATCAAACACCGAATCAAATATTAACGCACGTAATGGTTTATCAGAATCACCTTTAGGAGAAGGAATTCGTTGCACTATGGCTTCAAGCACTTCATCAACGCCAAAACCGGTTTTCGCTGAAACTTCCAATATTTCTTCGCGTGTACAGCCTATTAAATCGATAATCTGTTGGGCAACATCATCCACATCGGCTCCGGGAAGATCCACTTTATTAAGAATGGGTATTATTTCCAGGTTTTGATCGATGGCCTGATAGAGATTCGAGATCGTTTGTGCTTCAACCCCCTGAGAGGCATCCACAACAAGCAATGCTCCTTCACAGGCTTTGAGAGCACGGGAAACTTCATACGCAAAATCAACGTGCCCCGGTGTGTCTATTAAATTGAATTCAAAATGTTTTCCGTCACGAGCAACATAATCCATTTTTATGGCATGACTTTTTATAGTTATCCCACGCTCGCGTTCCAAATCCATATCATCCAGGATTTGTGCCTGCATCTCACGCTCCGTTATAGCTCCGGTACGTTCCAATAATCGATCAGCCAGGGTAGATTTACCATGGTCGATGTGCGCAATAATGCAAAAATTTCTGATATTCTTCATGAAACTGTTAAGGTGATTTGTCTAAAGCTTACTAAAATAATAAGAATCAGATTAATAATTAATAATTGACGCTTATTAATAAATAATAACTGTGATAATTATAGCTGGCCGGTTTCAGATTGGAGTAAAAGATTCAATAGTCGATCTTCTGAGTTACCCGCTTAAGTAACGGCTAATAATAGCTTAATTTTAGCTTTTTTAAAAATCCACAGCCGGTATTACAATTACGAATCAAATAACTAAATTATTACTATTAACTTATTAATTATTAGGAACATGAAGCATCTCCACATGCAACCGGAATAATTTACCCTCTTTCGATTTATACGTATACAATTCTTGCAGCATTTTGAAAATTTCATCATTTCCACCGGTTACGGTTGTAGATAATTCATGAACTTCCGGTTTAACATTGTATTGAGTAATCAACTTAAGAACGTCTTCGACTTCTTTAATTGTATCATTCTCACCGAAAGGCAAGTAGGCGATTTGGCACGTCATAATTATCCTTAGTTTAATCAATTAATTTCCGGAAAGATACATAAAACCTTCCACAGCTCTAATTTTCTTCCTGCCCATTCATTTAACAGCCTCTTATCTGGTTTAAGCCGTAATGGAATTAGGGGTACCCCTGCTATGTTTGTGTATGTTTACTGAAAGGTTGAAATAAAGACCAGTTAATCAAACATATTTAACTCTCTCTCATTACATGTTTTGAATCATCAGGATATTCAGATTCTAATAAATCATGAATACTCACTCAATTCATTTTTAAAACTATTAACTAAAAAAAGAGAATTATCATGACATTAATGAAAAAATTATATCAACCAATATTTGCAATATTCATTTTATTCGGGATGCTATCATTACAGGCTTGCAATAAAAGCAACAATAACGGAAAAGCATCAGTACAGGTTCATATGACTGACAGCCCTGCTAATTTTGATGCTTTAATTGTTAATATCACTCGTATAGAGGCACACACAAGCGGTGCCAGTGAGAATGATGGATGGCATGTAATCAGTGACAAGCCTATTCAGGTTAATATCATGAATCTCACTAATGGTAAAACTCAGTTATTGGGAAGTAACCAGTTAAAAGCAGATAATTACGATGAAATTCGGCTGATTCTTGGTACTGGTAATAAAGTTATTATCGGTGGACAGGAAAGTACTTTAACGGTACCGAGCGGTATGCAGAGTGGAATTAAAATAAAAACCAACATGAATTTGAGTGCAGGACAAACATTTAACCTTCTACTCGATTTTAATGCTTCATCATCTGTCACGCTGACCGGAACTCTTAATTATGTATTAAAACCGGTTATTAATGTTGTTAACTATAATGAAGAAGGAAATATAAAAGGTACCATACTTCCTGTTAAAGCACAGGCTGCATTGATTGCTTCAAGTTCACAGGACACTTCAGCTACTTACGCAGATACGACTTCAGGCAAATTTAAAATAGTTGGACTTAAAGCCGGTAAATATAATGTTCATGTTTATTCTAATTCCAGTGCTTACAATGACACTACCTTAACCGGTGTGGATGTAAATGCCAACTCAGATACGGATTTAGGTTCTATAACATTATCAACCAAGGATACATCAAGCACTATGATGTCTTCTAATAACTAATCGACATATCCCGGAATAATCTTGCAGGATTACCCATGTTCCGTGATATGTATCGAGGGCCCGGCCGTTATGGCCGGGCTTTTTCGTAATGATAAAAAATACTTTATAAAACCAACTCTTCATTAACCTTTTCTAATCTTTAGGGGAGGATGACCGGTACGTGTGTATATCATACAAAGACCGGAATAATTACTAATACAACAGAGGCATATTATATGAATGCAATGAATAAAACCCCATTATCTAAATTTCTATTCTCTCTTATACTGACAATTTCAGTTTGTGGCCTATTCTTTCTACAGGCATGTAACAGCAGTCTGAGTGGCAGTTCAGGCGGACAAGGTAAGGTAAATGTTCACATGACCGATAGTCCGGCTGCTAATATTGAAGCTTTGACTGTTAATATTGTACGTATCGAGGCTCATAAAAACGGTGCTGATTCTACCAGTGGCTGGCAGGTAATCAGCGATTCCTCCGAAACAGTGAATATTCTTAATCTGACAAATGGTAAAACCCGGTTAATCGGCAGCCAAAATCTCGATGCCGGTTCCTACAGCCAGATTCGCTTGGTTCTCGGCAGCAATAATACTATTACCGTTGCCGGACAAACTTTCCCAATTACAATCCCAAGCGGTGCTCAAACGGGTATTAAGATAAACGCCAATATTGATGTCAAAGCTCATGAAAACTTCAACCTGTTGCTTGACTTCAATGCGGCACAATCTGTTCATATGACAGGAATGGGAAATGGCCGCTATATGTTAAAACCGGTAATACATGCTGTCAACGTACAAATGGATGGAAATATAAAAGGAACAGTACAACCGGCTTCGGCTAAAGCTGTTTTATATGCAGTGATGGGACAAGATACTACAAGTTCTTATGCTGATACCACAAATGGCAATTTCAAAATTGTTGGATTGGCCCCGGGAACATATAACCTTACCGTTCACTCCCGTAATTCAAATTATGCCGATTCAACATTAACGAATTTAGCCGTTAACTCCGGTGATACACTTAATGTTGGTACCGTCGCATTAAAATGAAATAATTATTACAGACAGTATGGGTAAAGGGGTACTCAAGTCTTAGACTTGTATAAAGGTCCGGTGTAATTCACCGGGCCTTTTTTTATTTACTGAAAGTTTAACAATTAAATAATCTCATTTACAATTTTTAAGTATGCACAATTCTCACTTATGTCTTATATTCCCGTTGTGAATAATTTACTCATCATATCATACTTGAAAGATATGGACACGGTGATGAATCATCATCACTACCACCATCATTATACCCACCATCATTTTCATCATCCGGTACGATAATTTAACTTCTTACTCTTATCCCGCGCTACCGGTTGAAACTTTCAAGTTCTCATTCTTATTACAAATTTTATTTTAATTAGTCACCCAAAACATTATTTATCGTGGAATCAAGTTCATCTTTACGCATTGCAATACAAAAGAACGGCAGACTCACAGAAAAATCCATCGATTTACTCGAAAATATAGGCCTGCGATTCGATGAATATAAAAATCGCCTCATGGTCAGGTGCCGTAATTTCGATGTGGAATTATTACTCATTCGTGACGACGACATCCCCGAATATGTTCAGGATGGCGTTTGCGATCTCGGTTTAGTGGGAGCCAACGTGACAGCAGAAAAACAAGCCGATGTTACCGTTTTGCGAGACCTTGACTTCGGGTATTGCCGCCTGTCGCTTGCTGCTCCTAAAAACGGAGATATTAAAGAAGTAACGGATTTTGAGAGTACCCGTGTGGCTACCAGTTACCCCGTATTGACTCAGAAATATTTTCAGGAACAAGGTATAACAGCCAGGACAGTAGAAATATC
>Ga0102944_1002385_pt1 | contig 11068 bp, 8 predicted proteins | sample SalPonD_shore_MG_FD_78172 | JGI IMG/M metagenome (GOLD analysis project Ga0102944, IMG submission 78172) | Salt pond soil microbial communities from South San Francisco under conditions of wetland restoration - Salt Pond MetaG... | ecosystem: Environmental > Aquatic > Marine > Intertidal zone >... | reverse complement strand
CCACGGCGCCCGGCTTCGAGCGGGTGCCGGTGGCGGTGTTCGGAAAAGGCGCGCATACCCCGCCCCGGCGATTCGTGGATCGCCCGGCCCGGACGCTAGCCGCGAAGCTGGGCCCCCAGCTCGCCGGACAGCCGCTCCACCAGGGCGGCGACGACCGCCTCGATGCGCTCGTCCGTGGGGGTCTCGTCGCGGGGCTGCAGGGTCAGCGCCACACCGATGCTCTTGTGCCCCTGCTCGACGCCTTTTCCAGTGTATACATCGAAAATGCGCCAGTCCATGAGGTCCAGATCGGCCTCGATCTCGCCGCGGTAGGCGGCCACGACCCGCGACAGGTCGGCCGCGGTGACCGCCTCCGGCACCACCACGGCCAGGTCGCGCCGGGTCATGGGCAGGCGCGACACCGGCCGGTACTGCGGCACGGCACCGCCGCCGGCGCGCACCACCTGCAGGTCCACCTGGAACACCACCACCGGCTCGGTGACCTCCAGCGGCTCCGCCAGCGCCGGGTGCAGGGCGCCGATCCAGCCGGCATGGGCGCCGTCGAGGGTGATGCGCGCGCTCTGGCCCGGGTGCAGGGCGGGGTGCTCGGCGCTCTCGAAGGCGGCGCCGGCGGCCCCCGCCCGCGCCAGCAGGGCCTCCACGTGGCCCTTGGCGTCGAAGAAGTCGGCGCCGCGGCGCTCGCCGGCCCAGTGGGGCGGGTCCACGGGCCCGGCGATCAGGCCGCCGACGGCGTCGCGCTGCTGGATGGCGCCGTCCACGCGCGGGAACACCCGGCCCAGCTCGAACAGCCGCAGGCGCTCGTTCTGGCGCGCCTGGTTGGCGGCGGCGGTCTCCAGCAGGCCGGCGAACAGGTCCGGACGCATGACCGACTGCTCCCGCGACAGCGGGTTGGCCAGGGGCAGCGGCTCCGCATAGGGGTCCAGGCGCGCCACCGTGTCCGGGTCCACGAAGCTGTAGGTGATCACCTCGCGGAAGCCGCGGTCCACCAGCAGCCCCCGCAGGGGCCGGTCGCGCACGTCGGTCTCGGAGCCGCCCAGAGGCTCCATGGGGCCGATCATGCGGGCGGCCGGCAGGCGGTCGTAGCCGTGCAGACGCGCCACCTCCTCGATCAGGTCGGCCTCCAGGGCGAGGTCGAAGCGGTAGGTGGGCGGCACCACCCGCCAGGTATCGCCCTCCTCCTCGGTCTCGAAATTGAGCCGGCGGAAGGCGTCGCCCATGGCCTCGGCGCCCAGCTCGGTGCCCAGGCGCTCGTCGGCGCGCGCCGGGCGGAACGGGATCAGCGGGCGCTCGGGCAGGTCGGCCTCGTTGAGGGCCTCGGTCACCGGCCCGGCGCTGCCGCCGGCGATGCCGGTGATGAGCGCGGTGGCCCGCTCCATGGCGATCACCGACAGGTGCGGGTCGACGCCGCGCTCGAAGCGGTGGCTGGCGTCGGTGTGCAGGCCGAGCTTGCGGGCGCGGCCGGCGACGGCGCCGGGGCGGAAGAAGGCCGACTCCAGGAACACGTTGGCGGTGGCGTCGCTCACCGCCGAGGCCTCGCCGCCCATGACCCCGGCCACGGCCTGCACGCCGCTGTCGTCGGCGATCACCAGGGCGCCGGCCTCCAGCGCCGCCTGGCTGCCGTCGAGCAGGGTCACCGGCTCGCCGTCGGCGGCGTGGCGCACGCGCACGGCGCCGGACAGGCGGTCGTGGTCGAAGGCGTGCAGCGGCTGGCCCAGCTCCAGCATGACGTAGTTGGTGATGTCCACCAGCAGCGACACCGGACGCACCCCGCAGCGGCGCAGGCGGCCCTGCAGCCACAGCGGCGTGGGCCGCGCGGGGTCGATGCCCTCGATCACCCGGCCGAGGTAGCGCGGGCAGTCGGCGCCCGCCTCCAGGTGCACCTCGCGGGCGGACTCCACGGCTGGGCGCACCGGCGCCAGATCCGGGCCCATGAGCGGCTTGTCGGACAGCGCCGCCACCTCGCGGGCGATGCCGGCGATGGACAGGCAGTCGCCGCGGTTGGGGGTGAGGTCGAGCTCCACCACGGTGTCGTCGAGGTCGAGGTAGTCGCGGATGGGCGCGCCCACCGGGGCATCCGCCGGCAGGATGAGCAGGCCGGCGCTGTCCTCGCCCAGGCCCAGCTCGGTGGCCGAGCACAGCATGCCCTCGGAGGTCTGGCCGCGCAGCTTGCTCTTCTTGATCTTGAGCCCGCCCGGCAGCACGGCGCCCGGGACGGCCACCGGCACCCGGTCGCCGGCGCCCATGTTGGTGGCGCCGCAGACGATGGAGCGGGTTTCGCCCTCGCCGGCATCCACCGTGCACAGCGACAGCCGGTCGGCGTTGGGATGGGGCTCGCAGGCCTCGATCACGCCCACCACCACCTGGTCGAGGCCGGCGCCGAGGTCGTCCACGGCCTCCACCTCGAGGCCGGCCATGGTCAGGCGGTGGACCAGGGTCGCCTGGTCCCAGCCGTGATCCACCCATTCGGCGAGCCAGTTCTGGGAGAACCGCATTGGTGTCCTTTCCTGCGAAGATTGGGCGGAATTCGGTGTTCGTCCTAGCGGGCGCGGGGCTGCGTTGGGGAAATTGCTTCGGCCCTGTGGGCCTCGCAATGACCCCCTCGCCGTCATTGCGAGCGCCAGCGAAGCAATCTCCCGGCCAGAGGCTCTCGTCCTGGAGATCGCCGCGGGCCCTGTCGGGCCCTCGCGATGACGGCCCAAAAGGCGGCCGCCCGCCCCCTCGCCGTCATTGCGAGCGCCAGCGAAGCAATCTCCCGGCCGGGGGCTCCGCTCCCGGAGGTTGCCGCGCCCCGCCACTAAGCTCCTACGGGGCTATGGCTAAACCCCCGACTCCCGGGAAAGCTTAGTGGCGGGGCTCGCAACGACGGCCCAGGAGGCGGCCGCCCTGCCCCTCGCCGTCATTGCGAGCGCAGCGAAGCAATCTCCTGAAGCGCAGGCTCCGCTCCCGGAGGTTGCCCGCGGGCCCTGACGGGCCCTCGCAACGCCGGCGAGGTAGGCTCTCGGCCGGGCCTCAGCCCTCCTGGAACTGCGCCAGGAAGCGCACATCATTGTCGTAGAACAGGCGCAGGTCATCCACGCCGTAGCGCAGCATGGCCAGGCGCTCCACCCCCATGCCGAAGGCCAGGCCGGAGTACTGGTCGGCGTCGATGTCCACGTGGCCGAGCACGTTGGGGTGGATCAGCCCGGCGCCCAGGACCTCGAGCCAGCCGGTGTGCTTGCACACCCGGCAGCCGGCGCCCTCGCAGATGACGCAGCCGATGTCCACCTCGGCCGAGGGCTCGGTGAACGGGAAATAGGAGGGGCGGAAGCGCACCGGCAGGTCGGCGCGCTCGAACAGCGCCTGCAGGAAGTCCTGCAGCAGGCCCTTGAGGTGGGCGAAGGTGACGTGCTCGTCCACCACGAAGCCTTCCACCTGGTGGAACATGGGGGTGTGGGTGACGTCGCTGTCGCAGCGGAACACCCGGCCCGGGGCGATGGTGCGCAGCGGCGGCTGGCGGTCGGCCATGACCCGGATCTGCACCGGGCTGGTGTGGGTGCGCAGCAGCCAGTCGTCCTCGAAGTAGAAGGTGTCGTGCATCATCCGCGCGGGATGATCCTCGGGGATGTTGAGCGCCTCGAAGTTGTGGAAGGCGTCCTCGATCTCCGGGCCCTGGTCCACCTCGAAGCCCATGGACACGAACAGGTCCTCGATGCGCTCGAGCATGCGCGTGACCGGGTGCAGGTTGCCGGTCTCGGCAGCGCGCCCGGGCAGGGAGACGTCGACGCGCTCGGCCTCCAGGCGCTGGTTCAGCGCCGCCTGGGCGAGCTCCTCGCGGCGCGCCTCGAGCCGCTGCTGCACCGCCTCCTTGGCGGCGTTGACGGCCTGGCCGGCCTCCTTGCGGGCCTCGGGGTCGAGCTGCCCCACCTGCTTGAGCAGGGTGGTGAGCTCGCCCTTCTTGCCCAGGTAGCTCACCCGCAGCTGCTCCAGGGCCTCCAGGTCGCCGGCCGCGTCGATGTCGGCCTCGGCACGGGCGCGGATGGCGTCGAGCTCTTCCTGCATGGGGGCTCCGTTTGCGTAGGGAACGGGGTCCGGCGACCGCCGGACCTTCAGACACCACCTGCCTATCCGCTTCGGTCGGCGGGAGGCCCTGTACCTGTAGGAGCGGTCAGGGACCGCGACCGGCATAAGGCCTCTATGGGTCGCGGTCACTGACCGCTCCTACACAAGCCGGTCAGGGCTGCCCGCCTGAATCAGCCGGATAGGCCGTAAGCACAAAGGGAGAAAGCCCCGCCACTAAACCCTCGCGGTGGTTGCCAACGCCCACGCTCGGGGAAAGGTTTAGTGGCGGGGCTTTCTCCCCATGCGGTTCCGGCTGGCCGGTCCGGGACGGCCTCAGGCCGCCAGGGCGTCCTTGGCGGTCTGCGCCACGGCGGCGAAGGCGTCCTTGTCGCGCACGGCCAGATCGGCCAGGACCTTGCGGTCCACTTCCACCCCGGCGGTGCGCAGGCCGTTGATGAACTTGCTGTAGGACAGGCCGTGCTGGCGGGCGGCGGCGTTGATGCGCGTCACCCACAGGCGGCGGAAGTCGCGCTTGCGCTGCTTGCGGTCGCGGTACTGGTACTGCGCGGCGCGCTCGACGAACTCGTTGGCGACGCGGAAGCAGTTCTTCTTGCGACCGTTGAAGCCCTTGGCCGCCTTAAGGATCTTCTTGTGGCGCCGGCGCGCCTCGACTCCGCGCTTGATGCGGGGCATGGCTCATCTCCTTGGAGCTTGGGGCCCTGGGTCAGACCCAGCCACTAACCCCCTACGGGCCGGTCCCCTTGGCAGGGACGGTGGGTGGTTTAGTGGCTGGGCTGCGCAGGGGTCCAATGGCAAACAGGCCCGGCCGCCTCGCGGCCGGGCGCGGATACTGCCGGAAACCGGCGGGCTCAGCTGTACGGCATCAGCCGCCGGATGTTGCGCACCTCGGCATCCGACACCAGGTCCGGCTTGCGCAGGCCGCGCTTGCGCTTGCGGTCCTTCTTGGTGCGGATGTGGCTGTAGTGCGAATGGCGGCGCTTGATCTTGCCGCGGCCGCTCACCTTGAAGCGCTTGGCGGCGCCGCGGTTGGTCTTCATCTTGGGCATGTCGGCGGCTCTTTTTCCGGATGCTTGAAAAAACGGCGGGCGGCCGCCCCGATCAGTGCTTGTGCGGGGCCACCACCATGATCATCTGGCGCCCTTCCAGCTTGGGCTGCTGCTCCACCTTGCCGTGCTCGGCGAGGTCGCTCTCGATGCGCTGCAGGAACTCGCGGCCGATGTCCTGGTGCAGCATCTCCCGGCCCCGGAAGCGCATGGTGACCTTGACCCGGTCGCCCTGGCTGAGGAAGCGGATGGCGTTCTTCAGCTTGACCTCGTAGTCGTGCTGGTCGGTCTTGGGCCGGAACTTCACTTCCTTGAGCTGGACCTGCTTGGTCTTGGCCTTGGCCTTGTGGGCCCGCTTGCTGGCCTCGTACTTGTACTTGCCGTAGTCCATGATCTTGCACACAGGCGGCTCGGCCTGCGGCGAGACCTCGACCAGATCCAGCCCTTCCTCGTCGGCGCGATCGAATGCTTCCTGGAGGGAAACTACCCCGATCTGCTCGCCATCGGATCCCACCAGGCGGACCTCCTCCGCCTCGATGTCGTCATTGACCCGCGGCTGCTTCTCCTGTTTAGCGATCTCTACCCCTCCGATTCGATCTGCTTGTTATCGACCTCGGCACGCAGCCGGTCGATGAACGTGTCCAGCTCCATGGCGCCCAGATCCTCGCCGCTGCGGTGGCGAACGGCCACCTGGCCGGCGGACTTTTCCCTGTCGCCGACCACCAGCATGTAGGGGACCTTGTCCATGGTGTGCTGGCGTATTTTAAAACCGACCTTCTCGTTCCTCAAGTCGGCATCGGCCCAAAAGCCGGCGGCTTTCAGTCGGTTTGCCACCTGTTCGGCGTAGTCGGCCTGGTCGTCGGTGATGGGCAGCACCTGCACCTGCACCGGCGCCAGCCAGGCCGGGAACTTGCCGGCGTAGTGCTCGATCAGCACGCCGAAAAAGCGCTCCAGCGAGCCGAAGATGGCGCGGTGGATCATGATCGGCCGCGAGCGGTTGCCGCTCTCGTCGACGTACTCCATCTCGAAGCGCTCGGGCAGGTTGAAGTCCAGCTGGATGGTGGAGCACTGCCACTGGCGGCCGATGGCGTCGCGGATCTTGAAGTCGATCTTGGGCCCGTAGAAGGCGCCGTCGCCCTCCTCCACATGATAGTCCAGGCCGCGCGACTCGATGGCGCCGCGCAGGGCGGCGGTGGCCTTGTCCCAGATGTCGTCGGAGCCCACCGACTTCTCCTCCGGCTTGGTGGCCAGGTACAGGTCCACCTCGTCGAAGCCGAAGGTCCCCAGCACCCGCAGGATCAGCTCCAGCACGCCGCCGATCTCCGCCTCCATCTGATCCTCGCGGCAGAAGATGTGGGCGTCGTCCTGGGTGAAGCCGCGCACGCGCATGAGCCCGTGCAGGGATCCGCTCATCTCGTAGCGGTAGACGGTGCCCAGCTCCGCCCAGCGCATGGGCAGCTCGCGGTAGGAGCGCAGCTCGTCCTTGAACATCAGCACGTGGAAGGGGCAGTTCATGGGCTTGATCTCGAACGGATGCCCTTCCACCTCCATGGGCGGATACATGGAGTCGCTGTAGAAGTCCGTATGGCCCGAGGTCTGCCACAGGTCCAGATCCGCGAGGTGCGGGGTATTCACGAACTCGTAGCCGCCCCGCTCGTGCTCGGCGCGCCAGTACGCCTCGATCCGGTTGCGGATGCGGGCCCCCTTGGGGTGCCAGAACACCAGGCCGCCGCCGGCGTCCTCCTGGATGGAGAACAGGTCGAGCTGCTTGCCCAGGCGCCGGTGGTCGCGCTTCTCGGCCTCCTCGAGCTGCTTGAGGTAGCGCTTGAGGGCCTTGTTGTCGGGCCAGGCGGTGCCGTAGACCCGCTGCAGCATCTCGTTGCGGGCGTCGCCGCGCCAGTAGGCGCCGGAGACCTTGGTCAGCTTGAACGCCTTGAGCTTGCCGGTGGACGGCACGTGGGGGCCGCGGCACAGGTCGACGAAATCGCCCTGCCAGTAGACCGAGACGTCCTGGTTGTCCGGGATCTCCTTGATGATCTCGGCCTTGTAGTCCTCGCCCTGGTCCTTGAAGAAGCGCACCGCCTCGTCGCGCTCCCACACCTCGCGCCGGACCGGCTCGTCGCGCTCGGCGATCTCGGCCATCTTGTCCTCGATGGCCTCCAGGTCCTCGGGGGTGAAGGCGCGCTCGTAGGCGAAGTCGTAGTAGAAGCCGTTGTCGATCACCGGGCCGATGGTCACCTGGGCCTCCGGGAACAGCTCCTTGACCGCCTCCGCCAGCAGGTGGGCGGTGGAGTGGCGGATGACATCCAGCCCCTCGTCGTCCGTGGGGGTGAGGATGGCCACCTCCGCGTTGTCCGGGACGGTGGCGGAGAGGTCCACCACGCGGCCGTCCACCTTGCCGGCGACGGCGGCCTTGGCCAGCCCGGGTCCGATGTCGGCGGCGATGTCGCCGACGGTGACCGGCTGCTCGTAGTGTTTCTGCGACCCGTCGGGCAGGGTTACGGAGGGCACCGCGGGCTCCCGTGCTTGGTTGATGGCCGAAACGGCAGCGCGGCGACCGCTCCATCCGGAGGTCGCCGCGTTCCGGCTCCCGATTAAACCGATTCTAAATCCGCTCGTCTACCGTTGAGACCCCGGACCGGGCCACCAGTGCCCGGCGGATTCGCAGGATCTCCCGCAGCCGCAGGGGCATCCCGGACGGGGTCGCGGCCTGGGCTTGGTCGGAGGGGCCGGACGGCGCCGGTCCGGCCCGGCGCTTGGGCGGGAGGCCGCTCAACCTATCACCGCGGCGGGCCGCGGTCAATTTGCCCCGCCGCGCGGGCCCTTGGGCGCGGCGGGGCGTTGCCGTATATTTGCCGGGGGCGCCCTGCCCCGGCAACCCTGGAGGAAACGGCCCATCGTCGTCCCCTCGCCCACGCCCTCCCCCGCTCGGAGCACGCCCCCCGGCGGCCGCCTGCTGGCGGCGGCGGCCCTGCTCACCCTGCTGGCCCGTCCGGCGGCGGCGGACGATGGCGCAACACCGGACGGAACCGGGGCCGCCGCCCACCAGGACAGCGACGGCGAGCCGCCCCCGGACCCGTGGTACATCCGCAGCGCCGACTACGCCCACCGCGCCCTGTCCAACGGCATCGAGGGCACCGCCAAGGGCATCGATTCCTTCTTCGCCACCCAGGAGGCCCTGGAGGAGGCCACCCGCTCCTACGTCAAGCTGCGGCTCGATGGCAGCTGGATCGCGCGCCAGGGCGACGACTACCGGTTCAACACCGATGCCCGTCTGCACCTGCCGGGCACCGAGCGGCGCCTGCACCTGCTGGTGGAGAGCAACCCGGAGCAGGACACCGGCAATGGCGACCCGCTGGTGGAAAGCCCCGGCGGCGGCGACACCACCGCCAACGAGGAGGGCCTGGCCCTGGCCATCGAGGCCTGGCTGGAGGGCAAGGACCGCACCGCCAACTGGCAGCTGCGGCCCGCGGCCGGGGTGCGCGGCGGCCTGCCTGTCAACCCCTTCGCCCGCTTCCGGGTCATCCGGCGCGACCAGTTCGCCAGGTGGGACTCGCGCTTCTCCAGCACCCTGGCCTACTTCTACCAGGACGGGCTGATCTTCAACGCCGCCAAGGACTTCGACCGCCCCCTCCGCGATGACCTCCTGTTCCGGACCCGCACGGCCTACCGCTGGTCCCGCGACAAGACGCTGCAGACGGTCAACCAGACCTTCAGCCTGTTCCAGACCCTGTCCGAGCGCCGGCGGGTGGCCTACGAGACCGGCTTCAACAGCCATGACGACCCCGCCTGGGGCGTTTCCGACTATTTCGTGCGCATCCGCTACCGCCAGCGGATCCACAAGCACTGGCTGTTCGCCGAGCTCCAGCCGCGGCTGCGCTGGCCCCAGGCCGACCATTACCGGCAAGAGCTCGGCCTGCTGCTGCGCCTGGAGGCGGTGTTCGGCGAACGCTCCCTGCGTCGGTCGCGCAAGGAAGACTGACAGCCGCCCCGTCCCCCGTGATTGCGAGCAGCGCAGCGACGAGGGAGGGGCCCCGACGGCAAAGGCCCCGGGCAGGCGCCCGGGGCCTTCTTGCTGGCGGTCCGCTGCGCCGCCGGGGTTGTCAGATCCCCTGCACGGCGTACAGGCACAGATCCACCAGCGGCCCGGGGATGATGCCGAGGACCAGCACGCCCAGGGCGTTTACGGTGAGCACGGTGCGGGCGAGGCCATCGGCGTCGGGGGCGAGGGCCCCTTCCGGAGCATCGAAGTACATGGTCTTGACGATGCGCAGGTAGTAGAAGGCACCGATCACCGCCAACAGCACGCCGAACACGGCGAGCCCGACCATGTCCGCCTGCACCGCCGCCTGGAACACGTAGAGCTTGGCCATGAAGCCGCCGGTGGGGGGCACCCCGGCCATGGCGAACATCAGGATCATCATCATGAACGCCATCCAGGGATGGGTCTGGGACAGGCCGGCATAGTCGTCGATGCGCTCCCCGGCGGCGCCGCGCTTGTGCATGATGGCGATCAGGCCGAAGGCGGCGCCGCCCATGAGGGTGTACATGACCATGTACAGCAGCGCCGACATGTAGCCGGTGTCGGCGTCGGGCGCGGCGGCCAGGCCGATGAGCAGGAAGCCCACGTGGGCGATGGCCGAGTAGGCCAGCATGCGCTTGATGTCGGTCTGGGCGATGGCCACCACGTTGCCGATGATCAGCGACAGCACCGCCAGCACCGCCGCGATCTCCTGCCACTGCGCCGCCATGGCGCCCAGGCCGTCCACCAGCAGGCGCATGAGCAGGGCGAAGGCGGCCAGCTTGGAGGTCGAGGCCAGCACGATGGTCACCGGATTGGGCGAGCCGTGGTAGACGTCGGGCACCCACATGTGGAACGGCACCGCGCCCAGCTTGAAGGCCAGCCCGATGGCCACGAACACCGTGCCCATCACCAGCAGCGGATCGGAGACGCCGGCCTCGGCGGCATGGGCGGCGATGGCGGGGATCTCCAGGCTGCCGCTGGCGCCGAAGATGAGCGACAGGCCGTAGAGGAAGATGCCGGAGGCCAGCGAGCCCAGGATGAAGTACTTCAGCCCGCCCTCGGTGGCCGGCACCGAGTCGCGGTCCATGGCGATCATGGTGTACAGCGACAGCGACATCAGCTCCAGGCCCAGGTAGGCCATGAGCAGGGTGCCGGCGGAGGCCATCAGCATCATGCCGACGGTGGCCAGCAGCACCAGGATGAACAGCTCGCCCTTGTACATCTCCAGCCGCTGCAGCGAGCGCCGGGCGTAGATCACCGCCACGCCGGTCATGCCCAGCAGGACCACCTTGAGCACCGCCGACAGGCGGTCGTGGATGAAGTGGCCGCTGAGGATGGTGCGGCTGTGCTCGGGGACGAGGTAGCCGGCCAGGGCGGCGCCGCCGAACAGGGTCAGCAGCGTCAGGGTGTAGGTCACGCCGCGCTGGGACGGCTTGAGGTACAGGTCCAGGACCAGGATGGCCAGGGCCATGCCCACCACGAACAGCTCCGGGAGGATGGCCAGCAGTTGGGGGGCTCCGAACTCCATTGCAATCGGTCCTCTAGAGCTTGCTCTGGTTGACCTGCTCGACCAGGTTCAGCACCGAGCTGTCCATGATCTCCAGGAAGGGCGCCGGCCAGATCCCCATCACCAGGACCAGCACGGCCAGCGGCGCGAACACCCACTTCTCGCGACGGCTCATGGGCGGCATCTCCTTGGCCACATGGTCCGAGGTGATGGGCCCGAACACCACCCGCTTGTACAGCCACAGGGTGTAGGCGGCGCCCAGGACCAGGGTGGTGGCGGCGATCACCGCGAACCAGGGCTCCACCTTGAAGGCGCCCAGGATCACCATGAACTCGCCGACGAAGCCGGAGGTGCCCGGCAGGCCGGCGTTGGCCATGCCGAACAGCATGAAGAAGGCGGCGAACACCGGCATGACGTTGACCACGCCGCCGTACT
>Ga0102944_1002384_pt1 | contig 11075 bp, 10 predicted proteins | sample SalPonD_shore_MG_FD_78172 | JGI IMG/M metagenome (GOLD analysis project Ga0102944, IMG submission 78172) | Salt pond soil microbial communities from South San Francisco under conditions of wetland restoration - Salt Pond MetaG... | ecosystem: Environmental > Aquatic > Marine > Intertidal zone >... | reverse complement strand
TATCTTAGGATTCCAAGTAAGGACCCTAAATCTGTTAATTGCTCGCCAGCGGGATGTTTAGTATTAAGAATATCAACCTCCCCTCCGGTATTTTCCACATTTTTAATGATCTCTTCGATTTCTAATTTTTTTGATTTAGCTGCTCCCCTAATAACTGTATCTGCAACCAACAACTGTTTAATAGCCCCCCTTTGAGCTGCTTTTGAAACTTCGTCAAATCCTATCACGATTAAATCAGCATCTTTCCCAAGTTGAGTTAAAACCTCTTCTATCTTTTCTGTTTCTTGTATAATTTTTACATTTTTTCTCATTTTCGCTAATTCTTGAGATTTAAGAGTTTCAAAGATTGCGCTTTCTGTACCTGAACTGGCATGGATCGTTCTTATATTTTTTAGATCTAGATTTGAATGTTCTTTTAACCATCTAACAAATTTATCCTTAGTAGTTCCCGGACCTGAGATTATGATTAGACTAATTTCCCGAGTTTCTACATTAGATTCAATCAGTCTTTGAACATCTTCAAAAAAGTCGTTCAGAAATTTTCTACGAAATGACTGTTCATATCGTTTTCCGGGTATATTTTTTGTAATTGTCGCTATATTATTATGACTATAATTAGTAATTAGAGCAACATTTGCTAAGCCTGTTTCCATTGCGACAATAAGCATAACAAAATTGGTCGCAAGTTTTGAAGATTCTTTTAATCTCATCAGATCTTGTCTCATCCATTCATCTTTAGTGATTGTAATCTTTTGATTAATTTCTAGATTAAAGGTATGATAAGATCCATAGGAAACAAAATCATCAGGACCCTCAAGAATAGTACCTTTAATTCTTAGTCGATTACTAAATTCATGAAAAGCAACATCTTCTACCTTTAAAGTCAGTCTCATTACTTTCCGTTCTCCTTTACTCCCTTCTTTCATTACAACACGTCTTTGGGTTAAAGAAGATACTATATCTCCTTTTGCAATAATGTTGTAGAGGCTCCATAGATCATTCAAATCTTGTACTCTTACAGTGATTTGTCCTTGCTTTTTATCTTGATCTAAGATCTTCAATTTTATTTCTCCAATAGAATTAATTAATTAAATTCAGAGAGTATTTAATTAAAAATAAGATTAATTCTAATTAAAAATAGATTTATCAGAGATTAAAAAAAAAGAAAAAAATAAAATATAAGTACAAAAAAAAGGATTTTATTCTTGCTTTTCTAAAGCTTGCTTTAATTTTTCAAGTTCTTCTTGACGTTTCTTTTTCTCTTCCTCGATTTTCTTTTTCTCCTCTTCGCTTAAGCTCTCTAATTTTACACCCTTTTTAATTTCGTTCTTAAGCTCATCATCCAGTTGTGGCATATTATCAACACCTTGATATTATTTTTTATATTCTTATCTAACAAATGTAACAAAATTCGTATTTTTAAGTTTAAGTTTCTCCGGTTTAAAACTTTTCTTTCGGTTATGGGTATGAGAGAAGTTTTTAATTTTTGATTATAAGTTTTTAATATTCTCAGATCTTATATCCAATTTCATTAAATATGCTGCTTCTTGATTTCGATAATAATCTTCTATTTTTTTAACAATGTGAAAATTGAATTTTTTATACAAACTAATTGCATTTAAATTGTGAATACTGACATTTAATACAATTTGTATAATTTTATTTGAATTAGACTTAATAAGTTCTAAAGTTTTTCCAAGAAGTAAAGATCCATATCCTTTCCTTTGATGTTTCGGATTAATAAGGAAGTTAATTAAGTTAGCTCGATCTTTCCTATCTTTTACAATTATAACGAAACCTATTAATTTTTTAAAAAATCCCTCAGTTTCTATCTTATAAAAAATGAAATTACTTTGGATCAGTTTCTTCATTAATTGTTTGGAGAATGCGTTTTCTTTAAACACCTTTTTTTCTAAATTTACTAATTTTCTTAGATCTTTGATTCCTACTTTTTTAACTTTCATTACCTTCTATCTCACTTTTAAACACATTTATAGGTGTTTTTTCTGCAATTTGTCGATATGCTTTTTTCCTAAATGGTAAAACTTCTAATATGAATCCCTTCACCTCATATTGATTAAGAAAGTTTAAAAATTCATCATCGATCAGAATATAATAAGGAATTCTAATACTATCTTTTTCAAAAACAAGGAATTCAGAGGGAATTTGAGATTCATATAGTAAATCATGAAATAATAATTTTAATTCGTGTTTATCTCCTTCAATTTGACCGTATAAAAGTAAGCCCTCTTCGGTTATCTCTTCATAAGGTAATTTAATGTTCTGAGCACGATTAAAATATCGATTTTTTAATTGATAATAATCTTTTGCTCTTATAGAACAAAAATGAATCTTTAATCTGGTTTTTGAAGATGTTTTTTGAATCAATTCAAGGGCTTTTTCTCTACTATTATTAACAGACGCAAGAGCCCCTTTTTTGAGCATAAATCCCCTTTTTTTTAATGATTGACTATTTGGAAAGCAATATTCAAATTCGTTCAAATTAATAAAATCTGCGCCAATTTTATCCAGATAAAATATAAATTCATTCAGTTCTTTTAAGTTGTTAGCTTTGGGAATAATGGGAACTTCAGCTCCCACTAACATCCCTTTATTCATCGCGATCTTGATATTTGACCATTTTTCCTTTGATGGGTGAAAACGTATTTCATCCAATCCTGCTTTAGATAAATCTTCAGCAATAGTATTATTGAAATTTATCCCATTTGTATATAAATGAATATGAAATTTTTCATTAAACTGTGTTTTAACTAAATGGATATATTCTATAGTTTTTTTAATATTTTTTCCAAATAGCGGTTCTCCTCCTGTTATACTCATTCCTTCAGATCCAGATTTTTTCAACTCCTTCAAAATGTCAGATTTTTTTTCAATTTTGATTTCATTAATGAAGGAAATATCTTTATCTCGCCTCTCCTCTGAGATTGGGCAGTACCAAGAGCATTGATCGGGTTTTTGACATATACCATTTAAAAATAGTACTGATTTTTGTCCTTTTAAGCATTTTTGACATCCTATGGAGATACCTCTGTCTTTTATATAATAATTCGATTCCTTTGATTCAACAATTTTCTCATTACGCATTTTAATTAATCTTTTTTCTTATTATCGAATTTTCTCTCGCTAATTTAGCTAATACTGCTTCGGGGGATTCTTCCAGAGATAATTCTCTTTTTAGAAAAACCCCCGTTCTTCCATGTTCTTCTCTTCTAAGAAGAACTCGCTTTCTTTCATTAATTGTATCAATACTTACTCCAACTTTTTTTGCAGCGATACTTTCATTGTTTAAAATTGAACGTTCCTCGTGACCTTTTGGTAATGGAGTAATTAATACCAGTCTTTTATCGATACCTGGTACTCTTTCATTTTTTATAAGTTGATCGTAATTTATTTTTCCTCCAAAATCATAAAATTCGAGCGAAGTTTTGTATAATTTAGTTAAAGGAATTGTAATTGCAGTTAGTTCATTCAAATATATATATAGTTTGATCGAATCTCCAGGTGTCGCCATTATGAGTTCACGTCGATAATTTTCATAGTTATTTTGGTTTAATATGAAATCTATTTTATAAGTAGGAATTTTATGGAAAAATATTATATCGATATCACTATTTTGATTTACATCTCCCCGAGCGACACTCCCATAAACAAAAGGAAAGAGATTATTTTTCTTAAATATTTTCAATAGCGTTATAGCTTGCTTTCTTTTTTCTTCAAGTAATTTCCAATGTTTTTTGGAATATTTTACTTTACGATATAAGTCCCTTTGTATATTATCAGGCATTTTGTTTAATTATTTTTATGATATATCCATATAAAATAGTTTCATAATATCGAAAATTATATCGTGATTTTTCAATTGAGATGATATTTTTTTTTTCGTGAATAAATTTTGGATTGATTTTTTCAATAATTTTCAATGATTTGTTTTTTAAGAATAAATAAGAGAAATGGTTAAAAATAAAATACCAATTTTTTTCAGGGTTTTCTAAGGACTTACTATTTAATAAAATTAATTTTGATTTAGATAATTTTGGATTTATTGCGAAGATAAGGCGATTATTTGGATCATCGAAGAGGTTTTGATAATAAAAATTTTTTTCCGAATAATCAACATAAATATAATAAGGGTTATTTATAAGCCTTTTAGCATTAAGAATTTTTGAAAATTTTGATATTACTTCATGCATCCGCAAATGATCTTTTCCTTTTTTAAATTTGTAGATAAATTCTGGAAAAGGACTGAGAAAGATAACATTATAGCCATTCGAACAGAAAGCTTCAATTAAAACCTTATATATTTTTTTAAACCAATAATTTCCAATAAAAAATATATGAGGTTTGTCTCTCGAAGTGAAATGTCTATTTTTAATTAAGAGGATTGAAGAAAAGATTTTTAAATTCGGAATTTCGGAATTTAAATGCGTCAAATTAATACAATCGATATGAGAATTAGAAATAAAACCACGCCATCGGGAAATTGCTTTATATATTCTTACTGAGATTAGCAGTATCAGAAGAAATATCAGTACTAAAATACTAATTGTAATCCAATCTAATTGAAAAATATCCATATAAAAATTAACTCTTATATTATTCCTTTATTGAATTCTTTATCCATTTTAAATAGCTGTCAGATCCTATATCGATTTTAAATCCTATACATTCTGGAGTTTCATAGCTATGCATGGTTTCAATGGTCTGAATTAATTCATTTGCTTTCTTTTCTATTGTCTTCATTATTAACAAATATTCATTATCTTCCTCAATAGTACCTTTCCACCAAAAAATTGAATGAATATCATGTATTATACTTACACAAGCGACAAGCTTATTCTCAATTAACTTATTAGCAATTTTTACACTCTCTTCTTTTGTTGGCACACTTACAAAAAATACAAATGAACTCATATGAATAATAAGATTGAAAAAGATAAAAACTCTAATTAAAATTTGGATAAATTAAATCTATTTGAATGAAAAGAAATTTAAATAAATAATTTTATTTTATATCTATAAAAAACTGGTATAAAATATAAGGTGTCAGTAAAATTTGATCCACAATGTCTACATAATTGACCAGAGAACCGGAATTTGCTTACTCCATCGGAAATATGGGTCCATAGAATTTAATCAAGACCTTGTTAGCGGTTTTCTAACAGCATTAAAAGATTTTAGTATCGAATTCTCAAAAGGTTCGGGTGAACTTAAAGTGATTGATATGCAAGTATTTTATCTAATGCTTGTTTTTCGAGAGGGAGTGCTAGTAACTGCTGCCGCTGATAAAAATGATGATGCTAAAATAACGCATAAAGCCTTGAACACTATTATTGACAAGTTTGTTGATAAATATGAGATTAATCTTGAAAATTGGACGGGAGATGTGCGTATTTTCCGAGATTTTTCAGGAGAAGTAGATGAAATATTACAGTCGGGCAGAGTAGCCGAGATCCCAATAAGAATTCCAATATTAAAGATTTATAAAAAAGACTTTAAAAAATCTCAATCACGTTTACAAAAAAAGGGGTTAACGCTTACTGAGGAGGATCTACGTTCTGTTTCTGATACCAGACCAGAATGGACTTCGAAGAGGTTACCCAAGCAAGTTATAACGCAAGGATTTTTAGATGAAAAGCAATATGAAATAGCACATTTAGCTGATGGATTTCATACGGTGAGTGATATTGCCGAAGATGCGGGGATACCAGAATCAAAAATACAAATTATAATAGATAATCTCGATAATCTTGGATTATTAAAATTTATTGAAATAAAATAGGATTAATATATTGAGAAACGAGTAATCTTTTTCGAAATAATTACAGATTCTATAATTTTAACAGGATTTTAAAAATAATCTAAAAAAAAATAACATTATAGTTTTTCCAATATAAATCTCATTAATTATTTTTTAAAGAATGCTACTTTTTTTCATAAAAAAATATTATTTACTACAGAAATATTTACATAATTAATATGAATGTGAATAAAATCGGAGAAAATATTTATGAGATTACACCAAAAACATTGATGGCGAGAGTGTTTGGTAAAATCGAAAGTTTTCAAATGAAAGTTCCCGTCCATATTTACGCAAATGAAGAGATTCTTTCTAGGATTCAAGAAGATAGAACTCTGGAACAAATCAGTAATGTTGCGTGTTTAGAAGGGGTTGAAAAGCATGTTATCGCTCTTTCCGATGCTCATCAAGGTTATGGCTTCTGTATAGGGGCTGTTGCGGGAACAGAGGCAGAACATGGAATGATATCACCTGGTGGTGTCGGGTATGATATCAATTGTGGCGTAAGATTATTAAGTACAAATTTTCGTTATAATAAGATTCAAAAAAAACTTCCATCTTTGTTAAATCACATATTTAATCGTATTCCATCGGGTTTGGGTTCTAAAGGAAGATTAAAAATAGATTATAGTCAGTTAGACAATGTTTTAGACTATGGTGTTGAATGGGCTTTAGAAAATGGTTTTGCCAAGGAAAATGATCTTACTAAATGCGAAGAGAATGGTCAATTAAATAACGCAGATTCTAATCTTGTATCAAAAAAAGCTAAACAGAGAGGAATAAGGCAATTGGGGAGTTTAGGAAGTGGGAACCATTTTATAGAAATACAAAAAGTCGATAAAATATATAATTCGGAGATAGCCAAAAGATTAGGGATTTTGGAACAAGATCAAATTTCAGTCATGATTCATACCGGAAGTAGAGCCTTAGGGCATCAAATCTGCACAGAATCAATTAGAAAGTTTGAGAGAGCTATGAAAAAATATGATGTGATGATACCAGACAGAGAATTATCCTGTGTTCCTGCTAATACGATGGAAGCTCGAGAATATCTTAAACAAATGGCATGTGCGGCAAATTTTGGGTTCTGCAATAGACAACTTATCACCTTCTGGATTAGAGAATCATTTAGAGAAGTCTTTGGTCGAAATCACGAAAATTCTGATTTAAGTTTAGTATATGATCTTTGCCATAATATCTTGAAACAAGAGGAGCATCTTGTTGAAGGTAAGAAAAAAAAACTAAATATTCATCGAAAAGGAGCAACTCGTGCTTTTCCATCAAATCATCCAGTTCTACCTCAAGAATATAGGAAAATTGGACAACCGGTTCTAATTCCTGGTACTATGGGATCTGCATCTTATTTATGTGTTGGGAGAGAAAATGCTATGAATTTAACATTTGGATCAACTGTTCACGGATCGGGGAGGGTTATGTCAAGATCAAGGGCGAAATCAACCTATTGGGGTGAGGAAGTAAAAAATCATCTTAAAAAAAGAGGTATTCTTGTAAAAGCAAGGTCTCAAAAAGTCATTGCTGAAGAAGCGCCCGGAGCCTATAAGGATATTAATCAAGTTGTTCAAATAAATGAAGATCTAAATATTATAGAAAAAATAGCAAGAATGATTCCGATCGGAGTGGTAAAGGGATAAAAATAGAACCTGAATTTTCTATAGATAAAATTAGATGTCAAAAAGGTTTAACAGAGGAAGAACGATCTGACGTGGAAGAGCATTTTCTCAAGAAAAAGTTTCGTGGATAAAATAGATAATAGTGATATCAAGAAAAAAGAAAAAGATCCAAAAATGTAAAAAAAACCATTTCATAGAGAGAAGGAAAAAAATTCCCATTTTTTACTTGATTTTTACGATGAAGTTTAAATACGTTTATAAGTTGATAAATTCAAGATTTAAACTTTACAGTATCAATTAACCTTGAAAATTAATTACAAGATTACCATTTCAGACAGCTTCTTTAGGATTATTTCATTAATTTCGTGAAGGAGAAGGTTAGATGCTTCGCCAATTTTCTCCCAGATCTCCTTCCCCGTTTGAACAACCTTTGACTCTGGATTGACTTTTAAAAACGGAGGACCTTCAATTGCTTTATGAGTATCGCTTTTCTTTCTTCAACCCTGCGAGCGTCCAATAATTTATGTCTTAGTCCAAAGGTATGATAAATATCTCATTCTTAAACAAATATCTTTTATATACCTAAAAAGTTCTTTTCACATCTATATTTTAAGTTAAAACTTCTTAATTAAGTTGATAAGAATAATCTTAATAAAATTATTATTTATTTGTTAGATGATATTAGTAAATGATAATTTAGCGCTGAGGCATTATTTAAATTTTCTCAATAACTACTACTTTATGAGAAAGATGGAAAAAATGGAGTCGAGCAAGGAGTTCCAAATTAACGAGCTTATTACCTTACGCCTTAGGGAAGGGAAAACCCGTATTTATGTGGGCGGAGAAGAGTTTATACAATGCAGATATTTGTTTATTGTCGATCCCGAAAAAACTATCGGCGAGGAGGTTGATTCCATTGATCGCGCCGCAGCGATGCTCGATAATCAATTGGAAAATAAGGAAGAGTTCAAGCCCGAAGATTTGGGCATCTCACCGGAGGAGATGTTTTGGGGGCATTGTTCCAACCTCCAAGCATGGGTGGAGTATGGCTACGACAGCCGGCTCTTACACTCTAATTTAGCGTTCCCCTTACTAAAAGAATTGGCACGGATTGGGGATGTTCACGCCCGAAAAATATTTAAAGAAGAAGTTGTAAAGCGCTTCGTAAACGGTACTAAAAATACTCGAAAATTTCTCTGTGAAGTGGGATATCTAGAAGACCTGAACGAGGAGGAATTAGGGCTCATTATCGATCCATATGAAGCACACCTTATAAAATGCATTGAAAAGGAAGCAAATAGGACATTTTCTTATACAATACGGGATGTGAACCGGTTGGGGAATGTTGCTATAGAAAATGGGCATGTGACCGAATTAAAAATCAATGGTCATATGGACTATATCCCCGAAATGATTGGGAATCTACCTAATTTGTGTTATTTAGATCTTGGTTGTTTTACAATCACACGAATTCCGATCTGGATTAATAAACTGAAAAATTTGAGAGAATTGCATCTGGTTCAAAATAATCTTGAGGAATTGATCGACCTGAAGCTCCCGAAGCTAGTGAAACTAGATTTATCCTACAATAAATTGACGTCGGTGGATTTTTCGGGCTGCGAACTGCCAAATTTGAGAGTTTTATACTTAAATGATAATCAGTTAACAGAAATTCACGGGCTTTTAATCATCTCTAATATTAGCTCATTATATCTATGGCGCAATCTACTAACCTCGCTTCCCGAAGAGCTCTTGGACTTACCGAACTTGGTTGGATTAATGGTCGGACATGGCAATACTATTGATATTAAAACTAATAAAATTATACGAAAATTAAAAGAAAAGGGGCTTGAAATTTATTAATCTCGCCTTAAAGCATCCCAAATTATGGTATACGGGTTCACATATATGTTATTCATAGTAATGTATTGATTAACCGTTAGATCTTCAATATGTAGCCCATGCCCTTCTTCTATCACGGATTTCATATACTTGAAGACGTAGTATTGAAACATTTGCTTCCTCATTTTCTTATCCGTAACTAGATGAGGTAAAAGCTCTCCCGAGCCGTCCGTTTTTGGGGGGTTGAACAGTAGAAACCATGGAATTTCTCCCGGCTTAAAAAGAGAGTTCTTAAGGGCTGCGAAGTCATCTTGAGGTACAAACAGCTTGGAAGAAGGAGACTTAAATCGACTTGTCAGCGAGACCTCCCGCATCTCCTCGGGCGTATAAGTTTGCGTCATATCCAACCCAAAAATCATATTCCGATAATCTTCATATACGCAAGCGACAGTCCCGGGTAAAAAGAACGTATAAAGGACAATGCTCTGCACCGCTCTATGAACTTCGTCAGGTCTGCTTGGATCAAATTTGAATTCGGAGTTAACGAAATCCAAGGATGTTGCTGTATATGTTCCTTTGTCCAGTTTTGAGTCCAGTTGAAACCCAAGTCCTGATTCAGTATAGAATTTTACATGGAAAGGTTTTGATTTATCCTTTCTCTCAATACTACTGAGCACCTTATAAAGGTTCGTATAGATAGTGCGCAATTTTCCATCAAACTCACCCCATAATGCGTCAAAATCTAACCTATAGTCATTACTGAAACGACTGGATGAAATTTCACGCCCTTCGAAGGTATAAAGCGAGGTGAGAAGCACGTTCATATCGCTAAAAAGTGAGCGTAATTGCTCATACGGGATGGTAAACTGCATTTTATTGTCGGAAAGATATGAAATAAGCGGGTTGCTGGCAATAGTCTGCATTCTGGGCACATTTGATCCCCCGGCAGCATGGAAGTCTAAATGACAATCTGTGCCCCCGATAAATGCGTCTCTCATCGTGCGGACGATTTGCCCCCACTTAAATTTATTTTCCCGAAGGAGGTAAATACTAAAAAACTCAAACACTTGACGAATGGTTCTCTCGTTCCATTTATCGTGATATTGATATTGACTTGCAGGAAAACCGGGAGGATAGAATACAAAGGTTTGTTTTACAACTGTATTAACAATGGGCATTAAAGCTTTCAGCATTTCATATCTGCCCTTTGTGACCATCTCGTTGATATTTTTTCTAATAAAACTTTCAAAGGGGGCATACTCGAGATTTTGGATGATATTTATTGTTTGCCCGTATTCAATAGAACTCCCGGGGGTAAAAACCTCAAAATATTTAGCGATAAACCCCTCACGATTGGGATATGTATAAAGTCGTTTTAAAGTTCCATCTATTTCAAGATCTTGTCTAAGCCCAAATAAAAGTAAAGAAGCAATATAATTTTCACGATTATGAAAATCTCAGTTGCACGAACTTTAGAGAAATTAAATTTGGAACCTATAATACTTCATGAGCCAGCAAATGAAGGTAAAACGATAATCGAAAGTTTCGAAAAGCATTCTGAGGTGGGGTTCGCAATATCTCTTCTTTCTCCAGACGATAAAGGATATTCTAAAAGAGATTTAGTTATATATCAAAAACTATTTCGATTTCCCACCGATCATCTTTCTCCTCTATGTTCATATATGAATAGGTTATTGCCTTTACTTCAGTACCGATTTCATGTTTATTTTTATTAAATTTCTCCCCATTTAAAACTGCTTTCAATTCATAGCCATCATCAATTT
>Ga0102944_1002383_pt1 | contig 11089 bp, 9 predicted proteins | sample SalPonD_shore_MG_FD_78172 | JGI IMG/M metagenome (GOLD analysis project Ga0102944, IMG submission 78172) | Salt pond soil microbial communities from South San Francisco under conditions of wetland restoration - Salt Pond MetaG... | ecosystem: Environmental > Aquatic > Marine > Intertidal zone >... | reverse complement strand
TCAACTATTCTCACACATGATAAATTAATATTAAAAAAAGTGGTACTTAAAAATGATATTATTATTGGAGCTCATTCAGTTATTTTTCCTGGAACTAAAATTGAATCAAATACCGTCTTAGATTCCAATTCTACAACTAAATTGAATCAACACTTAGAAAAAAATTCAATCTATCGAGGGAGTCCTTCATTAAAAGTTTTGAACAAAACACATACGCCAACTAAAGCAAAATTGGAAGAAAGGATATTTAAGAAAAAAACCAAAAAATTTCTGAGTAAAAAGGATTTACATGAAAAAACAAAAGAATTATCAGTGCCTTTTCATCTCTATATTTTTTCTGGATGGTTTATTATTGGATTTTCTTTTATTATTCCTGGATTTTTATTTTTTATTTATCTTTTTGGGATATTAGAACCTTATCTTTTTTCTTTGTCATTTCAAATCCAATCTTTTCTGAATTTAAGCACTTTTTTAATCATGTTTAGCATCCCTATTGCCTTTATCATTATTTATTTACTACATTTATTCTTAGTTGCTCTCTTCACTCGATGGTTTTATCAATATGCGGTAAAACGGGGTTCCGGAGAAGGAATTTTTGATAGGAATTTAGATAAGGAATCTAAAGCATTGGATTATTATCACTTCAAATCTTTTTTATTTAAATATCCCATTTTTGCTTTTATACGCTCTCCATTTCCTTGGTTGATCGCTTGGGAATTAAGATTCATAGGGGGAAATGAGATTGGCAAAAATTCAGTAATTGAAGAATGTTATCTTCATTATCTTATTAATCTTGGAAAGAATTGTTATTTAGGGACCTATACGCATCTTTCAAATCATTTAGTTGATGGTGTGTATGGAACAGAAAATCTGACTCACTTTGGAGTAGATCTCGGAGATAATGTAGTATTTGAAGCATTAACAGGAGCAATGCCGGGAACTAAGATAGGAGACAACACTACAGTACTTCCAATTAGTGCGACTACTAAATTTGATAAATTGAAAGAATCTGGAATTTATTCTTTTTTTCCAATAAAGAAATTAGATTCTAATGAAAAAAAACAGATATTAGGTGAAGATTTTTAAATGAATGAGGCAAATGATAAAGAGATCAAAATCGAGGATTTGAATTCCATTGATATCTCAAATTATCCTATTACAACAAACGCTATAATTTATCCAAAAATTGCAATAATATTACAAATAATCCTTCATATAGCTTCTCTATTAATACCATCTGTATTCATTTTAACATTTTTTGAATCTGCTATGAATAGTCAATTTTTCCATTGGCGAGTATTATTTTTGTTTATTGATATTCTTGCATGGTGGGGGATTTATCTACTGACAACTCTCTTAATCGGGAAGTTAATCTTAATAATTCTGAAACTACTTCATCAACCTAAAGAAGGTATTTTCAAGATCAATTATGGAGATCGAGATTATTATTTCTTTTGTCTTAGAATTTCAGTTAAAAAACTTATTTTTTGGATATGGAATAATTTCTGTTTTCCCTGGGCTACAAATTTTGCGTTTAAAATATGTAATATGCGAGCAGATTTTAAATCAACCCTTTTTGATGGATGGTCGGATTTGGAATTTATCGAGTATGGAAAAAATATTATGCTTGGTCAAGGAGCTTTAGTTTCATCAAGTATAATAATTGATGATTACATAATAATTAAAAAAGTTATAATTGGAGATCATTCGGTTTTAGGGGGAAATTGTATTGTAGCACCTGGAACAGTAATAGGCAAAAATTGTACATTAGGAGTTTATTCAGTTACTCATATTAATCAAATATTAGAACCGGATTGGATATATATAGGACGTCCTGCCAGAAAATACCAATTAACCAGTAAAGAAAGAGAAAGTAAAAGTCCTAAGGAAGATATAAAAAGAAGAATAGTTGATACAGGAGAGAAAATACCATTCAATAACAATTAATATGATTATAATTTATTTCTGAAAGAAAAATTATTAAAACATATTAATCTTAAAAATTAAAAAATATCAAAACCAATACTTAATTTTCTAATTTATTGCCGCATTCAGCGCAAAATAGAGCTTCATTTTTGTTAATAAATCCACATTGAGGACATTTATTGGTAATATCTTTTTTTTCTAGTTTATTTCCACATTTAACACAATATTTCGCATCTTTCTTATTGAAGAATCCGCATCGGGGACATTTCACACCAGATTTAGCTAATTCTAATGATATACCGCAATTTCCACAAAATCTGGCATCTGCATTATTATATGTACCACAATTGGGACATTTCACACCAGATTTAGCCAACTCTAATGATATACCACAATTTCCACAATATTCGGCATCCTTATTATTGAGAAATCCACATTGGGGACATTTTTGTTTTTCAATTTCCTCATTTTCTTCTTTTTGGAGGTTTTTATTTTGAAATATCTCCTCTTTTTCTAGGTCTTTTTGTTTCTTTATATCTAATTTGACAAGATTATCAGCTTGTTTTTGAATTTCTTGAATATGTTCCATTTCTATTTCGCTTTTCACTTCTGTTTCAATCTTGTTTTTTACATCTAGGATAATATTTGATAATTTTTCGAGCTCTAAAGACTCATCTTGCTCTTCAAAAATATCTTGAGCTTTTTTAAGATTCTCTAATCCCATACTAAATTTTCCCATTGCTACATAAGTTACTCCTATATTTGAGAGATCTCGAGCAATATCCAGCTTATTATCTAATTTTTGATCAATATTAAGTGCTTTTTGATGATGGTTCAATGCTTTTAGGAGATCATCCTTGCGTTTATAAATAATTCCCATATTTCCAAGGCATGTAGACATACCCTCCTCATCATGCAATCGATCATAGATTTCATAAGCAGTTTTAAAATCTTTTAGAGCTTTATCCAGCTCTTCATTATGCATCTTTATAATCCCTGTATCAATTAAACATAATGCCACATTTTGCTCATCGTCAAGATCTTTATAAATAGTGTATGCTTCTTTAATATTCTCCAAAGCCTTCAGATCTTCATCTGCTTCCATATATATATCGCCAATAATGGAAGAACTTTTAGCTATTTTTCGTTTATTTCCTTGCTCTTTATACAATGTTTTAGCTTGCTCAATATATTTAATCGATTCTTCTAGCTGATTCATATCTTTATAAAGTAATCCCATGTTTCCGAGAATATTTGCCATTTTTTCCTTATCATTTATCTTTTTATATTCATTAAGGCTTTTCTGAAGATAATTTAATGCTTCCTTTTTTTTTCCAGTATTAAGATATAACATAGCCCGATCCCAAAGATCTTTAGCTATCTTTTCTTGATTACTATCTTTCTTTTCATTCATATTTCCTTTGGGTAATATTTAATTGAATTTTTGTTGGTAGATAATAGAAGTCTTCTAAAATCTACTTACTTAATTAATATATTTATTTAACAGTATTTTAATATTTGTTAATTAAATTCAATTCTCTTTATTTTTATGAAATAGGTTTTTCAAGGAATTAATATCTAAAATATTATCCATAAAACATAACTTTTTTATAGTATAAAAACAAAAAATTATATCAAAACAAAACAATAATATGAGTGTATTAAAATGACAACTAGCGATATAAAGGGTGCTCGCACCTTTGGTTTAAAAGAAAGAGTATATTGGGCCACAGCGAGTTTAGGTGGTTCAATGGTCCAAGGAATATATTCAAGCCTCTTATCTATTTTTTATATAGATTATCTGGGTTTATCGCAAGATGCTGCACTTATTCTATATATTGCTTTAATTTACACTGCTGTAAATGCTTTAAATGATCCAATTTTTGGCTTTTTGTCCGATCGAACCCGCTCTAAAAAGGGAAGAAGAATTCCATACATGAGATTTACAGTCCCTTTCTTTATAATCTCATTTATATTTATTTGGCTTTCTCCGGATATCAATGCTGGAGCATTGTCTGTATTTTTATGGATGGTGATTACAACATGTTTATATGATACATCTTACACCGTTATCTTTTTGGTATATTCAGCTCTTTTACCGGAAATAACAGAAAATGAGAAGGAAAGAGGCAAATTAAATGTATGGGCACAATTTTTCAATCTCATTGGCATGATTTTTGGGTTTTTAATTCCCGATCTTTTTAGAAATCAATCGAAAACTCTTTTATGGATTGCAATGATTATTGTGGGAATTATTGGGGGGCTTTTAATATTAGTAACAACCTTCAAATTTAAAGAACGCCCCGAATTTACGACAGTTGATGAACCTCTTCCTCTTATACCAGCGATTAAGCATACCGTAATTAATAAATCTTTTATAACGCTTGTCCTTGCAAACTTTATGGGGATATTTCTTCAGAGTATGGTTGTGGGTTCCTTATTTTACCTTGCGGATTATATTATTCAAACATCATCAATAATTCCACTGATATTTTTATTTATACCCCTTTTACTCGGAATCTGGGTAACACCTAAAATGATTGATAAGATGGGGGTAGTAAGAAGTGACCAAATCTTATTAATTATCGGGGGCGTTGCCCTTATTGTGCTTACCTTCATGCCAAATAATATATTACTCTATATCTGCTTAGCAATCGCGGGATTTGGATTTGTAGGACCCTTAGTGTTTACAAATATATTATTTGCGCAAGTTTGCGACGAAGATGAATTAAAAACCGGAGTAAGACGCGAAGCAGCCTTTTTCGGTGTAAATGCATTAATAACTAAACCAGCACAATCATTAGTTATTATAATTCCTGGGTTTATGCTGGCAGCAGCAGGATTTATTCCGCATGCTCTAGGGACACCTCCAGTATTAAATCAACCCGCAATGGTATTTACGTCGATACGATTATTTATTGGGCTCATTCCTGGAATTGCACTTCTTTTAGCTTCATTAATTTTACAATTTTACCCACTTAAAGGTGAATATTGGGAAAGAGTTCAAAAAGAAGTTATGGAACTTCACGCAGAAAAACATAGAAAATATCAAGAAATGGAAAGAAAAACCTAATTCAAATAATTCATTATTGTTTTTTTTTATTTTTTAAAGCTTTCTTTTCAAGTTTTTTAGAATATTCTTCCCACTTATCCTGTTCTCCCGACTTCTTTTTTTCAATAACAAATTTACAGCTTTCTGCTCCCGCAGGAATCGTGGATTTAAAATAAATTTGAAAATCGCTTTCATCAAATACATGCTCCCTAAAGTAATTAATAATTCCTTGTACCAAATACCTCTGAACCCTACAATCAAAAGCAGAGTAGACATCTTGGAGAGGGCACCAGAGAATATCAAAAGAACATTTATCTTCATTATCAATACGGGGATCTTCAATAGAAGTCCATGCTTGCGTATTTATTATGGTTGCCAAATAACTCATTAATTCAATATCAGAAAGACCTTCTGGGATTTTATCAGGATCGATCATTTGATTTCCCACATCATATCCCGTTTTGATTAGCGCATCTATTATTATATCTTGTCCTTTTTTTCCTAATTTTGCCTCAGTTTCTTTTAATATATTTAATACCCCCATAGACATAAAAAGCCCAAATTGCAATAATGAAGTAGGATCAAAGTCCTCTCGATTTTGCACTTCTTGCCTAAATGTATTTAAAGCTTTTTCAAATGGTTCTTTTAAAGCGGCTTTTGCCTTTTCCCACGCTTTTTCCTTCCGGTCTGCACCTTTTAATATTCCTTTTCTTATCATTTTATTACCATAAAATTGTATTCACCTTTAAAATTTTCTTATGGTTTCTCATTCATATTAAAAATTTCACTTAATTGAATGAAATTTAAATAAATTTTCATTAAATTAATAATTAGGGAAAAAGGAAAAGAGATATTAAAAAACTTAAAATAATCTAAAATTTTATGATTCACATATGGATATATTAAATAATTTTTACAAAAAAATTAATGGAAGCTATTTCGGTTTTTTAGGCGTTGGGGTTTCTATTGCAAGCATTTTTATTGCGTATTTACTATATATTCAAGTTGATGCTTCATTTACTATTTTTACACATTTTATCAGTGATTTAGGGGACGGACCAAATTATTCGAATATTGTATTTAACATTGGGATGATTTTCGCGTCAATAATCAATCTATTTTTTTATATATATTTGACAATATATTTAATGAACCAAAATGCTCAAAAAGAACCAATTTTTGCTTCTTTTGGATCAGCATTACTCTCTTTCGTTGGTGGATTATTTGTAGGATTTTTTCCAAGCGCAACTACCCATATACCCCATCTCATAGGAGCACTTTTTTCATTTGTAGGATCATTTTTGATGTCTGTATTTTATTCGATTTCTGAATTTTCGGTACCTAATTTTAATAGAAAAGTTGCCAGTTCGGGACTCATCCAAGCCCCATTTCCAATTATATTTATACTGCTTTATATCACCCTTTATTTCTCCGGAATTAATACAATTTTACCGATATTTATGGAATGGATGTCATATTTTTCTCAGGTTGCTTGGCTTTTAATTCAAGCATTATATTTATTTAAAGTCTCTAAATAATTCTAAAATTATATTTTTTAAAAGTTAAAATTTTAACCCAAATCTAACTTATAATAATAAAATGAAAAGATATTATAAAAGGAAGAATGATAATGTTCTTGGATGATCCTAAAATTTCACGGGTTGTTTTTTTTCCACGTAAAACAGAGATACCAAAAAATTTACCAGAATATATAAAAATTATAAAATTAAAAATCCACGATGATATAATTATTGGAGGGATTTTATATTTAAATGATAAAGTTCTTCCAACAATTTTAATGTTTCATGGAAATGGAGAAGTTGCCCTTGATTATAGAGCATTTTATTCCGAGTATTTTCAATGCGGTGTAAATTTAGCGGTAATAGATTTTCGTGGGTATGGTTTTAGTTCTCATCAACCAACCTATATAAGTTTAATAGAGGATGCTATGCCTATATATAATAATTTTTATGATTATATGAAACAAAACCAAATAAAAGGATCTCTATTTCTACAAGGGCGCTCCTTAGGAAGTGTTTGTGCCGCAGAAATAGGTTCTCATAATCCGGAAAACCTAAAAGGGATAGTCTTTGAAAGTGGATTTGCAAGTATCTACAATATGATGACCAGATTATTTAATGTAAAGGGGCCTCAAATAACTCGCGAAAATTTAGAAAAATATTCTAACCACACAAGAGTAAAAAAATTTAAAAAACCTACTCTAATTATTCATGGAACTGAGGATTGGATAATTCCCAGCTCAGAGGGTAAGCTTTTATATGAGTCTATTCCGGGAGATGTTGAAAAAAAATTGGTGTTAATTGAAGGTGCAGGGCATAATAATATATTTTTTTTTAAAGAGAAATATTTTCAATCCTTAAATGAATTCATAAAAAAATATCAATAAGATCAGAGATTTTCCATCCTCTTTATAATCTTAAAAATAGGCTATAACTTATTTATCAAAAATTACCAAATTTCTTAAAATCTTTAATTCTGGCTCTAAGAGTTACTTCCGTAACATTAGCTAAATTGGAAATTTCTTTTTGCGTTCTATTTTCATTATAGGCTTTGGAACAAATATATAAGCTTGCGGCCGCAATTCCTTTGGGATCTTTTCCCGAGAAAAAGAATCCATGTTTTTTTGCATCATTGATGAGATCAATAGCACATTTTCTACATATCATGGAGAGTTTTAATTCTTCACCAAATTTATTAACATACGTAGAGGGAGTAAGTCTTTTTATTTTTAGATGAAATTTTGGCATAATTTCCATGCATATTAATCGAAAACTCTTTAGTAATTTCTTTTTCTTCACTTGGGATATTTCCACTATTTCTTCAATTGTTCTGGGAATGCCATGAACTCTAATTGCACAATAAATGGAAGCTGCTAATAACATATCAATGCTTCTTCCCATAGTAAGTTTTTCTTTGACAGTCTGAGTATAAATTCTTATCGAATCTTCAGCAACATAATCCGGAAGTTTTAGTTGCCTCTGTAAACGCTGTAAATTCGGTAAGGCAATCCATAGGTTTCTTTCAAAACTAGTCGTTAAGGACCGATGTATTTTGCCTAATCTATGAAATTTTGATTTAAATTTAGGACTTAATAAAGACCCATACGCGTCTTTATTTCCACGAATAACTGTTCTGGGCCCTATTGGACTGTATACCCGTTCGTTGGTCTTTCTTTGGAGCATTTCATCTCGAGTAAAAGCTCTACGGGGAGAATTATCAAAAACTCTTGAAAAAATACATCCGCAATTGAGGCAGACGTAATAACCATCTTCTTGAGATATCTTCGGCGAGTCGCAACAAGATACGCTCTCATCCCCAATTTTCTCCTCTATTTTATTAGCTTTCTTCTCTTCGCTCCTCATTTGTATATTATCCTTAAGAAAATTTAATTATATAAATTTTATCAGAAAGAATTGTTTTTCCGAAGGAATTGCCCAAATTTTCATTAAATTCAAACTAAATTTTATTTCTACACAATTATATGAATCTATTTATTAATATGAATTTATATAAAAATAATTATAGCTAATTAACTTAGATTGAAAAAGATATATATAGTTAATTACTGGACTAAATTTAATTTTTAAATATTTGTTTTTTATTTCCTATAAAGGAGAATAGATCTTAAAAAAAGATTATTATGGTAAACATGCAAAGAATAAAATATTGTAGAAATTGTGGAATTAAATTTTCTGATTATATAGACTTTTTTCCCAAATTCTGCCCTAATTGTGGGGTGAAAGTGAATAATGAAGGAAGAGAGGGATTTAAATGCTCTATTTGCCATAAAATCATTGAAAATAATCATATGATAGAATGCCCCTATTGTAATAATCTTTTTCATTATACATGCCTTGCAAATTGGCTTTCAGAACATAATGTTTGTCCCATTTGCTTGAATTCCTATTTAAATCCTAAGAGGAAGATATAGTTGGTATATATATTGATTAGAAAAAATATAAATTAAATTCTTAAAAATTTAAAAAAAAACTATTTCCATTGGGCAACAATACTTACCAATTTTTTATTAATTACTATCTGTTTTTCTTCTCTTTAATTTATATTTTAGATATCGCTTATAAAACAGCACCGCATATGTGAGAATAATCATTATTGTAAAAGTGATTAATATCCCTAGATTTTTGAAATCGGTCCCAATTAATAAACCGTGAAAATATCCGAAAGCTAATGCCACATAGTTTAATCCATGAAGAATCCTCCACACTTTTTGAGAAATATATTTTCTTAATATTACTGCTAGAACTGCGATATAAATTATATAAAGAGCGGGACGCCCTGCTAATTCCCAAAATACTATCCATGAATCAAATCGTGGAATAAATACTGCGATATTGCCAACCTCGATGGCGAAAGAAATTGGATGAATAGTTATTAAGATAATCCCTGTTATAGAGAAATAATGATGAATTTTTATAAATGGCTTTCCATATAATTGGTATAACTGCCTCATAAAGGGAGTTGTAAGAGTGGCTAAAAATAAGCAAATATATCCCAGTAGAACGGCAAATCTCGTAAAGAAATCAGCTACACTTTTAATCGGTGTTAAAAAGAAAAGACTTATAACCCATACAAAGAGCAATGCTACTAATAAAATAAGATAATATCCATCTTTCTTGATATTCATAATTTATATTTCTTCTAGTAAAATTTAAAGTTGATACAAATAAAATATGAATCTAAATTAACTTTTGATTTAATTAATTTTAAATAAAACTAATAGTCTAATCTTTAAATAGTAAAGATTTTTGATATTATTTCTTATTCCATTTAAGTTTATTTATATAGAAATAGACCTGTTTTATTATTAATCTCTTTTATCATTACATGGATATCATCTTTATCCTTCCAGCCTAGAGCGCGTGCTACTGAAATTGGTATTGTTACCGTGCTCTGTTTCGCTTGATATTTGACTATCTCTCCATTTTTATTTTTAAAAATAAATAGACCCCTCCAATTCTCAATTGTTGTATATTCTATATGAATTTTATCATTTTGCCTCCATTTTAAAACTTTCGCGAGAGCTCTAGGAATAGTAATTAAACTATTTGAAGATTGTTTATAGAAACGATACTTAACCACGTCTCCTCTCATTAATACCTAAAGGTTATATAACTGCCTCAATATTTAAAGCTATTGAAAATTTAGTTATCAGAATCTTATCAGAGACCATAATATTATTTAAATTATGCACTTAATCAAAAAAAAAGATGTAGATTAGTTATTAGTCCATGATTTCTATTTTATAACTATCTATCCTCTTCGATAATCTCCAGCCCTAAAAGCTTGGCTAAATCGAAAAGGTCTTCTCTATGATCGCCGCAAACCATAGTCCTATGCCAGCCGAATATGTGCCAATAATCTTTCATGTTTTCATAGATTTTTTTTGCGTTTTCCACGTCAAAAACATATCTACTAGCGCATGCCCTTTCCTCTATATTAATTTCTCCTTTATCTCTTCCAGGATGACGCTCTTCTTTCACAGTTTCCGTTATTATTGTTTGAAATGCATTATCAATTTCAATTGGCAATTTTTCCATCAATCTTACTAATAGTGTCTCCATAAATCCCTTTTCTCTGATTTCCTTTGGGTAAAATTCTTCTTTAATGACTGCTCTTGAACTTATTCCTTGATGTATGGCTAATTTTTTATCCAAAACATTAAGAGCAACTGAGATAAAAGGCTCATTTATGGGAATTTCAGTCACTGGCACTGCTGCTGCGTGATGACACGCAAATCTAAGTTCATATGGCGCAAGGGGACCATCTTTTCCCTTCCATCTAAAAACAGGATCACAATGACAGCACCATTCCTGCTCCAGAGAAGTATCAATTACGGGATCATTAATAAACCCCATCCTCCCAGTCAAATAATACATTATAAGACTTACCACGCAAGAATTAAAATCTCCTTCACCAGATACAACAATACCTTTCCTCCTTAAGTAGGGAACTGCTAAGCAAGGCATTGCCAAAATTTCCCCTCTGAGAACTGGTACAAAATCAACTATGAGAGCTTGAGCTCCTGCGTCTTTTACAGCCTTTTCAAATGCTAAGCACATCCTAGAGCCT
>Ga0102944_1002382_pt1 | contig 11094 bp, 11 predicted proteins | sample SalPonD_shore_MG_FD_78172 | JGI IMG/M metagenome (GOLD analysis project Ga0102944, IMG submission 78172) | Salt pond soil microbial communities from South San Francisco under conditions of wetland restoration - Salt Pond MetaG... | ecosystem: Environmental > Aquatic > Marine > Intertidal zone >... | reverse complement strand
GTCCCCGCTGGCGGATCCCTCGGAACCCCCCGCCCGAGACCCGCGCGGCCGAGCCTCCGCAAAACAGTTTTCCGACTGGATGTCGAGTGTAGACGCAGGCCATGGGTTCCGAGGTTCCCGACGAGGGCAGGGTCCCGGTAGCGGGCGACTCGCCCCACCGGGCGATCGTCGCCGCGGTGAGGGACGCCGACGGGTCGCTCCACGTCGAGGAGCTCGCCGACCGGCTCGTCCGCCGCGACACGATCCTGGTCGAGACGGCCGAGTACGAGGACGAGTTCGACCGAGCGAAGCTCGAGCTCCACCACAACCACCTCCCGAAGCTGGCCGACGCGGGGCTGGTCGAGTACGACAGCGAGGCGAACGTCGTGACGGACGGGACGCCTTCGGCGTCCGCTGTCGACTGGGAGGGGGCGCGGGATATCCCGGCACTCGTCACGGAGCTGCGGTCCGCCGTCGAACCGGACGCCGACGAGATCGGGATACTCGAGGGCCGCGAGGCGGTGATCGAGTACGGCCGGCGGCTCGCCGACGAGGCGGAGGAGGAGCTGTTCTGCATGTACGTCGACACGGACCTCCTGGAGGAGGAGTGCCTCCGGCGCGCGCGGAACGCCATCGACCGTGGCGTGGATATGTGCATGGGCTCGGGGAACCCGGCGGTCCGGGAGCTCACGCGGGAGGAGCTCCCCGAGGCGACGATCTGGGAGCCCCAGCTCGACTGGCTGAACCGCCCGACCTACCCCCGGGTCGGCAGGCTCGTCATCGCCGACCGGCGGCAGGTCATGCTCGCCGTCCTCGAGGAGCCGACGGACGACGGGGCATACCCGGCGGAGACGGCCGTCGTCGGGGAAGGCGAGGACAACCCGCTCGTCGTCCTCGTCCGCGAGCTGCTCGGCGCCCGCCTCGACCACCTCGACTACCAGAGCACCGACTTCCGGAGCGAGCTGTCCACGTGAGCGAATTCCGCAGGCACCCCCCGAAGATGACCGACCACACACCGTTCGAATGACCGACCACGCCGACCGTGACGACCGGAGCGCCCCCGGACTATCGGCGCGAGAGAGCGCCCTCACGTACCGGATCGACGACGGCGAACCGCCCAGCGAGGCCGTCGTCCGGGCGATCGCATCGCTCACGAACACGCCCGTGCTCGACCTCGAGCCGCTCTACGAGGTGGTCGACCCGAACCACCTGGACGGCGTGCTCGGGAGCGACGCACCTGGCGTCGAGGAGGCGACGGTGACGATCGCCTTCGGGGGCTGCCGGGTCACGGTCACTCGGGACGAGGTCCGCGTCCAGGTGCGCACGCCCGAGGCGGACTGACGGGCGCTCCTCGGCCGTCAGGACCGCCCCTCGTCGATCAGGTCCGCACACGCATAGCCCGCCTCCAGCGCCCCGTTCAGGCTCCGCTCGGGGTACTGGGCGCGGCTGGCCATGCCGGCGTAGTAGACGCCCTCGGCGACCTCCGCTCCCAGGTCGTACGGGACCACCATGTCGAGGTAGCCGCACTCGTAGATGGGCGCCGTCCGGGGGTTCCGTGCCACCTTCATCCAGTTGACGGCGTCGGGGTCGAAATCGGGGAACAGCTCGGCGATGCCTTCCAGCCAGTACTCGCGGACCTCGTCGTCGGTTAGCTGCCAGAGGTGCTCGCCGGGATCTTGCACGTAGCTCGCCACGTAGAGCAGGTGCTCGCCGCCGTAGCGCTCGACGGGGACGAAGTTCGTGTGCTCGACGAGCGCCCCGAACCGGGCGACGTCGGCGACGTTGAGCCAGTAGGTGCCCGTCAGCTCCTCGGGCATCGAGACGACGGCGCACACCGAGCCCTGGAAGTCGATGGAGCAGGGGTAGCCCGTGAGGTCCTCCAGCACGTTCGGCATCGTGGCAACGACCGCGCCGTCGACGTCGTGGGTCTCGACGCCGTCGTCGGTCTCGACGGTCAGGGATTCCACGGCCCGGCCGCCCGCCCTGCCCGGCGCTCCGGTGCCACCGTCCGCGGCCGCCTCACCGGAGGCAGCCGACGCGTCGTCGGTGAAGCCGACCTCGGTCACCCGGGCACCCGTCTCGACGTGCTCCCGACCGACGGCATCGATCAGCGCCTCGACCAGCCGGTGGAACCCGCCTTCGACGTAGCCCAGGACCTCCCCCCGCAGGAGGTCGCGCTCGCCGCGGAACTTGACCCGGCCGAGCAGCCACGCGGCGGAGACGTCGCCCTTCCGGGAGCCGAACTTCGCGTCGAGCAGCGGCTCGAAGAACTGCTCGTAGACGCCGTCTGTGGTGTGCTCGCGGACGAACGCCTCGACCGGGACGTCCTCGAAGTCCGACAGCTCCTCGTAGGTGTCGAAGCTCGGGACGCCGCCCCGGACGTCCACGTCGAGGACCAGCATCCCGAGTCGGAACTTGTCGTAGAGGGAGAGGTGCGGATAGGCGGCGATCTCCCATGGCGTGTCCATCGGGTGGACGACGCCGTCGACGTAGTAGCCGTTCCGCCCGACGCGCCACTCCACCGAGTCGCCGATGCCGAGCTCCTCTGCCAGCTCGACGATCGTCTGCTCCGAGGCAGACAGGTGGTGGTAGAACTTCTCGATCGGGTCACCGGCGGTCTCGTAGCTCGCGGCCAGCCCGCCGAGGTCGTCGGCCGCCTCGAACACGCGGACGTCGTGGCCCGCCCGCTGGAGCCGGTAGGCGGCGCCGAGCCCGGCGAGGCCGCCGCCCACGATGCCGATCATGGGCCCACGTTGGCGACTGGCGCGAAAATGGCTTCCGGTGGGCCGGCGGTGGTCCTCACCGACGCTACGTCGCCGACGCTGCGGGTGCGCACACCGCGTCGCCGGCGTATTAGACGCCGGACCATGCAGGCAGTCCGGTTATGCCGTTGTTCGTAATACTCCGACCGTGGGACCCCCGACCCTTCTACAGCCCTGTCGGGTCCCCCTCGACTGCCGATCGACACGGTGGTCCCCATGAGCGGCCTGGATGCCATCAGGCGATGGCGGAGCTGGTTCCCGGTCCCGTCGTTGGACGAGGGCGTGAACCTCCGCCGCTGGCTGCTCCTGGACGGGGACCGCTACGCGGTCACGGGGGCCCTCCTCTCCGTGACGTTCGCGTCGATCCTCCTCATCGGCACGCTCTGGACCTTCGAGATGCAGCGCCTCCTCACCGAGACCCAGGCCGTCCAGACGGTGCTCACCGCCTTCCTCTCCGGCATCATCCTGCTGGTGTCCATCGTGGTCTCGATCAACTCGATCGTCCTCTCCTACGACATCACGCACGTCAGCGCCCAGCAGGACCGCATCGAGGGCACCATGGACTTCCGGCGGGAGGTCGGCCGGCTCGCCGACGGCGAGGAGAGCCCGTCGGACCCGAACGCCTTCCTCCGGGTGATGGCAGAGGTGGTTCGCGAGCGGGCACAGGCCCTCGAGGACGTCGCTGAGGGGGGCGAGGGGGAGTTCGCGACCGACGTGCGGGAGTACGCCGAGTCGATCACGGACACCGCCGAGGACCTCGAACGGTCGCTGGACAGCGTCGGCGGCGGCGAGTTCGGGGTGCTCTGGCTCGGGCTGGAGACCGACTACGGCTCGCTCATAAACCGGTCGAGGCGGCTGACCACCTCCTACGAGGACCAGTTCTCCGAGGACGCCGAGGAGCGGTTCGAGGAGCTACTTCGCGCACTGGAGCTCTTCGCGACCGGCCGGGAGTACTTCAAGACGCTCTACTACGGCCGCGAGATCTCCGATCTCTCGCGGACGCTCCTGGTCGTCTCGCTCCCCGCGATCATCGTCACGGCCTCGACGGTCCTCGCCATCGCCGCCCAGCTACTCCCGGACGTGTGGGTGTTCGGGCTGCCGCCGCTCCTGACTTTCGTGGCGGTCGTCTTCACGGTCGCGCTGGCCCCGTTCGTCGTCCTGACTGCCTACATGCTTCGGGTGGCGACGGTCGCACGGCGGACCGCTTCCGCGGGGCCGTTCGTGCTCCGCTCGTGACGGGCGGCCCGACGGGCATCGCCTCGTCGCGGCCGTCGTCGGCGCTACTCCGGCGTCTCGCCCTCCTCGCCCGGCTCCGAGTCGGGTGCGGGCACGGTCGGCCCCACCGTCGAGAGCCTGCCGGTCACCACGATGCGGGCGACCCGGAGCACCAGCTCGAGCGGGACGAGCAGGAGCACGTAGGCCAGAACCTGTCGCCAGTGGACGCCGATCGAGGCCACGATCCCGAGGCTCTCGTCGACCACCACCGACGACGCCCCCTCGAGGATCACGACCCCGAGCAGGGCGAGCGGGAGCATCTTGGCCAGGTCGCGGGAGAGGTCCTCGCTGTAGTACGCCGTGACCCGGACGGCGGCCACGACGGCCATCGCGACCAGGAGGAGCGTCTCGATCCCGAGCCCCCTGGCGAGGAAGGCGAGCAGGACCACGAAGACGAGGTACCAGACCGTGATGAGCACCGGGTAGACCACGACGTGCTCGAGGAGGTAGAGGACCACGCGGAGGGCGTTCTCGAAGGCCGTGATACCGCGGCCCAGCCGCCCGCTGGCGTAGCGGCGAAGCCGCAGCTCGAAGACGTCCCGGCGGGCCACGAACCGGTAGAACTCGAAGATGAACACCAGGTAGACGACGATGCCGAGGACGTACGGTAGCAGCTCGACCCAGGCCGCGACGACCTCCGACTGCGAGAGCCGGACCGCCACGAGCTGCGCGTGGGGTGGTGGCGCGGGGAGCATGTTCGATCAGCCGTCGCGAGCAGCCCTCGGGACCGGTCCGGCACCGCGGGCATCCCGCTACCGGTGTGGCCGCCGTTGGCCCCGGTCGGTGAATAGTATGTGCCTGTTATCCGGCACGATTACGCACCGTTCCACGTCGGCAGACGGGAACGACGAGGCGACTGTGTGGGCGGCGTAGCCGTGGCGCTCCCCCCGTCGCCGACCCGCCGCCACGCTCCCCCCGTCGTCGAACCCGCCGCCGCGCCGGCCGCTCCGGCCCGCTCGGACCCGAAACGCCACGTGTCGCTAGCTTTTTCCACCCCCTGCGGGAAAGGGGGGCATGGTCGTGGTCCGGGCGCCGGCGACGAGCGCGAACCTCGGGAGCGGCTTCGACGTCTTCGGGGTGGCCCTCGACCGGCCCGCCGACGTCGTCCGCGTCGAGCGCGCCGACCGGACCACCATCGAGCTCTCGGGCATGGGGAGCCAGTACATCCCGGAGGACCCGGGGAAGAACACGGCAGGCATCGTGGCCGACGCGATGGACGCTCCCGCCCGCATCCACATCGACAAGGGCGTCCGGCCCTCGTCGGGACTGGGCTCGTCGGCGGCGAGCGCCGCGGGCGCCGCCGTCGCGCTGAACGCCCTCTACGACCGCGGGCTCACGAAGGAGGAGCTCGTCCGGGTGGCCGCCGCGGGCGAGGCGGCCGTCTCGGGCGAGGCCCACGCCGATAACGTCGCCCCGGCCATCTTCGGCGGGTTCACGGTGGTCACCGACGACGGCGTCACCGCCGTGGACGCGCGCCTGCCGGTCGTCGCCTGCCTGCCGGACATCGTGGTCTCGACCCGGCAGGCCCGCCGCGTCATCCCGAACACCGTGGACTTAGACCAGCTCGTCGACACCGTCGGGTCGGCGTCGACGCTCGCCGTGGGGATGTGCCGGAACGACCCCGAGCTGGTCGCCCGGGGGCTCCAGGACGAGGTCGTGACCCCGGCCCGGGCGGCGCTCATCGACGGCTACGATCGCGTCCGGGACGCCGCCCTCGACGCCGGCGCGACGGGCGTCACCGTCAGCGGGGCCGGCCCGACGATGCTCGCGGTCTGCCGGCACGGACACCGCCGGTCGGTCGCCTCGGCGATGGTCGACGCCTTCGAGGACGGGGACGTCCCGGCGAGCGCCTACCAGACCCGGATCGGACCCGGGGCACAGGTGTGGGCCGACGGGTAGGCGAGGACCGGCTACCCGGTGCGGAAGCCGATCAGTAGTCGTACGCTACGACCACGTCTCCGGTCGCGTTCCGCACGACGACGGTGTCGCCGTCGTTGTTCCACACGGCGTCCGTCGCGCCCCAGTAGAGCGCGTCCGCCGAGTCGTCGCCCGCGCCGGTGTGGAGCGACACCGTCGCGTTCGAGGCCAGCGCGAAGCCGACCGGGAACCGGTAGGTGTGGCCCGCCTCGTCGCGCACGGTCCAGCCGGTCAGGTCGAGGACCTCGTCCCCGGCGTTCAGGAACGTCACGTACTCGTCGTCGAGGTTGTCGTGGTCGTTTCCGGCGGCGTCGGCGTGGACGGCGGCGACCCGGAGCGGCGAGTCGTACTCGCCGCCGTCGGCGAGGAGCGGGTCGCGGCACCGCCACAGTCCCCGCCCCGACGCCTGCGCCTCGGCCTCCGCCGCGTAGTACCGGTCGGACCGGGAGAACGTCGAGTCGTAGACGCGAGCGTTGCCCGTGACGACCAGCCGGTAGTTGACGTCCGTGCCGTTCGCCAGGACGACGTAGGCGAGCAGGCGGCCGTATCGGTCGCGACGGTCGGCGACCGGGTCGGTGACGACCTCGACGGTCGCCCTTGCGAGGTATCGCTCGGCGAACGCCCTGGCCTCGTGGGCCGCCCCCTCGAGGCAGCGCCGACCGGCCTCGGTGTCCGGCACGCCCTCGAACTCGCCCGGGTCGTTCCGGCCGTCGAGCTCCGGAGAGTCGACGCCGAGCAGCCGCACGGTGTCGGTGCTCCCGTCCGCGTACCGGACGTCGACGGTGTCGCCGTCGATCACCCGCGTGACCGTTGCCCCCTGCCCGTCGCCACCCGTGGCCGGGGGGAAGCCCACGCCGACGCAGCCCGCAGCCAGGAGGAGGACGACGAGGACGCCGACGACGTGGGACGGGTGCACGAGTCAGTACTCCGTCCGGGCGGCCAAATCGCTTGTGCGTCGGGTCCGGCGGGGTGGACCGGTCGTCGCCGGACCCCGCGGAGCGACGGGCTACGATCCGGTCCGGCGGGCCCCCGCGAGCCTCCGGGCGCCCAAACCGACGACGAATCCGACGGCCCCGGCGGGCAGACCGAACGTGAGGCCCGACCGGATGCCCCAGAGGACCGACTCGTCCGGAGCCATCGACGGGGCGACGGTGGGCACGAGGTAGAGCACGAGCGGGATGGCCGACCCCAGCGCCAGGCACACGAGCAACCCCTCGTGGCGGAAGGCGAAGGCCGCCGCCGGCCCGACGCACAGCAGGGCGAGTACCACCAGGATCCAGGTGAGGCCGAGGGGAAGGACGACCCCGAGGGCGTTCAGCGCCCAGAGGAGTCCCCACAGCCAGAAGCCGATGGTGACGACCAGGGCTACCCACCGGACCCCGCGCAGCCTCGCCGCGCTACCGCTGCCGAGGAGCAGAGCCAGCACGCGCGCCGACTCCATGGCCGAGGATCGCCCACGGGGCGCAAAAAGGCTGGGAGGGGTGGCGGGTGGCCTGCCTCGGGTGTCCGGTCCGCCCGGGATGCCGACCTCAGACCCCGCGGCCCTGGAGCTTCTCCTCTTCGGGCATGCTCACGTTGGCCTCGCCGCGCATGCCGCCGCCGATGCCCGTGGCGATCTCCGCGAGCGCCTCGGGGTCGTCCCAGTTGTTGACGGCCTCGACGATGGCCTCGCCCATCGACACGGGGTCCTCGGCGCCGAAGATGCCCGAGCCGACGAAGATGCCGTCGCACTCGTGGTGCATCATCAGCGCGGCGTCGGCGGGCGTGGCGATGCCGCCTGCCGCGAAGTTCACGACCGGCAGCCGGCCCATGTCGGCGGTCTCGTGGACGAGCGGCGCGGGCGCCGAGATCTCCCGGGCGTACTCCTCGCGCTCCTCGTGGGTCATGCCCTCGAGCTCCCGGATGGCGCCCTTGATGGTTCGCTGGTGGTGGACGGCCTGGTTGACGTCGCCCGTGCCGGCCTCGCCCTTCGTCCGGATCATCGCCGCGCCCTCGTCGACCCGGCGGAGCGCCTCGCCGAGGTCGCGGGCGCCGCAGACGAACGGCGCGGTGAAGTCGCGCTTGTCGATGTGGAAGCGGTCGTCCGCCGGCGTGAGCACCTCCGACTCGTCGATCATGTCCACGCCGACGGCTTCGAGGATCTGGGCCTCGGTCGTGTGGCCGATGCGGGCCTTGCCCATCACCGGGATGGAGACCTCGTCGATGATCTCTCGGACCCGGGCGGGGTCGGCCATCCGGGCGACGCCGCCGCGCTTCCGGATGTCCGCCGGCACTGCCTCCAGCGACATCACGGCGACCGCGCCGGCGTCCTCGGCGATCCGGGCCTGCTCGCGGTTGACGACGTCCATGATGACGCCGCCCTTCTGCATCCTGGCGAACCCCCGCTTGACGAGCTCCGTCCCCCGACGGAGCTCCTCGAGGTCGGTTTCGGTGGGCATGGCCGGACCGAGGGCCGCGACGGGCTAAGGCGTACCGGTTGTTGGACGCGCGCGACGCCGGCCCGGGCGTCCCCGGCCCCCATCCGCTATCTCGGAATGCCTGCGAGCGCCATCCCCGATAGCACGAGACGCGACGCGTCTCGCCCCGTTCGTCCCCTCGCCCTGTTCGCACTCCGGCCGGTTCCGTCACGGTTTTCCCCCGACCGGCCCACCTGCCGCCATGTCCGGCGCCCCGCCCGGGTCCTCCGCCTCGCCCGCCGCCGGCTGGTTCGAGCGGCTCACCGGGGACGGCGGCCTGCCGCCCCGCGAGTCGCTGCCGCGCTACGTGGCGCCGCTCCCCCGGCGGCTCGAGAACTTCGGCCTCCACCTCGCGTGGCTCGTCGTGGCCATCAACCTGGCCGGGACGGCCTTCGGCTTCTGGTACTACCGGTTCCAGCTAGCCGCCACGCCGGTCGTCGCCTGGCCGGTCGTCCCCGACAGCCCGGCGGCGACGCTGTTCATCGCGCTCTCGCTCGCGGCCTGGAAGCTCGACGCGGGGCGGTGGGCGTACCCGGTCCACGCGCTCGCGTTCTTCGGATGCATCAAGCTCGGCGGGTGGACCCCCTACGTCCAGCTGTTCCTCAACGGCCCCGGGGGCATCGCGCCGTGGCTCTACTGGTTCCTCGTCCTCTCCCACCTGGCCATGGTCGTCGAGGCGTTCCTGATCTACCGCTACTTCGACTTCCCCGTGTGGGCGGTGGCGGTGGCGGTCGCGTGGTACGGGTTCAACGACTTCGTGGACTACTTCGTCCCGCTCGTCGGCGACTACCACCACACCTACCTCCGCGCCGAGTTCGTTCCCGGTGGCATCGACCACGCGCTCGCCGCCCACGACCTCGCCGCGGCGGCGGCGGTCCTGCTCACGCTGCTCGCGACGTTCCTGGCACTCGCCACCCGGGTGAAGAAGCTGGAGCGGGGGGGCGCGCACCCGTAGGATCGGGCGGCCAGAACCGGCCGAAACCGGCAGCCCTCGCCGGTTACACCCCGCGGTTTTGGCCTAATCCGAACGGATTGTGGACGAATCTCGGAAAATCGTCTTTGTGGGCCTGACACACGCCATCCCATGGCACGACAGCCGATCGAGGCCAACGGGTCGATAAACCGGCGGCGACTGCTTACGGGCATGGGCGCACTCGGCGCGGCGGGCGTCGCAACGTCGTTGGCGGGCTGCTCCGGACAGAGCGGCGATGGAGGTCAGAGCGGGGACGGCGGCGCGACCGGGTCACCGGCCGCAGGAGACGAGTCGACGACCGAGCCACCGGCGGACGGGAGCGACGCGACCGTGAAGGCCGCCTCGAACCCGGCCTACGGCGAGGTGCTGGTGGACACCGACGGGAACTCGCTGTACGTGTTCGAGCCCGACGAGATGGGCGAGAGCACCTGCTACGACGACTGCGCGAGCGCGTGGCCGCCGCTCGTCGTCGAGAGCGAGGACGCCCTCTCGGCGGGGTCGGGCGTGAGCGCCGACCTCGGCACGACCGAACGCGACGACGGCAGCCTCCAGGTGACCGCGGGCGGCTGGCCGCTCTACTACTTCGCCCGGGACGAGGCGACGGGGGACGCGAACGGCCAGGGCGTCTTCAACGTCTGGTGGGTGCTCCGTCCGGACGGCTCCGTGGCGCGCTCGACGGTGAGCACGGCCGAACACGACGCACTCGGGGACGTGCTCACCGACGCCGACGGGAACGTCCTCTACATGTTCTCCCCGGACGAGACGAGCGACGGGAGTGCCTGCACCGGCGGCTGCGCCGAGGCGTGGCCCCCGCTGACTGTCGAGAGCGCCGAGGACCTGCTGCCCGCCGCGACGATCTCCGCAGAGCTCGGGACGGTCGAGCGCGACGACGGGAGCCTCCAGGTCACGGCGGGCGGGTGGCCGCTGTACTACTTCGCCAACGACGAGGCGGCCGGCCAGGCCAACGGACAGGAGGTCATCAACGTGTGGTTCGTCCTCGAGCCGGACGGCACCCCGCACAAGCCGACCGTGAGCACCCGCGAGCTGGAGGGCTTGGGCCAGGTGCTGACGGACGCCGACGGGATGACCCTCTACATGTTCGACAGCGACGAGCAGGGTGGCGGGTCCAGCACGTGCACCGGGGGCTGTGCGAGCGCGTGGCCGCCGCTGACCGTCGGGGACGAGGACGCCGTCGTCGAGAGCGTCGTCGCCGACGCGCCGCTCGACACGATCGAGCGCGACGACGGGAGCTACCAGGTCACGGCCGACGGGTGGCCGCTGTACTACTTCGCCAGCGACGAGGCACCGGGCGACGCGAACGGCCAGGCCGTCAACGAGGTCTGGTGGGTGCTCAGGGCCGACGGCACGGTCGTTCGAGAGCCGATGGGCACGGAGACGGCAACGACCAGCCAGCGGAGCGGGGACGGCGGCAGCGACTACTAGTTCGAGACGCCAGACGCCGCCGCGCCAGCGCTCGCCGGCCTCGACGCCCAACGCTTAGGGGCGAGGCCCGCGCGAGGTCGACCGATGGTGACGATCCGCGACGCCGAACCGGGCGACGAGGTGGCGATCGCCGACGTCCACGCCGCGTCCGTCCGAGGGCTGGCCGTGGACGACTACGACGACGAGCAGATCGCCTCCTGGAGCGACTCGGAACCCGATGACTTCTCGCTGCCGGCGGAGGGGGTGTGCGTCGTCGTGGCGGCCGAGGTTGGAGCCGACGACAGAGGAG
>Ga0102944_1002381_pt1 | contig 11106 bp, 5 predicted proteins | sample SalPonD_shore_MG_FD_78172 | JGI IMG/M metagenome (GOLD analysis project Ga0102944, IMG submission 78172) | Salt pond soil microbial communities from South San Francisco under conditions of wetland restoration - Salt Pond MetaG... | ecosystem: Environmental > Aquatic > Marine > Intertidal zone >... | reverse complement strand
TGCTTGATCGCAAACCGCTCTGGTGATAGCCTGTCTGATCCACCAGGTCGCATAGGTTGAAAATTTGTATCCGCGTTTATACTCAAATTTATTGACTGCTTTAATCAATCCTGTGTTTCCTTCTTGAATCAAATCCAGAAAGTGAAGCCCTCTGTTGATATATTTTTTTGCTATGGAAATAACTAATCTTAAATTGGCAGCAACCAGCTCTTCCTTAGCTTGCTCACTCATTTTTTGCTCCATCTTGATGATGCGCATTATCTTTTTCATTGTATCAAAATCAAGTCCCACTTGTTCCTGAATACTATCAATCAATTTCTCAGTATCCATTATTTGTTTCCTAATATAGAGCTTCTTTTTCCGTTTACGTTTGCGCCTATACTTAGCTCTTAATTCCTCCTTGATCTCCTCAAGCTTGTTAATTCCTTCCAGCTTTAAACGCAGATTCTCTACAGCCTTTTCAATGATTTCAGGCTTAATTTGGAGAGACCTGAGTAATATATTTATTTTAGAGAGAATCCGAAGCGCCTCGGTTCTTTTTTGATTTGGTTTAGAAATTCGTTCAAGTTTTGAGTAGTATCCTCTGATTTGTGATATTATATTGAATATCTGGTCCTCTCTTCTGTCAGCGCTTTCTTCTGAGAGGCTGCATTCATCGCAATCAAACATATTATTAAGTATTTTCTCATCATACTGATACTTTTCCTCTGCATCACAAATCAATTCAAATAAAAACGGAGTGCTGGAAAGTGCTTTCAATATATTTCGTTCACTTCTTTCTATCTGTCTTGCTAAAGCGACTTCTCCCTCTCTGGTTAAAAGGGAGATGCTCCCCATTTCTTTTAAATAGAGTTTGACGGGATCGGTGGTCCTTTCAATCCCCCTTACCCTAGTCTTTTCTGGTTTTTTGGGCTGCTGCTTGATTTCTCTTTGTCTGTTTCTAATCTTAATCTTATATTTATCTAAGGCTTCAATAAATTCATCAAATTCTCTTTCTGTATCAAAGCCTTCCTCAAGTAAGCCATTAATCTCTTTTATAAAAAGATAACCCTTTTTTCTCCCAAGCTGAAGAAGTTTTCGTATTCTATCCTTTGGCTCAGGTCTTAAATCTTTTTTCTTGATAACTTTTGTTTGAGTGAATAATTCCGGGTTACTTGCCATCAGAAAGACTCATTCTCCTTGTTATGAGAATTGGAATTGTTTGGATTTTTTCTTTTAAGAATATCTGATCCCATTTTATTATCCTTGAAAAGATAATTCATAGGGCTAAAAAATATATGGAATTTGATTGAAAATTACAGGTAAAATTCTCATGAGTAATAGATTATCGCATATTCTCATATAAGAATCAAATTTTTCGCCTTATTCGCAAACATATCTGGAACCATGCCTGCTCAGCCCTCACAGGGGATTCCTCATCCCATCCCCTTTCCCTCCTTAAATAAACAATCTCTATAAAGGAAACAGAAATACCCCCTTTTTGAGGGAAAAATTTGAAATTATCTGAATAAAAAGTTAGACTATAAATTGGATACAGTATCTATGGGCAGCAATAAATCTTCAAAAAACAAACTTATCGTGGTCTCTAACAGGCTCCCTGTGAGTGTCAGCAGAAAAAAGAAGCAAATTAGACTAAAGGAAAGCCCAGGTGGACTTGCCACAGGACTCCGTTCTTTAAAACAACAAAAAAAAGTAATTTTTATTGGCTGGCCGGGTTATATCCCCAGAAACAGCAGAGAAAAAAATTATATAAAAGAACGTCTGATTAATGAACACCAATGCTATCCTGTTTTTCTCACTCGTACAGAATTAGATCAATATTACTATGGATTTTCAAACAGAACTCTATGGCCTTTGTTTCACTACTTTTCAACCTACAGTACATTTGAGGAGCCTGAATGGAAAGCCTACCAAAAAGCCAACCAAAAATTTTTTCAGGAAGTTATAGAAATAGCTGAACCTGATGACACTTTTTGGATCCACGACTATCATCTCATGCTTTTACCCAAACTAATACGGAAAATGTTTCCCAAAAGCTCAATTGGGTTCTTCCTTCACATCCCTTTTCCTTCATCAGAAATATTCAGGATACTGCCGTGGAGGACGGAAATTCTAGAGGGACTCTCAGGTGCTGACCTTTTAGGATTCCATACTTATGAATACGCAAGACATTTCTTAAGCAGTGCTTTAAGGCTCTTGGGCTACGAGCATGAATTTGGATCTATTTCTATAGATGACCGAATAGTCCGAGTTGATAATTTTCCCATGGGAGTGGATATTGAAAAAAATAACGCCCTCCTTGCTGATCCTGAGGTCCAGGAAGAAACAGAGCAGTGCCGACAAAGGATAGGAAAAGAAAACAAAATCATCCTTTCTGTCGACCGACTGGATTATTCAAAAGGCATACCTCACCGACTGAAAGCCTTTGAATCTTTCCTTGCTAAAAACCGAAGATGGCGAAAAAAGATTACTTATATCATGCTGTGTGTTCCTTCAAGAACAAAAGTGAGTCATTACAGACAGCTGAAAGAAGAAATCGACAGGCTGGTTGGAAATATAAACGGCAGATTTGGAACTCCCAGCTGGACGCCTGTCAATTATATCTATCGTTCTCGTCCGTTTAAAAAACTTATTTCTCTGTACTCAGCCGCTGATATTGCACTGGTTACTCCGGTGAGGGACGGCATGAATCTAGTGGCCAAGGAATATGTTGCTGCAAAAAAAGATAACAATGGAGTGCTAATCCTAAGTGGAACTGCCGGTGCGGCAGAAGAGCTGGCGGAAGCACTGATAGTCAATGTCCATAATAAAAACGAGATCGTAGAAGCTATAAAAAAAGCTCTGACCATGCCGCAAAAAGAAAAAGTATCCCGAATGAAGACCATGAGAAAACGAATCCTCGAATACGACATAAAACATTGGACTCAGAGTTTTATAAACAGCATTGAAGAGACAAAGAGTATTCAAGCCAGTCGGGAGCACAGAAAATTAAATCAACACTGGAAAAAGGAAATCCTATCTAAATATAAAAAAAGCAAGTCAAGGCTTCTGCTTTTTGATTATGATGGAACACTGATCTCATTTTCTAAAAAACCAGAGGATTCAAAGCCAGATAAAGAGTTAAAAAGACTCCTTCTCTCCCTTTCAAATAATACCAATAATCAAGTGGTTATCTTAAGCGGAAGGAAAAAAAATACCATGGAGCAGTGGCTGGGTGATATCAAGTGTTCCCTAGTGGCTGAGCACGGATCTTGGATAAAGATGTCTCAGAAGGACCAATGGGAAAAACAGGGCACCATCTCTTCCCAATGGAAAGACCGGATTAAGCCCTTACTTAAAACCTATGAATCCCGGGTTCCAGGCTCTTTTGTAGAAGAAAAAGAATTCGGCCTTGCCTGGCATTACCGGAATGCCAGCCCTGAGTTAGGAGAAATCCGTTCCCATGAGCTGTTTGACAATCTCAATGAATTTTTAGCCAATACAAATCTTCAATTGATGCATGGAAACAAAGTCATAGAAGTCAGAGTAGCCGGCATCAATAAAGGGATAGCCGCAAGCCACTTTTTGAGAATGAAAGAATGGGATTTCATACTGGCATTGGGGGACGATTGGACTGACGAGGAATTGTTTAAAGAACTACCAGACAAAGCCATTTCTATAAAAGTAGGATATGGGCCTACTCAAGCCCGCCTTTTCATTGAATCACCAAAGGCCTCACGGTCTCTTCTCCGCGACTTATCCAAAACCTAATTAACCTGAATTTCGTCTTTAGTGGCTCCATCTGTAGGAGACTTTGATCAAGAAAATATTATCCCCGGGGGCTGTGAACAGATCTCTCAAGTCTCGGCCAAAGGCAAGATCGCCTGGATGGGAATAATCCGCACGGTTCTGGGTCCAAACAAAATAAAGAGTGGAACCGGGATGATACTCCCAGCGAAACACCATAGTTCCCCGCAATGATTTTAGATTGAAATCAGGATTGGTAAAGGAAAATTCAGACGCTGGACCGGCTCCGTCTGGATCCACCTGGTAATATCCATTTTCAAATCCAATGCTAGATCCATTCTCTCCATAGGTATGATACTCATAAGACCTGGGTCTGGCGAGTTCTTTAAAATCACTATACTGGCCTACAGCCATAAAGGGCTGAAGATAAAGCTGTAAAGTTAGTCGAGGTGTGAAAGTCCAGTTGAGTCTTATTTCAGTAAATAGGGTATCCTGCTTGATTTTTCCAAACACATACCTTGTTCCATAAGTTTCGGTCATCAAAGGGTCACTGACCCGGGTCACCCACTGCACATCTGATTCGCTGAGAAAAATTCCAGGGCCCATTGATAGACTGATGCTGCTGAGCGGCTTCCATCTTATAGAAACACTCGAACTTATATCAAAACCTTCTTGAGGTCTATTATAAAAATGATTATTCATGGAAAAGACCACCGGCTTCCGGCTGTCACTTGAAAAACTGGCATCGATTTGATAGCCGTAAGGGATCAAAGCCAAAGGTCCTCCTCTAGTCAGTGTTTTGCTGTAAATCTCAGGATTGTAGGCCACCATGGTGTTAAAACTCCAATAATTGAGAAATTGCCCTTCAAACGAAAGCAAAGCTCCCTTCCATATATTGTTCCCGCCAAAGTCATAGTTGGCAAAGGGACCTCCAAACAGCATCCAGTTCCGAAAAAATTTCCCTGGATGGGGCTGAATGTATCCAGCTATAAGATGTCCATTGATCACATCAGAGGCGGATGACTGAAATCCAATATCATTGGGGTCAAATCCTGGAGATAAGGCTCCAAGGGCTAGATTCAGTACAAAATTTCCTCTTTGTTTGGCAAGATTGAAGCGTCCTCCCCAGCCATTCATAAACGTGGCGTTTTCATCCAGACTCACATGGGAAGCATCAGGCCTTTGATAATAATGAAGAGGAGACCGCTGAAGCCGGTTGATCGCTGTTTGACTGCCCTCGACACGAGTTCCTCCTGCCCATAAGGTAACCACCCATGTTCTGTTCTTATCCAAATAGGACCACCCATCCACAGCTAAAGAAAAGGCGTTTCTATTGAGAATTTCATCCAGATTCTGGTTTTCCAGACCTCTGTTAACCGAAGAAGCAATCAATCCAACACCCTGAGCTCCTCCATTGAAATCCTTTTGGACTCGGAGCGCTCCGTAATAGGTCAAAGGCTCTACTTCTTCTTGAAATCGTATGCCTCCTGAATCAATCTCTGCATATTCTCTGGAAGTGAGGGCATTGATGAATTCGATGTCCCATCCGTTCAATACCTTTCCCGTGAGTTTAAAAGCACCCAGGATGGTCGAAGCCTCAGGATAATCCACATATCCTGATCTGGTCACAGATCCCTGAGGAGCTCTTCCGATGCGCCGGCTGTAGAAAAAACGAGGGGAAGGCCAATTGATATTGGCATTCATGTGGAGTCCCCCTCTTCCAAAAGCATTGAAAATATTGGCTCCTTCAATGAAAAAAGGTCTTTTCTCTTCATAATAAGTCTCATAAGCACTCAAGTTGATCACAGCTGGGTCTACTTCGACTTGGCCAAAATCCGGATTGACCGTCGCATCAAGAGTGAGGTTGCTTTTCAATCCTAATTTAAAATCAAATCCGGCATCTCCTAGAAATTCTTTTCCTGTCTCAAAGGGATTTCCCGGCTGTTGAGGACTGAAACGGCCCTGACTCACAGCATAAGGGAGCACCTCAATATGCATTCCCGGGTCAATTCCTTTGATCCCTTTAAGCTCTGCAAACCGAGATACATAGGCGCTTTCTTCTTTGGGAACCCAAACATAGGTGATTTTTTCATTTTTCCTCAAGATCACTCTTCGGAAATTGACCCCCCAGATATATTCATCTTTCTTGGGAAACCGGAGCTGATCAAAGGGTATTTTTATCTCCACACACCATCCCTGGTCATTGATATGGGAAGCCCAATCCCACACTCCGTTCCAGGTGTTGTCCTCATTTATGTCATTGAATAAAGTCCAATCCACAATAGAACCCGAAGGATTGACAGCAAACTGATATCCTGTCCTTCTGTCAAAATAGGGATCCACGGCAAAAATGAACCAATCAGAATCCACGAGATCGTCCCTCCGTCCTAAACGTCCCTGAATCAATTCAGGCTGGGAATCATAAAGAAAGGCAGCCACATAAAGAGATTCCTCATCATAGGCAACCCAAACACGAGTCTCTTCTGATGGTTTGGAACCATCAATGGGATCTGTTTGAACGAAACCTGAACATCCATCGTTCTTCCAAACCTCCTCTGTAAGAATACCGTCAATTTTAATGGGTTCCTTCACCTTGAAAGCTTTCACAGGTTCAGGCTTAGGCGCTTCCACCATCTTGGCAGCGGACAATAGAGGTATCGCAAGAACAACTAAAATTAACAGGGATTTTTTCATGGGGATTCTCCTCGATTTTTCCACTTTATTCATCATCTCCGTCGTCATATCACCTATATATACGGATTAAAACTACACTTGGTTGCCTCTGAATCCAAATTAACAAAATTCTTGTATTGAATTATAAAATTATTGGGATACTCTCCCAGTTATGATATATTTAACCCACATGGATCACTCAAGAATTAAGGAGGCATGGATGTATTTGAAAAAATGTTTTTCTTTATTTGTTTTTTCTATCCTTATTTTATCAGTATTACCCGGAGTTCTCTTTTCTCAGGAAAATACGGTTGCAGATGTCAATGACAGCCACAATATACTTTCAGAGAAAAAACGTGCGGAAGTGATGAACCAATGGCTGGAATGGAGGCTTGAAAATATCATTCCCCGGTTGATGAGAAGAGAAAATATTGACCTCTGGCTTATCATAAACAGAGAGTACAATGAAGATCCGGTTTATATGAGCTTGGTTCCAGAACCCACCATGGCAGCCCGAAGGACTTCTATTTTGATGTTTCATGACTGCGGAGAAGAAAAAGGGGTTGAGAGGTTATCCGGAAGTTATTACGGCATGGGCAAATGGTATAAAACCACATGGAAAGACAAAAAGAAAAAGCAGTTTGAAAGCTTGGCTGAATTTATCAAAGAAATCAATCCCAAAAAAATTGGGATCAATGTTTCTCCTACTTTCCGTTTTGGGGATGGTCTGACTGCCAGCATGAAGGAAAAACTGGAGAAAGCGCTCGGACCAGAGCTTTCATCCCGGTTTGTTTCAGCTGAAAATCTGTGTCTGGGATGGCTGGAAACCCGAAACCCTCGGGAGCTCAGTGTCTATCGTCATATCTGCGGGATCGCTCATGATATCATAGCTGAGTTTTTTTCTAATAAAGTCATCACTCCAGATATTACTACCACTGATGATGTGGTCTGGTGGATCCGCCAAAAATTCACTGATCTGGGTTTAGAAACCTGGTTTCAGCCTTCTGTCAGCATCCAGAGATATGAAAAAATTGCTGAAAAATACAAAGATAATCCAGACGTCATCCGAAGAGGAGACCTCCTTCACTGTGATATTGGTATCAAATACTTGGGACTCTGCACAGATATGCAGTGGCAGGCTTATGTATGCCGAATCGGAGAAGAAGATGCCCCAGCAGGACTCAAAAAAGCTTTGGACAGAGCCCTCAAAGTGGCTGATATTTTCATGAACGAATTTAAACAAGGAAGAACAGGAAACGAAATCACTGATTCTGCCATGAAAAAGGCGACTGAAGCTGGACTCAGACCTCTCATCTATTCTCATCCTTTAGGATTTCACGGTCATGCCGCGGGATGCTCCATGGATGCCAGAGATCCTGACAAAGCTCCCGAAGGAATACGTATAGAAATGGAATACCCCCTCCATTACAATACCTGTTACGCCATAGAATTCAGCAGCGCCACCAGTGTTCCTGAATGGGACGGCCAGGATGTGAGAATCGGATTTGAAGAAGACGGTTTTTTTACTGAAAATGGCTGTCATTTCATTGACGGATGTCAGAAAAAGATACTTTTAATAAAATAAGGAGTTCATCATGGCAGTATTAAAAAAATTTAAAGCGTTGAGACCTAAAAAAGGGATGGAAGAAAAAGTCGCTTCCTTCCCTTATGATGTGATAAGCAGTGAAGAAGCCAGGGAACTGGTCAAAGGCAATCCCTATTCTTTTTTACATGTGGTCAAGCCTGAAGTGGATTTACCCCAAGGCGTCGATCTGTATTCCGATGAGGTCTATGAAAAAGCAAGAGAGAATCTCAATAAGCTCGTTAAAGAAGGTATTTTAATCCAGGAAAACCGGCCCAAACTTTATATCTACAAACAGAAAATGGGAAAAAGAGAGCAGTATGGAATCGTGGGATGTGTTTCTGCCGAAGACTACAACAAGGACGTGATAAAAAAGCATGAACACACCCGACCTGCCAAAGAAGCGGATCGAATCAAGCATGTGGATACAACCAATGCCAATACAGGGCCCGTGTTTTTAACCTATAAAGCAAAGCGCAGCATAGACAAACTTGTCAAAAAAGCAGTTAAAGAAAAGCCAACCTATGACTTCACCGCTTCCGACGGCATCAAACACACCGTATGGGTCATTGAGAATGATGATTTGTCTGATGATATCATCAAAGAATTCAATAAAATCGATACTATTTACGTTGCAGACGGCCACCATCGGTCTGCTTCAGGAGCCAAAGTCGCTGAAAAAAGGAAAGCAGCTAATCCGAATCATACAGGGGATGAAGAGTACAATTTCTTCTTGGCGGTCCTATTCCCGGATAACCAGCTTCACATCATGGACTATAACAGAGTGCTTAAAAACCTCAAAAGACACACTTCAGAAGAGCTGTTTAAAGTATTGGAAGAAGTCTTCACCCTCAAGAAAATCGGCTCCAAACCTTATAAACCAAAGAAAAAAGGCGAGTTTGGTATGTATTTTGATCAAACTTGGTATAAATTAAATGCCAAACCTGAACTGGCTGAACAGGATGATCCAGTAAAAAGCCTGGATATTTCTTATCTTCAGAAAAATCTATTGGAACCCTTTTTCGGAATCAAAGATCCCCGGACCAGCGATGATATTGACTTTGTTGGCGGTATCAGAGGCTTGAAAGAGCTGGAGAGATTGGTCAACAGCGGACAATTTAAGGTGGCTTTTGCCCTTTATCCCACTTCAGTGAAAGAGCTCATGGATATAGCTGACTCAGGCAAGGTGATGCCCCCGAAGTCAACCTGGTTTGAGCCTAAACTAAGAAGCGGTCTTCTGGTGCACAGACTTGACGATTAAAGTCAGCTGATTCTATCCTGACTTACGGACCAATTTTAAAAGCTCTTTTTCTTTTTTTATCCCCTCAAGAATCTTCGGCAGTAGATTCTTGAGCTCTTCTTGTGAGAAACTGCATTCCTTTATTTCAGCGCTGTTCTCACTTATCAAACAGTTGATATCTTTAATGTCTTGGGCTCTTCCCTGGAAGTTCTGGCTTTTGTCATCTTCATAATAAGTGACTTGAATGGACAGTATCTGCTGTCCATTTGAAGAATAGCTGAATACCAGGACATGTTCTTCTCTATTTGCCCTTCTTCCATCCAAATCAAAATGGAACTCCCTCTTGATAAAGTCTTCTCCTTCTCTTTTCCCCATCTCTTTGACTTCGTCATAGATCTTGATAATGATTGTTTCAGGTTTATCTTCTTTTTCTTTAACTTCGGCTGTAGAACGATAAGTCAGAGCCCCCCATCCCAACCAAACGACCATGGTAAGGGACAAAATCAACATAGGATGGAAAAAGCAAGAGGATTTTTTCATTCTATTCTTAATATCGTTTTTTCTGCTTAAATGTCAACTCCCTCCACCTATGGGAGCTCCGGGTGGTATATGCACAGGTCTGCCCAGTTCAATTTTTTCTGGATTTTTCTGAAACTCTTCTATCTGGAAAAATCCATAGTGATAATGAGCTTTTTCTCTCTCTCCAGAAACTGAAGAGATTCTACTAGCACACCATTTTTTTAATTCCTCCAGCTTTACGAACACTCTCTCCTTAACTAAGTCAGAACTCTCTGGATTGACAGCTAATCTCATAAGAATTTTCAATAAAACATGATCCACCACTCTGCTGACCTCAGCATACATTCCCTCCTTATTCGGAGTTTTCCATGTAAAGTCAATAATTCTATCCAAAACCTCTTTCAATCCAGGAACATCTTTCCTGCGGGCATGATATTCAATCATTCGAGCGCAGCGGTAAGGATGAAGGATAGATTCAAATGTCAGCCAAGCCGCAGTCTCAGCCGCACTTAAAGGATCAAAAGGAAGGCCTGTATGGCCTTGAAACATCTCCCGGTCTTCCCTGTAACCTGGAGGAAGAGGAGGAAGGTCCTTTAAGATTTCATCATCCAGAACCAGATTTTCAGGGCGTACGGTTTGAAGAAGCGCATCCAAAGCCTTTTCCTGTTCACCTGCCGGGACTATTCGGGGATCCTCCTGGACATCACCGCGGAGACGGTGGTTATAAACCAATCCCCCGATCATACTAGCGGCAGCTTCCACCTGATATCTGTGGTACAAATACACAGGAACAATGAGTCTCCGGAGCAGACCGACGGGTTCTCCGTAACGTATTCTGCTTTTAGAAAAAGATTGAAGAGCCAGAGAACGGACCTGCATGATTCTGTTGAGTTCATCAACGGGATTTTTTCCATTGTCCCACACTGCTGCCAAGGGGTGAGCACTTCCCAAACGGGCGTCCTGACCCGCTAACAAATAAAACCCTTGAGAAAACGCATTGTCCAAAATAGATTTAAGCTCTTTCTCCTCATCTATCCCTTCTGGAAAATCTTGATATCCGTAGGCGATGGAGATCTTATCCCACTCGCCGACTCCTTTGGCATAAGCGTTGGATAAATCTATGTTTCCCTTCTCATCAATTTCAATAAGTGGATGGGGATAATCCATGACTGAAGCCCGATCATTGACACTTGCTGCGTAATTGTGCCCCAATCCCAGAGTGTGCCCCACCTCATGACAGGAGAGCTGTCTGATTCGAGCTAAAGCCATATCCAGGATTTGTTCAGGGACTTCACCCTCTTTATCATAATCTGCTGCCAAGGCTTCTCCGATCATAAAGTCTTGTCTGATCCTCAAAGAGCCCAGG